>Ga0209407_1000752_pt1 | contig 38295 bp, 39 predicted proteins | sample AD_JPNHG3_MetaG_FD_184410 | JGI IMG/M metagenome (GOLD analysis project Ga0209407, IMG submission 184410) | Active sludge microbial communities of municipal wastewater-treating anaerobic digesters from Japan - AD_JPNHG3_MetaG (SPAdes) (version 2) | ecosystem: Engineered > Bioreactor > Anaerobic...
TATATTCGCTATCATATCCATCGGATTAAATGTCCTATAGGGAATAAAAATCTGTAGCAATTCAAGCCCCATAGCAAAAACAAAAACAATCCCTCCAAATTTCAAAACCTCATTCCCCTCAAACCAACAAACATTCTTTATCTTCCCTAAAACCCATATCCAGGCAAACACTAAGAAAGTTAAGGAATGAACTACATAATCCAGCCGAAATTGGTAAATCTTATTACTACTCAAACTTCTATTTGTCTCTTTTCCCAAAGGGATAACATTAAAAACAACAACTATAATCAGCCATCCCCAAAATAACCATTTTACACTCTTCATTATGCTTCGTTCTTCTATCATAATCCTATCTTTTTCTCAGTGTCTTCATTATTTATACTGTTTCGGTGTCTTCGGTGTTATCGGTGGCTTATATTTGAATCTTCCAAAATCAAAATCCTTTACTTTTACCTCTTTCACATCGGTATTCAAAAATCTCTGCAAAACAGCATTCCCGAAAGAACCGGTTCCGCCTGTAATAATAATTACTTTATCCTTAAACATAACTTTTCTCTTTACTTATTAATTTGTTTAAATTGATCAAAATCAATTTTATTTTTTCTTACTCTCTCAAATGAAATTGGAGCATTTTCTAATAGCCAAACCCAAAAAGCTGTAACATCAATCTTTTCTTTGAGCATTCTTTTCCTTTTTACTTGCCACAATTCTTTATAATTATCTGTATTTAACACAGATTCGATTTTTCTAATCATCCAGTTATAATGAATTGGATGATAACTATATGCTAAATCGTAAAGTTTTTCAATCTCTTCTATTACCGTAAGCTTACCGGCAAAAGTATTACAACGAAATGCTGGTGTACCCAGAACTGCTGCTTCTGTAGTCATTGTCTGACTATCACAAATCAACATTGATGCATAATACATTAGTGAATGTATCTTTTCAGGAGTAATGTGTAAATAAAAAGGAGTAAATTCTGGATCATTGACTTCTGATGTTATAAATATTTTTCCATATTTCTCTAATAATTTAATTAAATTCCATTTCTGTTCTTTGGATAAACCATACATACCAATGTCATGATGTGCCTTAAAAGCAGTAAAACGAAGAATAAAAAAAGGTTCTCCCATTTTAAGTCCACATTCATCCAAAACACTTGGATCCGGACTAAATCTATTGGGATGTAAATAAGCAAGTTCTTGATATCCAGGATAACATATTTGTTTCGGATAGTTTTGATAAGCTAATGCATCAGGAGTCATTAAATAATCTGCAAGAGGATAAACAAATTTAGCAGCAATAGGAATAGCAGAAAGATCACTATCTGTAGTGGCTATTGAAATGGCTTTTGTAAATTTCGCAGCATGCACATTTGAAGCAGAAGATCCAAGGGCAATGTCTATATTTAAATTTTTTATGGCCTTATAGCATTCCATATCATATTTCAATTGATAAAACGCTTTTGATAATATATTATCCTTTTTTTCTCCATAATTTATATATGGAATATGATAAGCTGTTAAAAGTGTTTCTATTAGTGGGACCTTTTTACAGCTAAAATATACATTATGTTTTGGGATTAATTCCTTATATAAATTCTTGAAATAATGAACCTGAGCAGGATGATTGACATCAATTAGTATATTCATTTCTCAAACTCTCTGATTACCTTCGCCGGGACACCAACAGCTACACAATAATCCGGAATGTCCTTTGTAACTACTGAACCGGCACCAATTACTGCTCCCTTTCCTATGGTTACACCCGGCATTATTATTGCTCCAATTCCTATATGTGCACCTTCTTTTATATGGATACCAGATATCTTAAAAGGCATTGAGCCGATCCAATCTCCTTTTTTATATTTTGATAAATCACGCTGATGAGTTAATAACATACAACCTGTAGTAATAAATACATTATTATCTATCACTACTCTCTCAGGCCCATCATCATCAATATGTACATCCAAGCCAATGAGTACATTTTTCCCTATTTTTACCCCTCTCAATCTATGAAAATAAACTCTTATAAAACTTGGGAAACAATGTCGAGCAAAATGATGTAATAACCTGTTTCTCAGACCAATGAGAATATCTGCTAATGTTCTTTTTCTGTACATTATTTTATTAATCTATTATATATTCTTTTATCATAATCTATACTTTATGCTCATTTAATTTTGTATATATAACTAAAGTATTAACTGCTAAAAATGATATAAAATATCTCTCCAGAGTTGTATAGCACTATTATAGGAATGCTCATTTTCAATTAGAGTACGAGAATTTTTTCTGCACTCTATTAACTCATCATAATTTGTTAGTGAGCTCATCATTACTTCATATAATTTTAATATGTTACCGGGAGGAAAAGTTAAGCCAGTGATTTTATCTTTTAAGATATCGCCAATATTCCCTACCAATGAACTAATACATAGTAGTTCACAACTCATTGCTTCCATTAAAGAGCAAGGTAATCCTTCCGTTTTGGATGCCATAACGAATATTTTAGATTGACAATAAAAAGGATAGGGATCTGATTGAAATCCAAAAAAAATAACATTATTTGTTAGATTCAGATCTTTTATCTTTTTTTCTAATTCATTTTCATATGAGCCATAACCCACTATACATAAAGTTGCATTAGGATATTCTTTTACTACATTACAAAAAGCTTGAATGATATATTGGACACCCTTATATTCCTCCAATCTGCCAACATAGAGAAAATCATAAACTTTTTTAGAATTATCTGGTAAAAATCTATCAGTATCTATTGCGCTATGTAAAATACAAACCCTACTCATACCTATAGATTTCCAGAAATTGAATGATTCACTGCCAGGTACATTTAATTGGTATGCCTTTTTAATAATATGGCGTAAAAATATGCCTTTAATAGGATGTTTTGCCAATAATTGATCATCTCTACCAGTTTGCCCTAATATATATGGCTTAGCGCTTATTAGAGATGCAATATAGGCAATGAAGAAATGAGGGATATAATGGAAAGCCAAGATAAAATTTGCTTTCTGTTCTCGTGCTAATTTACTAACCAAGTAAGACGCAATTATGATATTAAAAAATGGATTGGAACATATTTTAGGTAAGACAACATATTTTATTTTGGGTATCTCAGGACCTTTTTCTTTTCTTACTACGATAACCTCTTCTACAATATCAACTTTGCATAAGGGAACAAATTTTGCCTCAAAAGTACCTGGTCCCATTCTACAAGAACTGACAATTTTTATCTTGTTACTCATTTATTGACTTTAGAAATTACATATTTAAACTTCCCAGCAGAAGTGGATTCTAAATTTTTAACTTTTTCAATTTGAATCTTAATTCCCTCTCCAGCATTAAATTTTAATAAATCCATTATTTGATTTTCATCTTTCTCTGTATAGTTATCCTTAGGAATTAGTTTCAATACTATTAGGTCCGGTTCTTCTTGTATTAACTGAAATTTTTCTATTTTATCAGCCCATTCTTCAAAAGGAATAGATAAACCATTAAGCACTCTTCCATTAGCTAATTCAAACAGATCTGATGATCTTCCTATTATTTTCTCTAAAACAGGAAGTCCTCTCCCACAAGGACACTTCCCTTTCCCCTGAATAGCCATATCTCCGGGGGCATAACGAATAAACGGCATTGCATAATCATTTAAGGAAGTAACTACTATTATTCCTTCTTCCCCGGGTTGGGCATCGTTTTTATAGTCCGAGGACAATATTTCCATATAACTTGTCTCAATATTAATGTGATATTTATTTTTTTGTTCACATTGATTCGCACCCGCCATTCCATCACCACAACCGTAAGCATCTATTATTCTTGTTCCAAAAACATCTTCAATTACATTTCTTTGATATGGATAAAGCATTTCAGCTGTTGTAAATATCCCTTCCATATTATAAGAAATTGATTTATTCTTTAAGTAATTAGCAAAAGTATATAGGGAAGAAGGATAACCTCTCATAAAACTGATTTTTTTCTTTTTAATATGCTTAAAATGAATATCCATCGTTTCATTTGTCATATTCATAATAGGTATGGTATAATAATTGTTAAGATAATTCCAAAGATAAGTTTTGGGGCTGTAATCTCCCTGCCTAAGCATTGATCCACCTTTTAATACAGCAATTTTATCCCTACCATAATTATAATTGCCCCAGCTAAAAGTTCTTATTTTAGTAGCCCAGTTTAAACACCAGCTATATGCATCAATATAATATTTAAAAGGAATACCGGTAGTTCCTCCTGTTGAACGCTGCATTGGATGATAGGTTTCATAATCCTTAGCTAAGAATAGTTCAAAATTATCTCTTATCACCTGTTTGGTAATTACCGGAAATGCTTTTAAATCCTTTATTTCCTTAAAATCTCCAGGTTGCATTCCAATTTCTTTCATTACATTATGGTAATAGGGAACTGCTGTGTATATATGATGTATTAACTTTTTCAACTGGGCTAACTGGTAATCATATATTCTTTCTTCATCCCAATATTGGTTCTCATTTACAAATTTCAACATTTTCTTTAAGTTAAATCCGTATTTTTTAACAAGTAAGAAAAAGGTTATTTCGCTTCTATTCATCTTTTACTCAATACATAAATATAATTATCATTTTTATGTTATCTTAATTATAATAATTAATAGTTATTTATTATCAACTCATTAATAACAGGACGATATTTACCGGATATTGAACACTCTATATCATCTTCCTTAATGAAATCAATTTTTATATCACCCATTTTTTCTCTTATCATTCTAAGAAGAATGCCTTCATCCAATTTTGTTAGCTTATCACCCACATATCTAAAAAGTAAGAAATCCTCTGATTTTTGTACTATTTGAAATTTTTTGAAATTACGCTTCAAAGCTATTTCTGTGTCAAACATTAAATGCCAAAAATATGCCCAATGCAAGGATTGCCCATTCCTGCATAATAAATAATCACAAGTTCTACCCAAAATTCTTTTCATTACTTTGCTTTTTCTCCCACATAAACAATCTTCTGAAGCAAATTCGGCTTGATCACCATTATAATATCGGATAAAAGGCATTGCAAAATTATCCAAGTCGGTAATCAATAATTCATTATTTTTATTAATTTCTAAATAAACTCGTTCCTCTGTTATATGTAAACCGTTATGAGCTTCACATTCATAAGCAATACCACCTATTTCACCACAACCATATTGATCATATGCTTCGCAATTAAATACTTCTCTAAATAATTCACGATGTTGGGGCATAAGAGGTTCAGAAGTTGTCATAATGGCCTTAATTTTAAAACTGTTTCCTCTTTCTCTTAACTTTAATGCGAGAGTATATAATGCTTGAGGATAGCTTTGTATAAGCTTTATCTTACCCGACTTAAGACATTTAATAATTAGATCAATCGTATTGGGACAAGTATCGTATGCATTAAAAGATATCGTATTTCTTAGTTTATTTGATAATATAGTTTTAAAATGTTCTCTATAATTAGGTTTTCTTATATGGCCACCCCAATATGTTAAAATCATATCGCCTGGTGTTATACCCATCCAATCATAGAAACGACGATAACTACCCCATATAGAGCTTCTCGTGTTGGCATCATTAAGCTTATTTAAAATACTTCCAGTCGTTCCACCTGTTGGGCTGGTTTTTATCCCTTTAATATTATTACTATTAATTGGTATAAAAAGCTCGTAGTTTTCTTTAATTATTTCTTTTGTTAGTATGGGAAATTGTTCAAGATAATTCATGCTTTCAACAGCTTTCGGGTTAATATTTCTCTCTTTCATTATATTTGTATAATAAGGAACATTAACATAACAATGATGTATTAATTTTCTTAATTTAGAGATTTGATATTTAATCATTTCATCTCTATTGAACCATTGGGTTTCCTTGTATTTGGTATAATATTTGTAAGTTGTCTTTCCTGTGAGTAAATCAATTATCTTAATAGTTTCCATTTCTATAACCTTATTTTGTAATCAATAATATAATGATCCCTTTCTATATAATATTAATTTTTAATGTCTAATAATAAGATAGTATTTATTTTTCAACAATATTATTATTATATTTCAATAAAAACATAAAACCATAAAACCAATTTCGTTGGAAATTGTGCTTAAAGTCAACATTATAGGATAATTTTATGATTTTATAGTTATTTTAACTTATATTTGATTCTTGTTATTCCATATTTTAATTAAATAGGGGAAGTTTATACTTAACTTCTGAAATATCTATAAATAACTAAACCAAAAAGGAAATAAGATTGTTACAATCATTTAGGGTAAGTTCTAACTACCATTTTAACAATTGAATTTCATTCAAAATTAATATTTTGCTTAGAATCATATTATATAATCATTGTTTCATATATCTGCGTATATTCCTTACCCATTATTTCTAATTTAAATTTCTGTTCAATTATTTTTCTGCTGTACTTACCAAATTCTTCTCTTAATTCAACATTATCAATTAAATCAGTAATAATTTTACTTACTTGCAAATCATTTTCATCTTTTATTAATACACCATTTAATCCATTTTTAATAATTTCTTTTGTCCCTCCAGTATCATAAGCTATAACAGGTTTCCCTAATGCCATATATTCTAAAATAGCATTGGATATACCTTCCCCACGAGGTGAAAAAAGGACACCTATATCACAAGCATTAACCAAAGCTTCAACTTCCGAAATTACTCCAGTTAATATTATTTGAGGATTAATTTCTGCTTGTTTTTTAGCCCTTTGAAAAGAGTCAATTTCGTTACCAGGACCTCCTACGCATATAAAGCTTATATCTTTTCGCGTTTCACATATTAAATTGGCAATACGAATATATCGATCGTAATCTTTATAATCGGAAAAAGAAGCAACCATAACCACTGCATAAGTAGTTTTAATGCCATATTTCAATTTAATTATATCATTAGCTGGCAGATTATCAAATCTTTTCAAATCAATTCCGCTATAAATAACCCTACACTTTTTTAAGGGTGGATTGAATGACATAATTCCTGCATAAGAATTGGATATAATAATATCAGAAAAAATAAAATTTATTTTATTTATAATTTTTTGCCCGAATGAAATACTTTCTTTTGGAGGAGCTGAAACTATTTGACCATTTATTAAAGGAATACTTAAAATAATAGATGCAAGAATAGCTACAGCTGTTGGCATACATCCCCAAGTATGAATTATATCTGGTTTAAAATCTCTACAGATTGATAAAAAATAAATAGGTAATTTCCAATCCCCTTTTTTATATTTATTAGTTAATATTTTATAGGGAATCCCAAGATTATAAAAATAGGAATAACTAATGTTATTCTTTCTCAATATTAGCATTACCTCATAGTTCTTATTTAATCTAAGAAATTTTAATAGCTCAATCAATCTTCGTTCTTTTCCCCCTGGACATAAAGTTCCAATGAAATATATAATCTTCATCTTTAAACTATACTTTTTATTGCATAAATATAACTTTTGTTAAGACAAACATTCTGAGAACCAGCACTTCTTCTTTACATAAAAATCTTTAGATAATTAGTCATTTTTGCCCTAGAAACCGATTCTTTATTATCATTAAATAAATAAGCGTAAACAAGAGTTACTCTTATTTATTCTTAAAGTAATTTATATTAATTACTAACTTTTGCCACTAATGACTTTATGGTTTTAGAAAGATTTCCAAATGTGCTTTCCAGAGAAAAGTTAGCTTCAGCAAATTTTCTGCAATTAACGGACATTTCTTTAAACATTTCATTATTATTTAGAATAAGACATACTTTTTCGGCTATTTTATTATTATCTTCTTCAATAAAACCTTGTTTCCCGTTTTCCAATTCAATACTTTGTAGGGCATTACTTGTCCCAACCACTGGAATACCTAATGCCATTGCTTCTACTACGCGTCCGCGAAATCCCACTCCAGTTTCAAGGGGAAGAACCATAACCTTACATCTTGAGAGATAGGGTTTAATATCTGTAACATATCCAGTAACGATAATTGAGTCATCCTTGAATTTGTTAATAATGTCCATAGGGGGACTTATACCTATTATATAGAGTTTTGTTTCAGGAATGATATTTTTAATAATTGGAAATATTTGCTCCAGAAGTCGTTTTAATGCTTTTCGGTTAAATTGGTTGGATAGAGAACCGTAAAAACAGATTGCCGAAGAGTCGGAATGATTACCATATTTTAAAAAACTATCTAAGTTTTGACCGTTAAATGCAACAATCACCGGAATATTTTTATTCCAATTGTGAATAAGTGTCTCTTGAGCTTTGGAATTGACAATTATAAGATCGCATAATTTAAAATATTCCCTCTGCCTATGTAGACTATAATTTAATTTAAGCTTTTGTCTTCTTCTTTGAATAATATTTAAATCATAGGAATCAATTAAAGCAATTTTTTCTTCCAAAAGATGATGAGTATCTATCAATTTTAATATTCTTGGATTTAGGTATTTGAAGATATAACCAAGATACCAATAGTGAATCATAAATACATCCGGATTGGTTTGTTCTACTATTGATAAAATTTGTTTTCTTACTCCACGGGTCTTTACCCTGCATTCTTCATAAGTTATAGCAAATAAATAGTATCTTAGTAGTTTGACAACAAAATATAACTTTCTAAATATAGTTCCAGATTTATAGCCAGGAAGGTATATCGGTTTATATATTATATTTAATTGTGAAAGTTCTTTAGAGGTAGTATTATGATTTGTTTTCTGGGAATGCATATCAGAGAAAACAATCTTATGATCAATGCTTAACCTTTCTAATTGGCAGCGTACACGCACCTGACTCATTCCTCTAATTGGATATAATATGCCTGGAAATATAATGTATAGATTCATTTACCAGCAAATACCTTCATAATTTGAGTTCTTTATTTCTTCTGATATTCGTACTAAATCAATAAAATATTTCCCCGGATTGTTCTTGACAAATTTGACATAATTTATCGATTTTCTATTAAAAACAACAATTTCTGCCCAATTTATAACTTCATCTTCTGAATCTTGCATCAGGTCTTGTAAGTAAGGAAGAACTGTTTGCATATATTCCATATTGGAACCAATAAGATATGCTTGATTAACATAAGGATCATAAACTTTGATAGCATATCCTTTATCCATCAATCCTTCAATAACTTTTAATATAGGACTATACCTCAAATCATCTGTTCCTTCTTTAAACGCTATTCCCAATATACCTACTTTTTTACCATTTTTGTTGGTTACCAGGTTAATTACTGAATCTGTATGATTTTGATTACTTTCTTCTATTGATTCCAAAACCGGTAATTTTAAGCCATTAGCAAGTCCTATGGTGGTTAAAGCTTTTAAATCTTTAGGTAAACAAGAACCACCATAGGAAAAACCGGGTTTAAAATAATAAGGGGAAATATTTAAGCGAGTATCCAGACAAAATAACTGCATTACTTTAAAAGAATCAATATTTAATGACTTGCATATTCTACCAATTTCATTGGCAAATGTAACTTTTAGGGCATGATAGCTATTGTTTACATATTTTATAATTTCTGCCGTCTGTATATCAACTGTAATAAACTCTCCATTGACCTTTGAATACAATTCCCTCATAATATCAATAGCTTTATTATCATCAGAACCAATTAAAGTGTAGGGCGGATTATAATAATCCTGAACAGCGGAACCCTCTCTGAGAAATTCAGGATTAGAAACTACTGAAAAATCCCTGTTACGAATTTTATTGGAAATTTGAGCTATAATTTCTCCCACTTGGCAATTTGTTCCGGGAAGAACAGTACTCCGAATCACTATTGTATGGTATGATTTTTTTTGCTTTAATGCCTCGCCTATTTGTTGCGCAGTTTCATAAATATAATCCAAATTCAGATGCCCCTTTTCCGTAGAAGGTGTCCCTACACAAATTATGGATACCTCGCTATTAGATACGGCTTCCATATAATCTGTAGTTGCTCTAATTCTTCCTGCTTTATGCTGTTCTTTTAGGATTATATCAATGTCTTTTTCAATAATTGTAGGAAGCCCTCTGTTGATTAAATCTACTTTAACTTTATTAACATCTATTCCAATTACTTCAAATCCGTTTTGAGCTAAACATCCTAAACTGACACAACCAACATATCCAAGACCAAATATAGATATTTTCACCACCTTTCTCCTTTATTTATTTTTTTCCTGTTAATAATATATATTATAAATCCAGCGGTAAGGTTAAAAGTATTCAAAATCTGTTTACTTATCCGCTCCAACAAAAATCTTTCCTTTTTCATCTTGTTAACAATATTGCCTGAATAACTTTCATAAAAACATTGGGCCAGGTGCTCATTGCTCTATTTTGCCGACGATTTTTACGATTGAACTGAAAGATATATTCACGGCAGTCATTTAAATAGTCCTCACTCAATTCTATGCGTTTGGCAAAGGCAAAGATGTCTTTAATAATATCATTGGAAGGTGTATATTTGGGTTTCACTTTCCTGAGGGCAATATACTTATTCAAATGAGAAATATTTTTGTACACAAATTTAAACGAATTAGTCCACGAATTTACACAAATTTTCACTAACTAGTCCACGTATTAACACAAATTTACACAAATTAACACGAAGTTATAAGATGAGGCGTTTATAAATTAAACTGGGTGAGCCAAAATTAACTAATAAACCAACTCTGAGTTTAGTAGCTTTCAGGTAATTTAGTAATTGGGAGATATGATCGTTCGTAAGTTCTGAAAGAGCTTTTAATTCTACAATTATTTTCTCAAAGCATAAGAAATCAGCTTTATAACATTTATCTAATAACTTATTTTTATAATAGATGCGAATATCTTTCTCTTTTTTAAAAGGTTTCCTTTGCTCAAAAAATTCAAGCGCTAAAGATTCTTGATATACAGCTTCCAGAAATCCTGTTCCCAATTCCTTATGCACATTCATACATGCCCCAATTATCTTGTAGCATTCTTCTTTATACAACATATTATTTTTCATCAATTTCGTGTAAATTCGTGTTAATTCGTGGACCAAATTCGTGAACTGGATTATTGTTTATAGTAGATATACGCTAACCTCTCTAGGCAAATTACCGAGCAGGGTTATGGTATATATACCACAAATAATTAAGAAAGAACTATTAAAATTGATGTCTATAACCCTGAACCCAATTAGCATATTTATCAGCTGCAAGTGGATATTTTTCTTTCCATTGCACTAAAATTTTTTCATATATGTTCTGTATGTATATTTTCTTCGCTATTTTAAAATCAGCCTTGTAGGAAGAAAAATTTTCTTTAAATCGAAGCAGCGAGTCATCTGGGTTATTAGTTCTTCCACCACCCAAATGTATAAATCTACATTTTTCTTTAATCGCATCTAATATGACAAAATGTTGAATTTTAATATTCACCCCCATATTTCTTAAGGAAACATCCGCAGCTGATAAATGATTATGTGCATATAGTCCCTTTATCATATACATCATTCCTCCAATTACTTTTCCATTAAGTTCAGCAACTATTAGTTTTGACATATTGTCCATATAATTATGGAAATTAAAGAAATAAGATTCAGGAAAATAATAATAATCCTTTGCCTGAAGATAATTCATTGTATGATAATAAATGTGCATAAAATCAGTTATATCTTGTTGAGTATCTCCTATTCTTATCTTTATACCTTCTCTCTCCGATCTTCTAAGCTTCTTTTTGGTTTGTTTATTATAACCGTTATAAACATCATTGCTATCTAATGCCAAAAAAACAGTTTTCCTGTCAAAAATAATATTATAATATGCAAGAGAAAATTCTTCATTCTTAAGAAGAGGATGAAATCTCATAAATTCACATACTACCTTATTTTTTTTGATAAATTCATAATAATTTTCATAAAAATCTTTGACAAATTCTTTATTATTTGATGAATATGCTACTCCATTATAACCATAAGCTCCCTGAATGTCATAATATTCATCGTCAAGATCATAGCCCAAATCATTTATCCTATTCATTAAAAATGGATAAAGAGCTAAATTATTATGATCTTTGAATACAAAACAATAAGCAGTTCCATCTCCATTATTTTCATATAGCTTATAGTATTCCGGAGTAAAATATACATCTTGTTGCTCTACAGGAAGCATTGAAAGATATTGATTCCATTTTTCAGCATCTGAAGTGTTTAGTATTTCATAATCAGCCATAAAATTCTTCTTCTAAGATAGACATAATAATGAGTGAAATATATTTACCATTTTTATAGATGGAATCTCTCAAAATACCTTCTCTTATAAAACCTAATTTTTCATATAGACCTAAGGCAGCGACATTATCTTCTCTAACAGATAAAAAAACTCTATGCAATCCTAAATTATTGAAAGCAAAATTTAAAGTTAATTTTAATGCTTCTTTGGAATATCCCTTTGATCTTTCATTTTGATCACCAATATATATAGCCGTTTCTGCCGATCTATTAATTAAATTTATATCTCTTAGAATAGTCAATCCTATAAGTTTATTATTCTCAATTAGTTCTATTCCGAAAACCGTAACTGGAAAATTGGATGTAAGTATTTTCTCATACCACTTACGCTCCATTTCTTCGTTAACAGGAAAAGGATGGCCTGCATACATTTCTATAATATCGCGTTGATTATGCCATTTTAGGGTTAATGGTAGGTCGGTGATTGTTAAAGCTCTTAGTCTAATGTTTTTCATTTAAAACCTCATAGAACTTGGAATATTAATTAATTGTTCCTCAATCTTAGATGATACTGGAATATCGGTTTTAATGCAATGACTAAACATTTCCAGTTTGTTCATCAAAATCCAGGCAGGACGACACATAACTTTTTGTGCATTTGCTTGTTCCAGAAAAGTATCTCTTTCCTTTATATCTTTTAGGAGAATAGCATTTAACCAATAATTAGAAATGCAATCTTCGGGCTCTGTAATAAATTCAACATCAGCAATTGTTTTAAAGAAGTCCTGATAAATTTGGGCTGTCTCTCTTTTATTTTTCAGGATTTCCGGTAACATTTCTATTTGCGCACAACCTAAAGCAGCATTTATATTTGGCAAACGATAATTATAGCCGATCATATTATGTTCAAACTTCCAAGGATGTGGTTTTTTCGCAGTTGTGGTAAGATGTTTTGCCAAAGGTCCAAGTTGATCATCATCAGTTAAAATCATCCCTCCCCCACCGGTAGTAATGGTTTTATTGCCATTAAAACTTAATATTCCCAATTTCCCAAATGTACCTGTATGTTTTCCTTTATAATAACTGCCAATTGATTCTGCAGCATCTTCCACAACGGGAATATGATAGCGATTGCATATGTCTATGATTTGATCAATTTTACAAGGATTACCAAAAGTGTGCATAGGCACGCAGGCAGCAATCTTTTTCTGTCCACAGATTTCCACAAATTTACTCGAATTATCTTTTCTTAATTCTTTTATATTATTGTTAATTTGTGATAATTCGTGATAATTCGTGGACTCATGGACTTCTTCTACTTCTTTTAAATCCGTGTTAATTTGTGCAAATTCGTGGACTTCTTTTAAGTAGCAGGCATCATTTTGAACAATAGTATTTGCTGATAACCAATTTTCCAATGAATCAGGGGACATTCCTAATGTATCAGGATCAATATCTACAAAAATTGGTTCTGCTCCACAATAGGATATAGCATTACAAGTTGCTATAAAAGTAAGAGGTTGAGTTATTACCAGGTCACCTTCTCGTACACCGGCAAGTTTTAAAGCAATATGCAAAGCAGAAGTTCCATTCACTGTAGCGATGGCATATTTAGCACCGGTAAAATCTTTGATCATCTCTTCAAAACGATCCACATATTTACCGACGGAAGAAACAAAAGTGCTTTCAATGCAATCCAGAACATATTTCTTTTCATTACCCCCAAAATAGGGTTCATGTAAAGGAACGGTTTCTCTATTTGGATAGAGGGAAAGGATGAAGTCAATTACAGGTTGATAGTCCACAAATTAGTCCACGAATTTACACAAATTAACACAAGTCCATGAATTTACACAAATTAGTCCACAAATTTACACAAATTAACACGAATTTATAAAATTAGGCGTTTATAAACTAAACTGGGTGAACCAAAATTAACTAATAAGCCAACTCTAAGCTTGGTAGCTTTTAAATAGTTTAGTAATTGAGAGATGTGATCGTTTGAAAGTCCGGAAAGAGCTTTTAATTCTAAAATTATTTTCTCAAAGCATAAGAAGTCAGCTTTATAGCATTTATCTAATAACTTATCTTTATAAAAGATGCGAATATCTTTCTCTTTTTCAAAAGGTATTCCTTGCTCTAAAAATTCAAGTGCTAATGATTCTTGATATACAGCTTCCAGAAATCCGGGACCCAATTCCTTATGAACATTCATACATGCACCAATTATCTTGTAGCATTCTTCTTTATACAACATATCATTTTTCATCAATTTCGTGTTAATTCGTGAAATTTCGTGGTTCGTGTTAATTCGTGTAAATTTGTGGACTAATTCGTGGACTAATTCGTGGACTAAAGATTATAAATTCCCGGTTTGTATTTTGCCAGATTTCGTGGATTTATAAACCATTCCACCGTTTTTTCCAATCCTTCTTTGATGCTATATTTTGGCTCAAAACCAGTTAATGCCTTTATTTTCCTATTATCACACCACAGACGAAAGACCTCTGATTTTTCAGGTCTTATACGCTGTTCATCAGTAATAAGTTTAACATCACTTTGCATTATATCCTTAATCAATTCAAAGGTCTCTTTTATGGAAATTTCATAGTTGGAACCAATATTAACTGTTTCGCCAATTGCTTTATCGCATTTGGATAATAATATAAAGCCCCGACAAATATCTTCTACATAGTTGAAATCCCTTGTTGGAGATGTATCTCCCAATTTAATTTCTTTTACACCACTCGCAATTTGGGTTATAATTGTGGGAATTACGGCTCTGGCAGATTGCCTGGGACCATAAGTATTAAAAGGACGCACAATAGTTAAGGGAAGTTTAAAGGCATTATAAAAACTCATCGCAATTGCATCAGCCCCAATTTTACTAGCACTATAAGGCGATTGAGGTTGCAAAGGATGTTTTTCATCAATAGGAACATATCGTGCTGTACCATAAACCTCACTGGTGGAAGTAACTAAAATTCTTTTAACTTTATTATCCTTAGCTGACTGGCAAATATTCAAGGTTCCTTTTACATTTGTCTCAATATAACTTTCTGGAGCAATATAGGAATAAGGAATAGCTATCAAAGCAGCCAAATGAAAAATAACATCTATGTCTTTGCTTATTTCTCTGCAAAAATTAGGGTCTCGGACATCACCACATACAATTTCCAGGTTTGAGCTTGGTTCTATATCTTCCAGCCAACCCCAATAATTGAAAGAATTGTATTGAGACAGGGCTTTTACCCGGTAACCATCTTTTAGTAATGCTTCTGTAAGATGGGAACCGATAAAACCATCAGCACCGGTAACAAGAACTTTCATATTTTCCTTTCTTCTATCCACAAATATTGTCCACAAATTTTCACAAATTTACACGAATTATTTATTTTATAATTACCAAGTTTATAATATAATTCGCTATTAAAATAACTCAACTCTCTCAACCTCTCAACCTTCTCAACCATCTCAACCTCTCAACCTTTTTTACGAGGGGCTTACGCACCCTTCTACATCATTGTGTCGCCCTCCGGGCTTTTAATGTATCTCAACCATCTCAACCTTCTCAACCCTCTCAACCTTTTTTACGAGGAGCTTACGCACCCTTCTACATCATTGTTTCGCCCTCCGGGCTTTTAATGTATCTCAACCTTCTCCCCCATCTCAACCTTCTCAACCCTCTCAACCTTTTTTACGAGGGGCTTACGCACCCTTCTACATCATTGTTTCGCCCTCCGGGCTTTTAATGTATCTCAACCTTCTCAACCTTCTATTCGTGTCAATTCGTGTAAATTTGTGGACTAAATTCGTGTAAATTTGTGGACTTAATTTGTGGACTTGACTCTACTGAAAATGTTCTTTATAGATTTCCTGTGCCTTTTCATAATCACCAACTTGTCCAATATCCAACCAATATTCTTGAATCGGATAATGAGAAATTGGTAAGCTCCTTTCAAGCATATCAATTATTAATTTATCCATCCCATACATTGTATTATCAGGTATTAAATTAAGTATTTCCGGTTTAAAAATATAAATTCCGGCAAGAATAGTGGTCTTAATATTGGGCTTTTCTTCTATCCCAATAACAAAATCACCTTCAGTATGAATATTTCCAAACTGGAAAGGAGTATATATATCCTTGGTAGCAATAGTTAATAATGTCTCTTTACTGCAGGCAAATTCATAAAGTTTCCTATAAGGCAACAAAGTAAGAATATCTCCATTCATCACTAAAAATGGCTCATCATTTAATTGATTCTGCAGTAGTTTTACCGGACCAGCAGTTCCTAAGGGTTTTTCTTCTTTACTGATACTTAATTTGACTCCGTATTTACTGCCATTACCAAAGAAATTTTCAATATACTCAGATTTATAGTTCGTTGCCAAAAAAATATGATCAAACCCATTATTTTTTAAGTGCTCTATTTGAATTTCTAAAACCGCTTTTTCCCCAATAGGTAAAAGTGGCTTAGGAATTACTTCAGTAAAGGGTTTTAACCTAGTACCAAGTCCACCAGATAATATAACTGCTTTCATTAATTTTCCTCAAACAATAAATCAATAGCTTTTTTTGTCGGTTTAGCAGTATTTTTCCAAGAATAATAATCGGCAACTATTTCTCTATTAACGGTTTTCACAATTATCTCTCCATTGATTATGGATTCTAATTTTTGCGCCCAGTCATCATAGTCAGTAGGATTAACGAAAATACCTGCATTATGTTCTTTCAGGAAATTATAATTTGAACCATAACTTGTGGTAAATATTGGCCTTCCGATTGTCATTTCTTTTAAAGCTCCTCCAGAACCTGCAGAAATTGTTGGTACAGTTACAAAAAGATCTGAGGCAATCATATAATTCCTTAATTCTTCATCACTAATATAACCAACAAAATATATCTTATCATTTAATTTATAATGATCTACAAGACCTTGTAAGTATCTTTTATAGTCAGGTATTCCAAAGCCGGTTATATAACATATAAATTGCTTATTTGGTTTGATTTTGGCAATGACTTCAATAAAACGATCAACTTGATACTCTGGAACTAAGCGTTGAGATAAAAGGATTACAAATGCCTCATTGGGAATATTTAGATTTCTTCTTGCTGTTGCTTTATCAATTATAGAATACCAAAAATCATAATCAAAACCCCATACAAATTTAATCATTTTAAGATTAGGATTAATTTTTTCAACTTTACTTAGCGCATCTGGATTGGAATAACTGGTTAGTAATACATTCATCTTTTTCAACCATTTTAACTTTTCTTTATTAAGAAGATATGTACTAAATGCTTTAAATGGGTTTAAGGTATTAATTTTATAGGGCAGTAATTTTGAATCATTTATATATATATAATATATATGTTTTCCTTTATATGTAAAGTTAATAACATGCTTCATCCATTTTGTCCGAACTGTAGCAGGCAACATAATAACAGTATTAATATCATTATAATTTTTCAATCCTTCAATAATACTTTGGGAATACATCTCTTTTCTGAGTTTAAAGCGACTAAATCTTTTGATCATTTTAGCAGGAAAATTTCTATGAACTAATTTATTACATAGCTCAACAGAGTATATTTTATCAGCTCTAAGGTCTGGTTGCCAGACCTCACAATCATAATTATTATAATACTCCACAAGAGATTTTAAATGAAGATCTCCCCAATCATATCCCCAAATACCAACCCACTGACCATCTTTTGTGTCCCAATTATATTTGGGTCGTGGTTTATCGGCATATTCAGCATATTTAGGAGCAAATGGAATTATAAATATTATTTTTATCATATTAGCAAACTATCCTATTATACCTTTTACATTTATAAATTAATTAGCTCAAACATCTCTATTACTCATCTCGTCTTTTGCATAATTAAGGGTTTTTTTTAAGTTTAATGCCTCTGTTAAAAGTAGCCAATGTTCCTTTCCAATCAGTTTAAATGTGATCAGAATTCCATAGCAAACTATTAAATATAGAGGAATATAAAATAACCACCAATATTCATAAATGTTTTTAACATATCTTGATCCTAAGAAGGCAATAAATGATATCAAAATAATTACCAAATGTCGGATATTATTTTTCATAAATAACCTTACTTTTCCGTAGTTCATTACATAAAAGAGATAAACTAGATTTCCGCTAAGATTTAAAACAAGTTGATTACAAGCTAAGCCGGTAGCTCCTAAATTTAAAAACCTAGGAGATACAAAAAGTGTAATTGATATAATGAATATTATTAATTTTATTACATTTGTCCAAGCATAAATATAGAATTTTCCCATTCCCGTAATAACATTAGCATAAGGTAACCCGAGCAAAACTACATAAGTGGAAAAAAGAAGGATGATTAAAGGAGTTACACTGGGTTTATAACGGTTCCCCAATACTAATAGTAAAGGGTCTTTAACGGTTATGGCAAGAATACACATTAAGGGAAAAATAAAAAGGATGATAAATTCCTGATATTTAAAAATATTAATATTCACTCCTTCCCAATTATTCATACTAATCATTTTGGAAAAAAGAGGAAAGAAAATATTGCTAACGGGCATAGCTATAAGCATAAACATTCCACCCAAAGAATGGGCGGTTGAATAATAACCTAATTGAGTTGTATTAGTATAATGAGCAAGAAGTAATTTATCAGCATAACCAGTAATACTGTTTACTATTACAATTATTAGAGCAGGTATGCTGATACGAAAATAATCCTTTGCTAACTTTTTATCATATTTCCCCTTGGGAAATTCTTTAAGTAAATATGCACAATATAGGGCGACCAAACCCGAAAGAATCATTTTATATGTAGCTAATGTTATTGCTCTCAAACCCAAAATTACCATTACAACTCTACCAATATGCCAAGCTATATCTCTATAAAAACCAGGTAAATTAGCTTTTGCCTGTTTTAAATTAGCTGTATAAACTATATTAGAGTAACCTTCATATAAACTAAGAAAATGAGCAACAAGCGACAATATGATTACAATTTGAATCTCTTTGCTTTCAAATTTATAATTCAGTAAATATTTTTGTATAACGAACATACCAGCTGTAGCTATAAAATAAACTATAGCACTAACGTTTCTTAAGCGTCCATATACAGCTAAACAATTACTATGCTCTCGACCTTCAGAAACAAGCTTGATGTGTGCAGATCCGAAAATACCTGTAATAAAAGCAAGTATAGAGGTGTATGCAGTGCCATACGATAAAACACCAACTAATGAGGGTCCGGCAATTCTGGCAACTATTATTCCTGCTGCAATGGCTAAAAATTGAGTAATAACTTGAGTTCCAAAGTGAACAAGAAAACGCTGTTTAAGCATATTTATTATTAAATAAATTTTACCTTGTAGTAGTTAAATAGGCATTAGCAGTGGTTAATATAACTGCCCATTGAAGAATAACTTCTTGTCCCGATCCATAGAACCCCCATATATGAGTTGAGCTGCAATGAATAACAAAACTTGCAACCATTGCTAAAAGTATGATATTCACATTATTCCCAAGATATAATTTATTGTAATTATATTGTCCATAAGAATATATTTTATATAATATCATAAAATATATAATCATCCAAAATAAATATCCTAATATCCCTCCTTGTAGCAGCATTGTTTGATTTCCCACATGAATATCTCTATATCTAAAATAATGATCGGAAAAACCCCATCCTATTATAGGACTTTTGAGAAATTCCTTCATAACCCTAGGACCTCGTTCTGTTATTCTTAATAGAGAACCACCTGCAGTAGGATCACCTTCTACTAATTGTTCAAGAGTCATAAATCGTTCATAAGCCTTTGATAATTGAAAAAGGAATAAAGGATAAAATAATTGTACTATAAATATTATTAAGCTTAATATAACGAATACTCTTATTAATTGTTTTATCAAATCAGATCCTTTCATAAAGAAAAATGAAGATAATAGAATAAGGAAGGCGATAATCCATCCTCTTGTAGCCGAAAGAATGATGATTAATGTCCCAGTTATTATTATTAAATTTAAATAGATATAGTTAAATTTTATCTTACCCATTCCAAGGTAGAATAATGCCAGAAAAACTATGGGAAAAATTAGAAATGTTGAATGCACAGATCTGACAAGTTCAATCTCTGCCTCTCCAAGATATCCTATCCTGGATTCTCCTGAAAGAATATCATGCAAGTATCTACCTGTAATTTGTGAATAAATAGATAATATAAAACAAACAAATACAAAAGGTGCTAATAATTGAAATGAATGCTCCACCTTTTCCGGATTAGAAAAAAATGCTGGTAAAATTAGGAGCCAAAACCATGGTAAAATTGTCCTGACAGAACTAATTAGGGAAGATTGGCTAATTCCCAAAAAAAATGAGTAGAAAATCGTAAAGGCACCATATATTAATATCAATATTGTATATTTGTTAAATAATGAATGTCTTTTATTATTCATTAATAGATATTTTATAATATACATAGCAAGGAATAATTCATGAAAACCTAAGGATACCCCAGACATAATACTATATATAGGTATTCTATATATATTATCTGCCGTGCCAATCATAAACATCCTACTTATTGCATTGATAATTAAAATATACCAACTAAGCCAAAAGACATCATTATTAGAAAAGAATATTATAAATAAAAGAAAGAGAAAAATAAATTTTATAATAACCTGAGGAATACCTAATTTCGGAAAAATATAAACGATTATAACAGTAAAAATATATGCTAATAGGAGTTTAGTATTATCTCTTGACCAGATGGGATATGCTTTTATTTTATTATCAATATGATTATTCATTAGTTATCAATCATTTCATAAGTTGATTTGATAAATTTGGCAGGAACACCAGCTACCATTGTAAAATCATCTACATTTTGATTCACCAAGGCATCTGCACCAATTATTGAACATTTCCCAATTGTTACACCCATTAAAATAGTTGCATTTGCTCCAATATATGCCCCCTCCTTTATTAAAACCGGTTTAGCTAGTGGACGGTAAATTTTACTCAAAGGAGAACGACCCATATCTTGATGAGTTATAATAATTGTATTCATAGAAATTGTTACATTATTTTGAATTGTAATATGATCCCTCAAATCAAGAAAAACACATTTTCCAATATGGCAATCATTCCCAACAGTAAGATTTGAGAATTTTTTGCAATTATGAAAATAAAGCGGGGATTCTATATCACAATTGGAACCAATATGGGCACCATAATATTTGACTATTTTTACCAATGCATATTTATCTACTGTGGTTAAATATGAATTAGCAGTATTTATACCATATAAGAATCTTAAAAGTTTATATTTAAAAAGACAATATATATTAAATATATATCTAAGTTTTTTAAATATCCCTAAACCTAACATATTGTTATATGATTTTATTTATCTTGGAAATAATATAATATTTATAAGCACTAAGCAAGCCCAACATACTTGCAAATGCTTTGGATATATGTCCCTTTATAAATGTTTTAGGAATTGACTTAAATAATAATTTATAAGATTTATCAATTACATAATATTTAATTTGTTTGCTATTACAATTTTTCATAATTGCAATCATAGGATTCCTGGCGTCATAATAAGCTTTTAACGGTGATGACTTACCTATTGTCATACTTTCCTTATGCCATAATTTGGCTTTATAAGAATACATTATCTTAAACCCAGCTTTTTTAGCTCGCAATTGCCAATCAAAATCCTCTGCTTGAAGAAAAAACTCAGTATCATATCCCCCTGTTTTTAAATATACATCTCTGGAGACCAACCAAAATATGTCATCACAAAATGCTAATTCTGTATCCCTATCATATTGTCCTAAATCTTTCTCCCCTCTCCCCAAATGCTCACCCCTCACAAGAGTAGGATGAGAACTTTTACCTACAGTTTGAAAAACATTCTGTCTTTCATAATAATAGACCTTTCCAGTAGTAAATGCCGTTCCCGGGTTTGCTTCCGCAGTTTCCACCAGAGCAGCAATAATTTGTTTATCGGCAATAACATCATTATTTGTAATTAGAACATAGTCGTAATTATTTTGTTCAAAAGCATAAGCCAAACCAATATTCATACCTCCGGAATAACCAAGATTCTTTTCAGAACGCATAAAAACAACATTGGGATAATTATTCCTGATAAATTCCTCCGTTCCGTCAGTTGAACCATTATCAATAACTGCCACAGCAAAATTCGGGTATTCACAATCAAGATAAGATTGCACTGCATCTATTAAAAATTCTTTACCGTTATAGCTTAGTATCAATACCAATACGGATGGATATACTTTTATAGTAAACATTTAATATAACTCAGATAGTATCGGAACAAAATAATAGGAAAAAATATAGTTTACATTCTGTCTAGGAAATACATTAACTTTATTGCTATGAACAAATATCAATCTTTTGTATTTCTATCTATTTTCCACTGTTTTCTTTTAATTTCTAGAATAAGATATTTTAGATAATAATGGCACAACATAATAGAAAATTCTAATTACTGGTTATAGTTTTTATAATCAACTTAAATTCTTTTTCATTCATATCAGGATATAGGGGCAGTGTGATTAATTCTTTCCATATTCTTTCACTAACCGGTAATTCCTGATAATATTTCTTATACATTTCAAATAAATGATTAGGATAATAATGAACTCCGGAAGCAATACCATTTTCATTTAATCTTTGTCTTATTTCATCTCTATTTGGTGTCTTTATTACAAAATTATGACAGGCCGGTAACATATATTCTTTTACGGGAGGGCATTTTATTTCAGGATATGCTGAAAATGCCTCTCTATAACGATTAGACCAATAACGGCGTTGATCGTTCATCCATTCAAGTTTTTCCAACTGAGCTAAACCAATAGCCGCAGCAATATCATTCATATGGTATTTATATCCTAATTCCGTTACATCATAAAACCAATCGTAACTATTTCCCGCGCCTCTATCAAAAGTTCCTTTAGATATACCGACCCACCTTAATTTCTTTAATCTTTCAGCCCATTCTTCATTATCAGTTGTTAGCATACCTCCATCTCCAGTAGAAAGATTTTTAACTGCCTGAAAACTAAATGAACCAAAATCCCCTATTGAACCAAGCATTTTTTCTTTATACCTTCCGCCACAGGCATGAGCACAGTCCTCAATTACATAAAGATTATGGTCTTTTGCTAATTCCATAATGGGATCCATATCACAGGCATAACCTCCATAATGAACAACAATAATAGCTTTAGTTTTACTCGTTATTAACTTACTTATATTTTCAGCAGTTACATTAAGATTCTCAGGTTCAATATCACAAAAAACAGGAATACCACCATTATATAATATTGCATGATTTGTAGATACAAATGTCATAGCCGGACTTATTACTTCGGCATTTTTAACATCAATACACATAAGCGCTAAGTGTAAAGCGGCAGTAGCAGAATTAAGTGCAACGGCATATTTTGCCCCTATATATTCTGAGAATTTTTGTTCAAATTCCGCTGTTTTGGGTCCTAAACCCCACCAGCCGGAGTCAATTACTTCTTTTAAGTATTGTATTTCTTTATCGTTATGATAAGGTTTAAATACGGGTATCATTTTTACTTCCTTTACAACATATCACATATAAATGGTAATTTACTATCTTTTTCAGATACTATCAGCTTGTCTGGGGTTATCTTCCAATCTATAGATAGATAAGGATCGTTATAGTTTATACCGGATTCATATTCTTTATGATAAAATTCATCACACTTATATTCAACAATAGCTTTTTCACTCAAAACAGAAAAGCCATGAGCAAATCCTTTAGGAATAAAAAGTTGGTGTTGATTATCATCAGATAAGGTTATTTTAATGTATTGTCCAAAAGTAGGAGAATTAGATCTAATATCAACTGCAATATCTAATATTGATCCCAATGTACATCTAACTAATTTTGCTTGACTATAGGGAGCTCTTTGATAATGTAAACCTCTTATGACTCCATAGATTGAAAACGACATATTATCTTGGATAAATTTAGTTCCTTTCGGTAAAATATTTTTATATTTATCCTGATGATAGGTTTCAAGAAATATGCCTCTTCCATCCTCAAAGATTTCAGGAATTATTAATATTAAACCTTTAAGACTTAATTTTTCTATCTTCATTCATTATATATTTGAATTAAGCGGTTATCATCTACAATGTGATTTAAGTAATCTCTATAATCAGATTTTGGAATTTGGTTTACCACTTTTTGTAGTTGCATTTTATCAATGTAATTCATCATATAAGCAACTTCTTCTATACAGGCAACTTTTAATCCCTGTCTTTTTTCTATGGCTCCAATAAATGTGGAAACATCTAATAATGCTTGCGGAGTTCCAGTATCCAACCAAGCAACACCTCTACCAATAATTTCCACCCTTAATTTATTCTCTTTTAAATAAATTTTATTCAGATCAGTTATTTCCAGTTCATCCCGTGCTGAAGGTTTCAGTTCCTTTACATAATCAACAACTGCATTATTATATATATATAAACCTACTATCGCATAATTTGATTTTGGCTTTAAAGGTTTTTCTTCCAAAGATACAACATTTCCATCATTATCAAATTCTACGACTCCATATCTCTGTGGATCATTTACATAATATCCAAAAACCGTAGCACCATTATTGTTAACAATTGCTTGACGGATAAAATCCATTTTACCATAAAATATATTGTCTCCCAAGATCAAAGTAACTCTATCATTACCTATAAAATCATTGCCCAGGATAAATGCTTCAGCAATACCTTTTGGCTCAGGTTGAATTTTATATTGAATACTTAAACCCAAATGAGAACCATCATTAAATAAATTCTGATATAAGGGAATAGTTTCTTTATTGGAAATTATGAGTATATCTCTAATACCTGCTAACATTAATGTCGATAAAGGATAATAAATCATCGGTTTATCATAGATCATAACCAATTGTTTACTGTAGCAAAGAGAAATCGGATACATTCTGGAACCCGATCCACCGGCAAGAATGATGCCTTTCATAATGGTTCCTTTGTTTTTTAGTTCTTAGTGCGGGAGTAAATAGTGTGGGAGTTCAAAGTTCAAAGTTCAAAGTTCAAAGTTCTTAGTTGGGGTGTTGCGAGTTTTTTAGATAGCGGATAAAACCGCCAATTAGTTTCTTGATACTATTTAACTATGACACAAGTTCTTTATGTTGATTTACATTTATGTAGTGAATATCTCAGGCAACAAATAAAAGAGATTCAACTTCAAATACAGAACGATGTAAACATTTTTATAAATTAAAGAAGTGATTCCTTTAAAACAAGGGTTTCGGTGATATATAGTTTTTGCAATATAACCTAATATAAAATATATCAAATAATTATAAACATTGAGGAAATTATGAACTTATCATTTGGAATCCACTCTCTTTTATTGCTTTAGCTTTATGCATTGTTAGCTTTTTATAGGTATAAAAGATAAAATAATAACTTAAATATAGTACCCAAGGAAATACCGGAATAAATCTTCTGGATTCACTCCCAATAATATAAAAAAGTGCGCAATAAAATAGATATGATATCCAATAAATTAAGTTTCTCTTTTTATATATTATAAAACCGAGAATGGAAAATACCCCGATTAATATGCTTATCAAATTTAAAGCTAATGTTTGTATGCTAATAATTATATCATATTTATTCTGAGTTTTATTAAATCCTTTTGTTAGGAACAAAACAGAATCTCGGAATTTTCCAATGAAAGGTGTCCAATCGTTTTGAAAAAATAAACCTTTTAAATTATTAAACGCTTTATGACACTTATATCGGAGCTGTTGAGGAAAAGATATATTTAACTTTCCTATTATAGAATCAGCAGAAGCAGAATACCATCCTGAAAAAGATCTTTGAAAGATTTCTGCTTCTGGTAATTCAGTTCTACCTCTTCTATAAATTTGATAATATTCATCCTTAGATATTTCTCCGAAATATTTCGCTTCACTTAAAGCACCTGTCCAATTAATTACTTCGGGTGTAAGTGAGGTTCCCATAGAAGTTACAATTTTAAGATTGGGATAATAACTATAAACATAGGCAAACCAGGGAAAAAGGAGAGCAATATATATTATTGCATAGAGAATTATGTATTTTATAGATTGCCAAAATTTAATTTTGGATAAAAGCATAATTATCAGAATGAGGGGAGTAAACACTACCATAACTTGCCAAGATAACGAAGCCAATGCTATAGATATAGTAGCTAAAAGCAAATAAAGCTGTTTTTTGCTCAAGTAAAATTCAACCATACAAAAAGAAAATAAAGCCAATAAGAAAGTTATCCAAGATTCTCTCAAAATATAGGTACAATAGGAAGTAAAAGGATAATAAAGAATAATAAGTAACGAAATAAATCTTGCATTACGGATTGAATGTAGATTTATTAGTATTTTATATATAAAATATACGGATATGATTAACAGAATTAGTTGAACATATTTAGCACATTGAATTTCACCTTTTTTTGTTTTCATTGTTTTTGTAGAGACATTATATTCATCCCATTTTAGTAGAGTGGGCTCACCAAATATGTCATAAATTTTATAAATTGCGGCTAAAAACATTGGATATCCCGGTTCTCTTGTAAAATTAACCGTATAAGGATATTGATATGCTGGAGAGTATACCCCTCTTAAAGATATATTTACGGCATAATTATGATATCCCGTTCCATCGGGTGAAATATAATAAGGACTTCTTGTATTAATTGCTATGCTACCAACAACAAAACCGATTAAAAATAAAAGAGATATGAAAGTAATCTCGGATATATTATTTAATTTATTAGTTATATATTTCATAATAATTCTCCTTTATATATATAATAATATAAATATTAAATATGTGAAGCCGCAAATAATATATCAAACTAAACTATATAACACTTAGCATTATCTTTTTAATCCACACTATGGGATATAAACAGAAAAGGATATATAAAAATAATAACAAGATAGAAAATAATCTCTATATATAATAGTGCGTTACTGTTTTTTTGTATCATCATTCCTCTTTAATATTGTTTTATTTATCAGTGATAGATGTTTTACCCTTTTTAATAATAAATCCTGGTCTGTTCTTTACCTCATCAAAGACCCTCAGCAGGTATTCAGCTATAATACTTATAGATAATAAAATTAATCCGCAGAAAAAGGAAATAATAATCAGAGTTGTAGTCCAGCCCGGTATTTTAAAACCACCTAATCTCTCTTGTCCTGCCAATTTTAAGATTATGGAAGCAATAATAACTATTATAGAAAGCATAAAGGAAAGCAGACCCATCCAGGAAATTAGTTTTATAGGAAAATTGGATGATGCATAGAAAGTATCCTTAAAAAGGCGATATTTCTTTTTAAAAGTCCAGCGGGACCTACTATAGATATTTTTAGGTAGTTCGTAAGGAATATAAACCGGATCAAAACCTAATCTTAAAACCTCAATCAGGTTAAAAATATTAATGGCATTTGTTCTTTCATAGCCGGTACCTGTAGATTCTTTGAAGAGCGAAATAGAACATATATGGTTTGGGGAAGTTATAAATACATCCATCTTATTTATAACTCATTTTCCATAAGTATGTTAGAAATTCGTTCAGCTATGTTTTTATCTATCCCAATATATAAAGGCAATCTTAATAAGTTCTGAGAATAAAAATCAGATTGGGGGTATTCTCTTCCCACTGATTGAGATGAATAAAATTTGGACTTATGCAAACTCTGATAATGAAAAACAGCTTGTATTCCATTATTTCTTAACTCTTCAATAATTTTATCTCTGCCCTTTGCTCTCTGCTCTTGGTTCTTTGCTCTCTGCCCTTTGCTCTCTGCTCTTAGCTTTTCACCCTCTGCCCTTTGCTCTTTGCCCTCTGCTACAATATAATACATATGAGCATTATTTGTTGAATAATCAGGTATAAAAGGAAGACGGATTTCTACTTTATCGACTATTGGTTTAAGTGTCTCATTGTATTGATTCCAAATCTCTAAGCGCTTGGCTTGAATTTCATCAATGTGTTCCAGTTGAGCCCATAAAAAAGCAGCTATTATATCAGAAGGTAAAAAAGAGGAGCCAATATCTACCCAACCGTATTTATCAATTTCTCCTCGGAAAAATGCCTGTCTGTTTGTTCCTTTTTCCCAAATAATTTCGCTTCTTTCAATAAACCTATCATCATTAACAACTAACATTCCTCCTTCACCGGAAGAAATATTTTTGGTTTCATGAAAGGAAAAGCATCCCAGATGGCCTATTCCTCCTAAAGGTTTACCTTTATAATAACTGTCAATGGCTTGTGCAGCATCTTCAACAACAAACAAATTGTATTTTTCAGCCAAAGCCATAATTTTATCCATATCACAAGCTACGCCTGCATAGTGTACCGGAACTATTGCTTTGGTTCTTTCCGTAATTAATTCTTCTATTTTATCTTCATCAATGCCTGGATGATCAGTTCTGCTATCACAAAAGATAAGTTTTGCCCCTCTTAGAGCAAAAGCATTAGCTGTAGAGACAAAAGTGAAGGATGGTAAAATAATCTCGTCTCCGGGTTGAGTATTGATCAAAATAGCAGCCATCTCCAAAGCATCTGTGCAAGAAGTTGTTAAAAGGCATTTTTTAAAACTATAGCGTTCCTGAAAAAAGTTCTGGCATTTCTTGGTATAATATCCATTTCCTGAAATATGCCCAAGGTTTATAGCATCTTGAATATATTCCAGTTCTTTGCCTGTAGCGTATGGCTTATTAAAGGGTACGATTAGTGCATTAGGCATTGAAAATGAGAATTCCAATTATTATCAAGATTGCTGCTATATACTGTTTTCTGCTAATAATTTCTTTAAAGACAAATCTGCTAATTGCTAAAACAAATAAATAACCTGATGTTTCAATAATTGCTCCTCTTTTTAATTCAATGTTTCTAATAGCCATAAAGCTCAAAAGAGAAGCTATTACCATTAACCCATAGCCCAATATAGTTTTTTTATTTAGAAAGTAAAATACTGTTCCAGGTTCTTTTTCTAATGCAGAACTTTTTAAAGGTATTTGGGCAATGCTACCTAAAAAAACTCCCAGAAGCATTACTAAATAGAACAAACATTCTCCTTAGGACTAAACATAAGTAATATTCCAATGATTACGAGTATTGCTCCTATGATATTATTCATTTTTATCTCTTCCCCAAAAATAATATTAGCCCAAAGAAGAGTTAGTAAAAGACAAATACTCTTTCCCATATAAGCCATATATAAGGGAATATTTTTTATACTTATCTGCCATATTAATGTATATAATCCTAAAAGCATCAAAACGATAAAGTAAGAAAATAATGTCCTAAAACTAAAGAGTGGAAGTAAATGTGAGCTTTTTGAGATCACCCCAGTAAAACTATAAATTAAATAACCTAATAATAACAAAAGTATGTTCTTAATTTTCATCTATATTTACCGTATAATCTATAATATAATGGGGTCTTTTCTTTATTTCTTCAAAGATTTTACCTATATATAAACCCACTATACCTAAAATAAAAATATTAAGACCACCTATCAGCCAAATAGATAAGACAGTGCTTGTCCAACCAACAATAGCGACATCACCTAATAACCATCTTATTATAAAAATAATAGATACTATTATGGAAATAAAAGTAATCCCAAATCCAACTAAAACTGTAAATTTCAGAGGCCGTTGAGAAAAAGCAATCATTGCATTAAATGCTAGAATGATCCCTCTGTGAAAATTATAAGACGATTTGCCGGTATATCTATTTCCGTGTTCTACATCTAAATAGGTACAATTAAACCCCATCCATTTTACCAACAATCCGAAACCTCTAAATTGCTCATCCATATTGTTAAAGGCATTTACTACTTTACGGCTATAAATACCATAATTGCCAATTGTTGCATCCGTATTCATACCCGTTAACAAATTAAAACATAAATGATAAACTCGTGACTCCAATATTTTGATCAAGGAATGTTTACGATTGATTCTCCGGGCATATACTATATCATACCCTTCTTGTACTTTATTATATAATTGAGGAATATATATGGGATCATCTTGCAAATCTGCATCCATAACTATAGCCCAATCACCTTTACTAAATTTCAATCCCGCTGAAATAGCAGTTTGCTGACCAAAGTTTCTAACAAATTTAATTAGCTTTACTGAAGAATCCCTTTCTGATAGCTGCTCAACAACTTTGTAATCCTTTTGAGGGCTCCCATCATCTATATAGATAATTTCATAAGAATTAAAATTTTCTCCTACTACTTTTAGTAAAATTGAATTGAGTTTTTCTATAGAATGCTTTGTATTATAACAAGGTATAATTATTGAAATATCCATTATAAAACTAGTTTAGAAAATACATATCGGATTGATACTAATTTACCCCCAAATTCTTGATATATCCTAAATATATCAGGATTATTCGATGAAATATTTGTTTTTAAGTTATCAAACCCTGCATTAGAATAGTATAATAATATTTTATATAAAATTTCAGGAAAGTATCCTTCTTTCTCATAAGATTTAAAAATACCACCAAGAAGTCCATAAATAACCTTTTCTCCGCGTTGGAGCAAAGAAAAACCAACAGGTTGTGAAATATTTAGAGCAATAAATATATCACAATATGAATTATGAAAAGATTCAATAATCCAATTTGCATATCTTTTATTACTTGTTTCAATCCCAAAATTAGGTTCTAAAGCTATTCTATCTGTTTTAAAAATACCTTTATTTACTTCTTGAATAATATAATTAAGCGTAGTTTCATCTTCAACTTTATATATTTCTAATTGGCTGAATATTGGAATTAATCTTGATTTATTTTGCTGATATTCACTCAATCTTAAGTTAATTGAAAATTGTGATTCAATAAAACAGAATTTGTTTTCCATAAGATAACTATATGTATTAATACATTTAATCGGAACTTTTAAAGTAATGTAAAATTTATTAAATCTATTTATAATAGATTTTATTGATATATCCAATTCGCTTATATTGTCCTCTTCACTTATTATTTCAAAAGTTGGTATTTTTAATATTGGCTCATCCCAAATTGCTCTTTTTATTGTAATACTCATTTAACTGAATACCCGCCATCAATTATTATATTTTGCCCTGTAATCCATTTTGAATCATCTGATAATAGAAATATGCATAATGCAGATACATTTTTTGTTGAACCCAGACCTAATGGATAACCCTTTTTTAAATTATCCATTTCTTTATAATTAAGTACATTACTAAGCTCTGTCATCATTTTTGTATCTTTAAGATAACCTGGTGAAACACAATTTACTCTTATATTTTTAGTAGCTAATTCAAGAGCCAAGGATCTTGCTCCACCCACTAAAGCTGCTTTGGAAGCACAATAAGCAGTAAGAGCAGGATTAGCTATAATACTCATTACTGAGGCAATTAACACTATACTCATACCCGATAGATTACCATAATTCTTTTTAGATAATAAGCGAATAAATTCAAAAGCAGAAATGGTGTTTACTTCAAAGATATCTATATACATTTGATAATTCATAGCTGATATTGGTAAAGTTATTTGATACCCAGCCGAATGAATAAAGCCATCTATTTTATTATGTTTTTTTACAATGTCCTCTATTATACTTTGGTATCGTTCAAAATCTTGAAGATCAAGAACACTAATAGAATTATTATTATCATTAAGCTGCGAATATATATCGTTTAAAGAGCTTTCATTCCTGCCAATCAAATGAACTTTTGCTCCTTCTTCATAACAGCGAAAAGCACATTCTTTGCCTATCCCTGAAGATGCCCCGGTTATTAAAATATTTTTATCTTGTAATCTTTTCATATATTCCTATCAAATTTCATTGATATTAAGTAAAAGTGTATCCCGTAAATTTAGCATAGCAGAACCCCATGAATAACCAACTCCAAAACCACTTAATAAAGATTTATTTGTTTTATCGGATTTTTTTAATTCAGAACAAAGAGTAAGAGGAATAGATGCAGAGCTTGTATTGCCATATTTCCCCAGAGAATAAAGAAATTTATCCTTAGGAATTTTTAGACACTTTCTCATAAATTCAAGCATATAACGATTCGCTTGATGGAATACAACTATATCAGGAAAACCACATTTATCAATTATCTCCTGAATGTGGGGAACTACTGTAGAAATTGTAAAATTGAAAATCTCCATTCCATCCATATATAAATTTTCGGCAGTTCTTTTATTTCCATCCTGATCTATGGTAATCTTATTATTTTCATAGTTCCCCTTTTTTCGGGAACCCCCTGCAGGAATAATTAAATTTTGCCATCCTGAACCATCAGTTCCCAATGAAAAAAACATCGTATTGGTGCTTTCATCTTTTTCGAGTAAAGTAGCAGATCCTGCATCTCCAAAAATAAATCTTGTGGAGGCATCATCATTACCAGCATATTTGGAAATTGTGTCTCCAGCAAGTAGAAGAGCAAAAGATTTATCGGAATTTTTTAATAAAGTAGAGGCAACATATAAACCATAAATATATCCACTACAGCCAAGATTAATATCAAAAACAATCGTATCGTTGCATAGATTTAACCGGTTATGAAGGATACAGCTTGTTGCTGGAAGGATATAATCAGGCGTCTGAGTTACTAATATCATAACTCCAATTTGATTCGGATCTATTCCGGTCTGTTTAATAAGATTAACTACAGCTTGATAAACTAAATCAGAAGTACATTGTGTGGCATCAACTACAGGACGACTAACAACTCCAGTGCTTTCAATAATTTTTTGTTTTCTCTCTTCATCAAACTTTGGTAAATCTTTATTGAATTCATACCTATCGGGTACGCAACAGGAAATGCAAGATAATTTTATTCCTTCTATCTTAATCATAATTCACTATATAGTTATAATAGTTGATCCCCATGAATAGCCAACTCCGAAACCAGCTAAAAGAACTTTATCTCCATTATTTATTTTACTTTGATCAAGAGAATCCTTCAAGGCAATAGGAATCGTATTGGAAACCGTATTTCCATAATTCAGCATATCAATATGGCATTTTCCAGTGTCAAGGCCTATTTCGCTAATCAAGAATTCCAGTATATACTTATTGGCTTGATGCAATATAAAATAATCTACATCATTTGCTTGAAGTTTATTTTTGGCTATTACCTTTTGTAACATAGGCGGGATAGTATCTATTGTAAAATTAAAAATCTCAGGACCATTCATATACAATGTTGGCTTTTCTTGATCTTTGAGCGTATAAGAATTGCGAGCAGATAACCCTTTAACAATTAAGTTTTCTGCCCCATTTCCATCTGTGCCGAAAATAAATTCACCAAGCATATCTTCATCTGAATATGTTATTATAGTTGCAGTTCCGGCATCTCCAAAAATACTGCGATTAGATATATCATCTTCTGCAATAAACTTGCTATATGTTTCTCCAGTAAGCAAAAGCACATTTTTGCATAGTTGGGCATTAATCAGACCTTTAGCTATAGCCAATCCATATACATAACCGGAACAACCTAAATTAAAATCTAAAGCTCCAATTTCCTTTTTCAGCCCTAATCTTGTTTGAATAAGGCAAGCTGAAGTAGGTAAAAGATAATCCGGACTCTGTGTGCAAAATAAAACAAAGTCAATCAAGTCCTTATCTTCCTTTTTGAATATCTTTTTAGCTGCATTTGTAGCCAAATCAAGTGAAGTTTCTTCCGGACCAGCTATATGTCTTTGTTTAATTCCTACTTTTTTCTCTAATTTAGCCGCACTCCATTCCGGATATGCTTTTTCCAATTCTTCGTTGGTAAGAATTCTTTCTGGAAGATAATACTCAACCTGTTTTATTTTTGCACCCATTATATCTTTACCTGTGAGCTTGGATATATTCATATAGTTCAGAGACGGTATTTAACTCATCAAAATCTTTACGAGGAATAGTAATATTGTAATTCTGTTTAATCATCGCAATCAAAGATAAGACAGCTAATGAATCCCATTCTTCATAATTCCTAAATTCATCATCTTTGTTAATTTGCTCAGAATCCTTTTCTAAAGCATCCGACAGTAATTGGATAAAATGTTCCATAATGTTTTCCTTTCAATAATTCTATATATTGTAATATAAGAATTTAGTTAATATATTTTTATTAATGAATACCTGCAGATATTATTCTGGAATTAATTCTTGGATCAAATAATATTTTATAATGGACTTCTTCTGAATCATCTTCATCATATATGACATCATTTATATCTGTAGCTCTCCAATAATTATGTGTTGCATTAATATCATTTTCTACTCCTATATTACCAGATGCGTAATATCCATTATGGGCATCTGGTTTTATACTAATAGCAATTTGATTTAATGCATATATATTATTGTGGTTAATTATAGGATTACAATAATCTAAAGAAGCTTGCACATAATTTGGTTGTGTCTGTATGCAATATCTTTTACTTCCATAAAATTCATTGTATTCTATTAGTGGGGATGATCCTAATAATGAAATTCCATAATCATTATACCAAAAACAATTATTTCTAATTATTGTATTGCCATAAATAGGTCTAATCCCTACCCAATTGGAATTAAAATAATTGTTATTTACATTGAAATCACTGCTATCTACGATCAAATTATCGTAGTTATTATAGAAAATGTTTTGAGATATGTTAGAATTACCATATAGGACATTGGTTCTACTTTTAAAATCTTTTATTAGGGTGTGGTTTAGATTAAAATCATTTCCATATAATACTAAAGCAGTAAATCCATTAAAAAATAGCATATCATTTAAAGCAGCCCCATTTGAATTAATTTCTAATCCGTCCATAATATGGCTTATTTTCCCATTCCTTATATTGATACCATTATAATTTGCCAATCGGATTTTTAATATATTATCATCATCGCTCGGAATATTCATCTCATTCGTGAAGATCCCCTTAGAAGATGTTATCCACCATCTTTTACCAGATTCAGGCATTGAAACTAAATCCCAAAAGTCAACTCTACACCCAGGATTTATAAAAACAAAAGCTGAATTTTGAAAAACAACAGACGATAAAAATGAAGTATCCTGAGCGATTAAATAGCTATGATCTTCTTGAAAAACATAAGAATTTTGGATTGTAGAAGACAAATATTTCATTGGATATAAAACAAATTCGCTGTTTTCCTTCCCTGATCCATAAATAATATTAGAGCTTTTATAATGTCCTTGAACTTGTGCTTTTGTTTCAGATATATAATTTTCGCCCTTATTTACAACAATATTATACTCATATCTAATTCCCCATCCAGCTTTGAAATAAACTAAATTATATTTCCCACTTATGATTTCTGTTAATTTAAATAAACCATCTGCATTAGTAATAGTTTTCACTATAGGTTGTTGGTATCTATGATCAAATTCGGTTTCCTGATTTATCTGAACTCCAATATTGGGATATTCATTATTGATACGAACGATGGTTGTATCCAAAGTAGCAAGATCATATAATGCCACAGTAATTCCTGAATAATCTATAGGATCAAGCGCTGGATCACCAGTATCGTTTACCAGAATTATTTTTCCGGAAAGAGATCCGGTTTCTGGCTTGGTGGAAGAAGAACAAGATAACATAAACAATACACAAAAAATCAATATAAACAAGATGAAGGGTGAAGAGTGAACGGTGAATAGTGAAGAGTGGTTATTTATTTTCATTGAGGTTATCTTTTGATTTTTTAATTATTGAGGTTAAAATTCTTATAATGGATTTATTTTGTTCTATTGGACATTCATTCTCTTTTAAGTAATCACTCTTAATAAGTATTTCCAACCAATATTCTGTTTCCGCTGCTTCCTTTAATGCTATCTGTGCTTTGGCAATGAATTCTTTTTTAGAGATTGCAAGATCTGCTTCTTTTAAGTTAGCTCCAATTGATGTACCAGCTCTAAGTAGTTGTTTGGAAATTATATATTCTTTCTTATCATTTACAAGCTTTTTGTAAAGTCCAATAATATCAAGTGCAAAATCAATTGCCATTTCAAGTATCGGATTATCTTTCACCTTTCACCATTCACTGTTCACAAATTAACCGAAGGAGGTATTCCCCATAACCACTTTTCCTAATAGGTTCAGCTAACTTCATAAGTTGCTCTTTATCAATAAAGCCCTTGCTATAGGCAATTTCTTCTATACAACTGATTTTTAGTCCTTGGCGGTTTTGGATAACTTCCACAAATTGGGATGCCTGTATTAAGGATTCAAAAGTTCCAGTATCCAACCAGGCAGTTCCTCTACCAAAAACATTACTTGTAATTTTCCCTGTTCCAGATAGACATTGTTCACATCAGTAATTTCATATTCACCACGGGCGGAGGGTTTTATTTCACTGGCTATCTTGATTACGCTGTTATCATAAAAATAAAGTCCGGGAACAGCGTAGTTGGATTTTGGCTCTTTAGGTTTTTCTTCCAAACTGATTGCCTTCATATTTTCATCAAATTCTACTACTCCATAACGCTCAGGATCAAGAACAGGATAAGCAGTTATTATTGCTCCATCGGGTTTTGTGCAAGTTTTCAATCGTCCTTGTAAATCTGCTCCATAAAAGATATTATCGCCCAAAATTAAACAAACACTATCCGAACCGACAAAATCAGCTCCAATTACAAATGCCTGAGCCAGACCATTAGGAACTTCCTGAACTTTATATACAAAGCGCATACCCAACTGAATACCATCACCTAACAGCTTTTGAAAATTTGAATTATCTTCCGGAGTAGTAATAATCAATACCTCTCTGATCCCTGCCAGCATTAAAACAGCGAGAGGATAATAGATCATCGGCTTATCGTAAACAGGAAGTAACTGTTTGCTGACAGCAATCGTTAAAGGATATAAACGAGTACCGGATCCACCGGCAAGAATTATGCCTTTCATATTAGTTCAAAGTTCAAAGTGCGGGAGTTCAAAGTTCAAAGTTCAAAGTTCAAAGTTCAAAGTTCAAAGTGCAGGAGTTCAAAGTTCAAAGTTCAAAGTTCTTAGTTGGGATGTTGAGTGTTTTTGAGATAGCGGATAAAACCGCCAATTAATTTCTTGATACTATTTAACTGTGACATTAGTTCATTATGTTGATTTGCATCTAGGTAATTAATATCTAAGGCAACAAATAAAAGAGATTCAACTTCTGAAGCAGAACGATATGAGTATGTTAAAAACTGAATAAAGGACTTTTTAGAGCCACTATCAAAACCCTCAGCTATATTGGACATAATAGAAACAGATGCTCTTTGAATTTGATCTCTAAAACCAAAGTCCTTTTGTGCATTACCTTGGGAAAAGATATTATAGACATTAACCACAAAAAGTCGTGCTTGTTTCCATGCTTCAATATCAGTGAAACTATCTATCTTCATTCTTCAACTCCAGCACTCCCGCACTTTGAACTCCCGCACTTTGAACTTTGAACTTTGAACTCCCGCACTTCTGTACTTTAAATCAGGTTAGTTAGTTTTTGATGCCCTGGCACTTTTTCCAGAAAGCCATCTTCTACAGCTTTGGCAATTGATATACAACCCAAATTAGCTTCAATAGCTTGTTCCCTTGTTAAGGTATTCAAGTCAAGTTCGGGTAAAAGTTTCTTTTGGGCTCTCATTACTTTCATCCAGACAGAGGGCCAGGAACTCATCGCTTTTCCATTGCGCCGATTTTTGGAATTGTAAGCATTGATATACTTGTCACAATCATTCTTGTAGTCAGCAGACAAGTTAATCCGCCGGGCAAAAGCATAAATCTCTTTGGTAATAGTATTGTCGGGAACAAAATCAGATTTTCCCCTTTTCCTGGCAATCAACTTATTCAGCTTGGAATTATAGTAGATTACCACATCATCCATATTTCCGGTAAAGCCGGGCAAAGCAAGTTTTACTGTTGCTTTCATTTTGTCACTC
>Ga0209407_1000753_pt1 | contig 38292 bp, 28 predicted proteins | sample AD_JPNHG3_MetaG_FD_184410 | JGI IMG/M metagenome (GOLD analysis project Ga0209407, IMG submission 184410) | Active sludge microbial communities of municipal wastewater-treating anaerobic digesters from Japan - AD_JPNHG3_MetaG (SPAdes) (version 2) | ecosystem: Engineered > Bioreactor > Anaerobic...
CAACTCTCTTTTCATGATATTTTTGTTTTTGTTAGCACTTAACATTATATCATATTGAGAGTTGTTTTTCTATTTTGGGTGTCTATGATCTATTGTAACATAACATTTTTTATTTGTCCGCAAGATTTTTCTTGCGTTTCTTTTTTCTTGTTATACCGATAACAGCCGGGATGAAGAGCGCGAAAGTTCCGCCTCCTGCAACAGCAGCTGTTTTTATGAACTTCTCATCGCCTTTTCGCTCGGCGTACTTGATTTCGCTTCCGTCCCCGAGTATTTCAAGGAAGGCCTTGCCTTCGCTGTTGAATACGAGAAGTTTTGCGTTTTCAGCACCGTTGCTGCGAACTATTCTTACGTCCCTGCTGCCTATGGATACATTTTCCCATTTTTTCAGCGGTCCGTTCTCGGATGCAGCTCTGTTGAGGGTAATGACGGCCCTGTCGCCGGAACCCTGTTTCAGCCTGATATCATCCTTGCCGTCGGGGATGAGTATAAACTTGTCGCTGCCTGCAAACCGCATGGTTGTGTTTATAGTGCCGCGTTTTTCGGTGTCTGTTATATCACCGTCTCCGCTTATGCTTATAAGGAGCGAGTCTGTCTCGGCGCAGGAGAGAAAACTGCTGCTCTTTCCTGATTCAGCGAAGTCCATATAGCTTTGCAGAAGACTTTCGCCCTCGAGACCGTTCACGGTATATGAATGACCGTACTGCGAGAACAATTCCGCTTTATCAAATGGCTGTGAGTCCTTTGGGGGAGTCAGGTCCTCGGAGTTGTGGAGATTGTGGATGCCTGCGTACTGAACAGAGCGCTTGTCGGATAGAACACCGTAATATACAGCTTTGGCAGGTGAAAACGTGTAGGTGCAGACCTGTCTGTTCTCATTGGAGAAATCGGCTGCCACAAGATTCACGGCAGCACCGCCTGTACCTGCACCTGCGGCAATAAGTCCCCATTCTCCGCCGCCGTGTGAGGAGATATAATTCTCCGCAGTATGCTTCATGTCCTTATAGAGCGCATATGGAGTTTTAAACACTCGCCTGTAGTCATCATCTGCGGTCTCCGTATCATCGGGGATGTTTTCGCCGCTGTCCGCAGATATCAGCATGAGGTACTTTCTTCCGCCGTATTCAAGAGTACCGAGTATGTACTTCTGTTCGTCCACCGAAAAGACCTCGAAGCTGTCACGGACTCCGCCTATATCGATGCAGGACTGAACTCCGAATACCGTATCCTCGGAAGCGTCCGTAATTAGCTTGGCAAGGGTGTACACCATGCTGTCGGAGTATAACTCGGGGTGGTCGAGGTCGGTGATGCAGAAGTCGTCAGGATCGATTTCGGTCTCGGCAGCGTTTATGTACCTGTCAGGGTGATGACCTGCCCAGTCGAAGAGACTTTTGTATTCGTAGCTGTCGAAGAATCGTTTCTGACCTACTACAGAGGCGTTGGCATAGGTCAGCTTTGCGTTGAAAATATCCGCACCTGTTATTAGCTGTCCCGGGATATCGGTAACAATATCGCTTCTGTTTATGATGTTTATGATGTTGCTGCAATCATTCTTTGTCAGCTCTCCAGATGCAGTGGTGGGACTTGCATAGGTGTAAACGTATATATCGTCCTGAGCTGTCTTGCCGAGGGAGAATTCATCGCTGTCGAGGTACGCTCCGAAGAGGTTTGCACCTGCCGCACCGAGACTGTGTCCCGTTACGAGTATCTTGAGTTTATCTTCTTCGGCGGCTTTTGTGATATCGGGATTGTTTCTGATGTACGCATCCAGACCTTTTACGGCCTTGTTGCTGAAATCCGCAAAGCCTGAACCTGCCATTCCGCCGAGGTATGATGCGGCAAAAGCGGACATGAGGTCCTTGCTGACGTCTGTATCGTTTGTATCGTCCGTACCTCTGAAGGTGATAGCCATAAGTGTAGTATCGCCGAGCTTTTTGCTGACTATCGAGAATGCAAGGGAGTCATCAGCCATGCCTTCGGTCTTGTAGGGATCGTTTTTCTTGTGGGAGCTGTAGCTGAAAAAAGCAGTCTTATCCTCGGGAAAACCCAGTGCCTTGTAGGCATCCGATATAAACGTACCTTTTCCGCGGGTATCGGCAGCATCGTAAGCGGAACAGGCAAATGCCAGAGCGAGCATACCTATATCGTGATGATAGACCGAGCTGTCCTGCAGAAACATTTTCTCATCGAGCTCAACATCCATAACTATGCGGTCGGTAGTGGTTATCTGTGCCGTTACAGGCTCATCGGCCTTTGCAGGTATGTTTGCGGCGGCAAAGGATGCAGTCAGAACGACCGAACTCACCGCAGAGATGTATTTTTTTAATGCCATCAGCTTTCCTCCTTTATTGTAGTTTGTATCATTTTTTTCATTATATCATATAAGCGGAGCGATATGATATAATTGCCCGATATGCAGGGAGCAGATCACTGATCTGCGTATCTGCAAGGGTGTTTAAATAAAATATAATGAATGCTATGCATTCATTATATCATACCATATATATATGTGCAATTCAATCAGGAAAAAGAAAAAAATAATTTTATAAAAAGTTAGCTTAGGGTAACAAATTGTTATGCAGCTATAACATCAGAGTATAATTATATAGTGTTTGTTGATGCAAACTATTATTTTACGGAGTTGGTCACATTGGAAAATATATGCGGATCGGAAACAGGATACGTAAGAGGATATGTCTCCGGAATCCGTGCCGGAAATGAAGTTATCAGCGGTATTTCCGTGGCTTTTGCGGAGTATGATACAGATAAGACGGTCGGAGTCAAAAGCGGTGTCCTGTCGGTGGATCACTGCCGTGAGGGAAGCCTTGATATAATATGCGGTGACCGTACATACCGTCTGTCCGCAGGTGATATATGTGTTAGTATATGCTTAGAGAAACGGTATGAGATAAGTCCTCAGAGCGGAAAATACAGCGGTGTGGCACTTCTCATCGATCCTGAAAAAGCTCCGCGGAACCTTTCATCTGTGATAGAGGATATAAACGTCAGCACTTCGGAACTGACAGAACGTTTCTCCGAACCGCTGATTCTCCGCAGGTCGAATACCGCAGAGCGCATATTTACCGAGCTTTACAGCATCCCCGAGGGAATAAGGACTGCATTTACCAAAATAAAGGTGATAGAGCTGCTCCTTTATCTTTCCTGCATAGACACAAAACCCGAAAATACCGCAGGATGTACCCGTTCGCAGATAAGGCTTGCTGAACAGGTATCGCAGTACATATGCGAAAACACAGGCAGCAGGATGACTATAGCCGAACTTTCCGAGCTTTTCGGAGTTTCGCCCACACAGCTGAAAAACAGCTTTCGTGCGGTCTATGGTTCATCAGTATATTCATTTGTCCGCAAGCAGAAAATGCTCTCAGCCGCAAAGCTGCTGAAAGAGACGGACAGAAGTATACTTGATATTGCAGGCGAGTGCGGATACGATAACGGAAGCAAGTTCTCAAAGGCATTCAGCAGCGTGATAGGAACTACTCCGAGCAGATACAGGCGTGAAAATTTTTTTACAGGTGAAATGTCAGATAATTACTTGAATCATAGTAAAGGAACGGCAGATAATACTCTTGCGGCAGATGCCGCAAAAAAGAGTAAAGGCAGTTGTTGCCCATGAGATACACTGTTTTAGCAGCAGGACTGCTTGCTGCTGCCGTAATACCAAACGGTGCAGTATATGCAGCAGATACGACAGTTAAAGGCTACGGTCAGGGCGTTGAGACAGATAGTCTGAACCGTCCTGTGGGAGCGGCCGAATTCACCGACAGATACCGTGAACTCGGGGCAGTTGCGTTGTCCTCGGATGCGGACAGAGTGATACTGACCTTCGATCAGGGTTACGAGAACGGCTATACCGAAAAGATACTTGATACCCTTAAAGAAAAGAACGTGAAGGCGATATTCTTCCTTACAGGCGATTATGCAAAAAAGGAAGAGTCCCTTGTCAGACGTATGATAAATGAGGGACATATTCTCGGAAACCACGGAATGAAGCATGCGAGTCTTCCTAAACTTTCGGACAGCGAAGCAGAAGATGAAATAATGTCACTTCATAACTACGTCCTCAATAACTACGGTTACGAGATGCAGTTTTTTCGGCCTCCCTGCGGAGAATACTCGGAACACGCCCTTGAAACGGTACAGAAATGCGGATACAAAACGGTATTCTGGAGCTTTGCCTATGTGGACTGGAAGACCGATCAGCAGCCTTCCCCCGATGAGGCAAGGAAAAAGCTCTCGGACTCTGCACACGGCGGAGAGATACTCCTTCTGCACTCTGTATCAGCTACAAATGCGGAGATACTGGGAGATGTCATAGACGATCTTCGTGCAAAGGGATTCAGGGTGTAGGACGCTTTTTAACGGATAATACCGCAGCTTGACTACAGCGATCATAAGCCATAGTATTTCTGATATGATATCGGGAGTGCTATGGCTTTTTGCTGATATATCGACATATAAACTGTGCCCCGAAGCGTTAAAAGGCGTTTCGGGGCTGTGTGAGGTGCTTCCTATATGGTTTTTCTGTACAGTTCGGGAACAAAATCATAGTAGAGCGAGTGTATCTGCTCTGTTATCTCTTCAAATTCATCTTTTCTGAAATCCTTATCCGAACATATCACTTCAAGTTCAACATCATCGTAATACAGATACCAGCCTGTTGAGACCATTCCGTTATTGAGGTAAAAGTTTCTGCGGCAAATGCGGTTTTCCGGGTTATCGCATTCCTCGTGTATCGACTCGATCTCAATAACGATCTGTTTATCACCGTAATAGTCCTTCAGGAGGTTGAACGCTCTGCTGCCGTAACCTTTGCAGCGGTGTTCGGGCGCTATTGCAAAATAACCGAGATAAGCAAGCGATTTATATCTTCTGACCGAGAAAAATCCGACGAGTTTATCCATATGATAGATGCCTAATATATCAAGGTCGCCTTTATCGGACGCAAACAGATCATTGATAGAAGTGATCTGCTCTTCTGCAAAAGCGGTTTCGTTGATCCTGTCAAGTGTTTCTTTGTCAGGGGAGTCCTTGCTCATTTTTCTGAGGGACATATCGCTGGTAAGCGACAATTTCAACAGCGGTACCCATTCATCTTCGATGAAACGTTCACCTGTAAGTCTGAATCCGTTTCTTTTATAAAATGCGATGCCGCGCTTGTTATACTCCAATGCCCATAACCATGTGATCTTCAGTTCTTTTACGGCATATCCGAGCAATGCCGCACCGATACCGCAGCTCTGAAACTGCGGCTCGACGTATAGCTTTACAAGTTCATTGCCGTTGACAAGAATCATGCCTTTTACAACTCCGTCATCGTAAACATAGGTGTTCTTAAGAGTGTCTGCATCAAAATCCTTTGCAACGTCGAACACATTCAGCTCTGAAAAATAAAATGGTTCGTTAAGAAAGAATTGAAAAAAGTTCATTCTGTAGTTTACCACGATCATTTCTGCGATTCGGGACAAATCGTTTTCTGTTGCTTTTCGTATCATATTCATTTTAATCTCCTGTACATCGTTTAATCATTGAAACAATTATATCATAGTGTCAAATCACTGTCAACAAATGAGGTAAGTTCTGCTTTGTATGCATTATAGTAATGTAAATCGTCACAATTATGGAGCTTATAGTGCATATCAGCCTGATATCAACATGGAGAATGTTACAAATAAATTTCTTATATGGGTATATAATATATTGACTTTGTAAAATTATCATGATATAATTTAATTGCTGAATTATAGAAGTTTGTCTGTATCTGCGCTTTTTTGCGGATAAGGCAGCGGACCGTGAGGAACGGTTCGGGGAAAATAACAGGAGGAATAAAAATGAGTCTGAAAAAAATGATAAGCGGACTTGCTTCGACTGCACTTGCAGTCACTGCTTTTGCAGGTGCTTCGATTGCTCCGACGAATGTGGAGATAACGGCTGAGGCAGCAACGGTCACAGACTGGAAGTTCGATTTCGGAGGCGGCGGTACCGCAGGAGGCTACACAGGCGTTTCGGCTTCGGACGGCTATAACGCAGGAAGAGGCTACGGCTTTGCACAGACGTATAACATGTCCAACGTGGGAGCTTCAGGCGGCGGAGCACTGAGCGATGCGGTGCAGTTCAAGGATACGGGCAAGGGGAATACCTTCAATGTGGACCTTCCCAACGGACTGTATCAGGTAACTGTCATACTCGGAAATACCAACCGTACAAGCGTAAGAGCGGAGGGAATGCTCCAGCTCATAAACCTTACGGGCAACAACTGCTCCGAGACCTTCCAGATACCGATAACTGACGGTCAGCTCAATATACAGGCAGTTCCCGGAAAAGATGGCTATGCCTATACAATGAGCGCTCTGGAGATAAAGCAGATATCCTCGGATGCAACAATGAAGCCGACTATCTGGCTCTGCGGTGATTCTACCGTATGCAACTACTATAACACTGCCGATACAGCTCAGCACGGCTGGGGACAGTTCCTCAAAGACTATCTCAGTGATAAGAAGTATGAAGTAAGGAACATGGCAGCAAGCGGTCAGTACGCAAAGGGATTTGTCGATGCAGGACAGTTCGATGCGATAGAATACTACGGTAAACCGGGTGATATATACATAATTTCCATAGGTATCAACGATATCAACTACTCCAATTCCACCGAATATACCAATGTAGTTACCGATATGGTAAAACGTGCAAAGGCAAAGGGAATGGAGGTTATCCTTGTAAAGCAACAGGGACGCCGAGGCGATTTCCAGCGAGTTCAAAGCTTCCGGGACGCTGGTTCGGCGGTGAGCTCGACAGTATCGGTGCCGCACAGAATGTAAAGGTGCTGGACCTGTTCAACAAGTGGCAGGATTTCGGCTTCTCGGTCGGATATGAAGGAATGGCTTCATACTATGCTATACAGGCAAACGGTGATAATGACGACCTTCATCAGAGCATGAAGGGTGCCAAGAAAATAGCGGAGATAATGGCTTCTATGCTGGAGCTCGGCTCATCCTCCTCACAGCCTGCAACAGAACCTCCTCAGCAGCAGTTCATAGCTCCCGAGGCAGGCGTCAGCTACATGATAAAAAACGTCAACAGCGGACTTTATATGGACGTTGCGGACGGAAAGGCTGAAGAAGGCACTAACGTACAGCAGTGGGGAGCTTCAGGTCCCTCTGCAAACAATACATGGACATTCAAACAGGCAGTAGGCGAGTACTACTGGGTATACTCGAATGTAGGGGACGGAGCTACCTATATGCTTGATGTTACGGACGGAAGCAAGGATAATGGCACAAATATTGCTATCCGTACCTCCAATGGCTACAGCACACAGTATTTCAAGCTCCTTGACAACGGTGACGGTACGGTAACTATGCTTACACGTGCTTCAAGGGATGCAAGTGCAGTCGAGATAATCAATGCGCTTACAGATAATGGCGCAAATGTACAGCAATGGGAGGTAAACGGTCACAATTGCCAGAAATGGATACTTGAAAAGACCGATTACGGTTCAGCACCTGTTATCGTGCCAACTGAAGCGCCCACCGAAGCACCTACCGAGCCGCCTACACAGGCTCTGCCAAAGCAGCGCAGAGTGGTCGGAGACGCAAACGAGGACGGAGATGTAGGACTTCCCGATGCTCTTGCTATCCTCCAGTACATAGCTAACGCAAAAAAATACAGTCTTACCGAGCAGGGCATAATAAACGGCGATATTTTCAGCGACGGTCTCACCGCAGCTGATGCACTGTACATACAGCAGGTAGATGCAGGAATACGTGAACTGCCTGTGGAAGAGGATATCCCCGCACCTACAGAGCCTGCAACAGAACCGCCTCAGGAACCTTCCGAGAAGATGTATCTTGCGATAGATCAGCAGTGGGACAGCGGTATGACCGAGACCACCAATGAAGGATACACCGACCAGAGAGGCTATCTTAATCTTGATAATACACTTGGTTCAAGCGTAACATTCAGCGTAGATGCTCCTACAGAGGGCAACTACATGACACATATCCGATTTGCCAACGGTTCAGCAAACGACAGAAGCATGAAGGTCATTGTAAACAGTGATACCAATGCTTACTGGATGCAGCCATTCCCTTCCACAAGTGCGTGGACACAGTGGAACGAGTTCGGAATAGTTCTTCCTCTAAAGGCAGGCAATAACAGCATAAAGTTCGAGTCTGCAACATCCGAGGGCGGACCTAACCTGGATTATATCACACTCAATCTGACCGATGAGCCTTACGCTGAGATATATCAGCCTTCACAGGAACCTGCAACACCTGTTTCGGATAAGCCTGTTGTTTATCTTGCAGGTGACTCTACGGTACAGACCTACGGTGAGAGATACAAGCCTCAGCAGGGTTGGGGATACTATCTTGGTAATTACTTCACTGATAATGTAAGCGTTTCTAATCAGTCCATGGCAGGTCGAAGCTCCAGAAAGTTCTATGAGGAAGGCAGATGGAAGACTATCGCAGATAGCCTCAAGAGCGGCGACTTTGTAATGATACAGTTCGCTATCAATGATGCAGGTGCGAACAATGCTGACAGATATGCTCCTACATGCGGAAATGTCGATAATCCTTCAAGCGGTTCATACGAGTGGTATATGACGCAGTACATCAAGGAGACCAAGGAAAAAGGTGCAACTCCGATACTTGTAACGACTACACTCGGAATGAAGGCTTATTCAAACGGCAGATTCGTTAACAGCTACACCAACTACATTGATGCCTGCAAGGGACTTTCGAGAAAATACAACGTTCCTTGTATCGACCTTAACACTCTTATGGTGAACCACTATAATGCTGTAGGTTATGATACAGCTAAGTCCTATCACCTTATGGGCGCAGTTTCGGGTTCAACTGACGGAACTCACTTCTGTGAAAAGGGAGCAGATATTATAGCAGGTATCGTTGCAAAGGACGTTAAGGATCAGGGCATAACAGGACTTGCACAGTACGTGAAATAAACATCGTTTCGGGGGAAACCTTTCTGAGGAAAGGCTTCTCCCGATTTTTTTCGGTTTTTCTGCCTGCTTATTAATATGAAGCGAGGCAGTTTTTTAATATATTTATCCGACTTTTCCTATGTTGAAAATATACAAATTTTATAGTTAGAAGTTACTAACAAAAATCAGTTTTCAACAAAGTTGTCCGACGTTCGTTTTTATCAATTGACATGCGGTCACTTCTGATATATAATGAGTTTAGTTAGAAAAATCTAACGATTTATAGACCATTTATTTGCGGTATAAGGAGGAAAATATGATGCCGTTATCGTTTGCTGAGATCGGAAGTGAGCTTACGATCATAAAAGTCGGAGGAACTCCGGAAGTGAAGAAACACCTTGAGAATCTTGGCTTCGTTGCAGGCGGTAAGGTCCGTGTAGTTAATACTGTGGACGGCAACCTGATCGTCAATGTCAAAGAAGCAAGAGTCGCTATAAGCCGTGAAATGGCGCAGAAGATCATGGTGTGAGGAGGAGAAAAGAATGAATCTGAAGGAAGTTAAGATCGGAGATACTGTTACTGTAGTCAAGCTTAACGGCGAAGGCGCAGTAAAACGCCGCATTATGGATATGGGTATCACTAAGGGCGTTAATGTAACTGTAAGAAAGGTCGCTCCGCTTGGAGATCCTATCGAAGTAACTGTCAGAGGCTATGAACTTTCGATACGAAAGGAAGACGCCGAGAAAATAACTGTAAAATAGTTTGTTGGTATTAACACAATTTAATAGCAGCCTGAAAGTGAGGAAATGTTCAAATGAGTATGAGGATAGCTCTCGCAGGTAACCCTAACTGCGGTAAAACAACTCTCTTCAATTCACTCACGGGTTCAAACCAGTTCGTAGGTAACTGGCCCGGAGTTACTGTAGAGAAAAAAGAGGGTAAACTTAAGAAGCATGATGATGTTATCATCACTGACCTTCCCGGTATCTATTCGCTTTCACCGTACACCCTTGAAGAGGTAGTTGCAAGAAATTACCTTATCGGTGAACGTCCCGATGCGATACTTAATATAATCGACGGTACAAACCTTGAAAGAAACCTCTATCTTACAACACAGCTTACAGAACTTGGCATACCAATGGTAATAGCTGTCAACATGATGGACGTTGTAAAGAAGAACGGAGATAAGATCAATATTTCCGAGCTTTCAAAGTCTCTTGGCTGCAAGATAGTAGAGATATCGGCTCTTAAGGGTGACGGTATAACAGAGGCTGCCGAGGCTGCAATAGCTGCTGCAAAGGACGGCAAGACCGTTCCGAAGCACACATTCTCGGGACCGGTTGAGCATACTATCGCTCACATCGAGGAAGCAGCAGTACACGATATGCCTGAGGAGCAGCAGAGATGGTATGCAGTAAAGCTCTTCGAGCGTGATGAAAAGGTGCTTGAACAGCTTAATATCTCCGCAGATGTCAAGAAGCATATCGAGGAAGATATCGCTGCTGTTGAAAAGGAAATGGACGACGATGCAGAGTCCATTATCACAAACGAGCGCTATGAGTACATAACAAAGCTCATCAAGGGAAGCTACAAGAAGAAAAATGCAGGTAAGCTCTCCCTTTCGGATAAGATAGACAAGGTAGTTACTAACCGCTGGCTCGGACTTCCGATATTCGCCCTTATCATGATCGTTGTATACTTAATCTCGGTTACAACAGTCGGCGGATGGGCCACAGACTGGGCTAATGACGGACTCTTCGGAGACGGTTTCCACCTGTTCGGCATGAGCGGTGATTATGACGACGAGGTCGACAAGTGGGCAAATGAATTCGTGTTCACAGATGATGTAAAGGCAATAGTTGACGCTGCTGCTGCCGACTCCGACATCAAGGGCGCAGAAAAGCTTCAGGGCGCTGTCGAGGACGCTGACTTCGGCGCATTCGAGGAAGCTTACGGCAGCTACGTTGACGAGTTCTACAAGAACGAGGAAAACGGCGGCGCAGTTTACGATATAGACGCTGCTCTCGGTGAGGCACTCGACGAGGAAGGTGAGTTCACAGCTCCCGATCCTGCTGATTACGGCACATGGGTACCGGGCGTTCCTGTTGTTGTTGAAAAGGGACTGGATGCTATAGGATGCGGCGACTGGCTCAAGAGCCTTATCCTTGACGGTATCGTAGCAGGTGTCGGTGCAGTTCTCGGATTCGTACCGCAGATGCTCGTGCTCTTCATATTCCTTGCATTCCTTGAATCATGCGGATACATGGCAAGAGTTGCATTCATTATGGACCGTATCTTCCGCAGATTCGGACTTTCAGGTAAATCCTTCATCCCGATCCTCATCGGTACAGGATGCGGCGTTCCCGGTATCATGGCTTCACGTACTATCGAGAACGAGCGCGACAGACGTATGACTATCATGACTACTACATTCATCCCATGCGGAGCCAAGCTCCCGATCATTGCCATGATCGCAATAGCACTTTTCGGCGGTGCATGGTGGGTAGGACCAAGCGCATACTTCCTTGGTATGGCAGCTATCATAGTATCAGGTATCATGCTCAAGAAGACAAAGATGTTCGCAGGAGATCCCGCTCCTTTCGTTATGGAGCTTCCTGCATACCATATGCCTACAGTAAGCAACATCCTCCGTTCAATGTGGGAGCGCGGATGGTCATTCATCAAGAAGGCAGGAACTATCATCCTTCTTTCATCCATCATCATCTGGTTCGGTTCAGCACACGGCTGGCCGGAGGGCGGTGCATTTGCATTCGATCCCGATATGGAGCTTGCTGATTCTATCCTCGGTCACATCGGTGACGCTGTAAAGTGGATATTCGCACCTCTCGGATTCGACGATGCTGCTGCTACAGTTGCTACATTTATGGGACTTGTTGCAAAGGAAGATGTTGTCGGAGTATTCGGCGTTCTCGACTTCGAGGGACTTTCAAAGCTCGCAGGCTACTCATTCCTCGCATTCAACCTCCTCTGCGCACCTTGCTTTGCAGCTATCGGTGCTATGAAGCGTGAGATGAACAGTCCTAAGTGGACTCTCTTCGCATTAGGTTATCAGTGCTTATTCGCTTATGCAGTATCGCTCATAATCTATCAGTTAGGATGCCTGTTCACAGGAAACGTACACATTGTAGGACTTATCGTTGCATTAGCACTCATCGCATTCATGATCTATATGCTCGTTAAGCCATACAAGGAGGCTACAAAGCTTACACACAAGGTAAAAACAGCTTCATAAGCTTCCCGTTAAGGAGGGATAAGCAATGGGAAATATCATAGTTGCACTTATCCTTATTGCCATAGTCGGAGCAGTGATCTACGGCATGGTAAAAGACAAGCGTTCAGGAAAATCAGGATGCAGCCACGGCTGCGAGAACTGTGCGATGCATGGTCAGTGCCACAGCATCGGAACTGAAAAGAAGTAAAGAAAGCCGCAGGGGAGCATAAAGCTTCTCTGCGGTGATTTTTTTTGAAAAAAATAACATTGTGCAAACAGGAAAAGTGTGATATAATAATGATATTGCTTCATCAATTAAAATAATTCGTTTTCGAGGTGAACTATGAAAAAACGATATCTGATACCTGTTATAGTGCTGGTAATATCCGCTGTTCTTACGGTCACTGCAAGACTTTGCCGTCCATTTGCGGACTTCTATGCGAATAATATATTTCCCGTTATTTCGACTCCATTTGCGTGGCTTTCGGGAAGGGTACCGTTTTCGGTGGGAGAGATAATGATAATATGCGGTATACTTCTTGTTGTTATCGGACTTCCGCTGCTGATAGTACTCCTTATAGTCCGAAAGAAAAAGCGGATGAGTACTTTGTGCGGAGCACTTACGGTATGCCTGTGGGTACTTGCGTATATAGGCGGTACAGAGACTCTCAACTGCTTCATGCTTTACGGCTGTACACGTTTTTCCGAGCGGTATTTCCCGCAGGGAGAGCATACCCGAAGCGAACTTGTGGAGCTTTACGGTATGCTCATCGATGAGACTAACGAGCTTGCCATGCAGGTGCCGAGGGACAAGGACGACCGCTTTGAACTGACCATTGATCCCGAGACCGAATGTAAAAAGGCGATGCATAAGGCAGCGGAGTCCTATCCGCAGCTTTCGGGGTATTATCCTCCGCCGAAGCCGATAAAGTTCAGCTATTTCATGAGTCAGATGGATCTTCTCGGCATGTACATACCATTTTCTATGGAGTCCAATTACAACAACGATATGGTCAGGACTAATCTCCCTGATACCATTTGTCACGAGTACGCGCACCTGAAAGGCTTCATACAGGAGGACGAGGCGAGCTTTGTAGCTTTTGCAGCGACTTTTCAGAGCGACGATCCGCAGGTAAGATACAGCGGATTCCTTGATGCACTGGCTTACGTCCGCAATCAGATAGTAAAGAACGATATAACAGAAGCCGAGGAATATACCGAAAAGATATCCGAACAGGTAAAGCGTGACTGGTACAGATTTCTGCCTGATACCTACTGGGAGGACAATAAGCAGAAGGAAGTGTTTGATACCGAGACCGTCAATACAGTATCGGAAGCGGCAGCAGATGCAAGTCTGAAAATGAACGGCGTAGAGGACGGCATAGAGAGCTACAGCCGCATGGTGAACCTGCTTCTGGACTATTTCTACCCGTCACAGAAGTGATAATGAAGCGATTTTTTAGGGATGTTTATGCAGATATTTCAGGCGTATTATTGGGGCAAAAGTCTTGGGGGAACCCTTCCCTCATAAAGGTTTTCCCCGATAAATACATATATAATTTTTTGGTATAAGTACAGTCCTTATGGCGAGTACTCATATAGAAGTTATGCCCCTGAGCATTTCAAAGTGCTCAGGGGCATAGTACTTATTGTTACTAAGCTAAATCAGAATTTAACCGTTATCTTTTTCTATAAATTCCTTTATATCTTTGCTTATTCTTTCATACTCAAAATCGTGAACATAGTGACCGCATTCCAACTGAACTATTTCGCCTCTTGTTGAAGCGTCGGCATATTCCTTATGAGTTAAGTACCATAATTCATCATTCTTGTTATCGCCGGAAAGAAACTGCAAAGTGGGTGTTTCGGGCAAAGCCGCAGAATTTATCTCCAAGATAACTGCGCCGATGTTCTCGTTCTCGCTTACTATGTTCTCATTCGTATCTTTATGACAGGCTATCTCTTTGTATATCTTCTTTTCCTGCTCGGAAAGCGTTCCCGAAATGTCAAAGTCCATAAGTCTCAAAACGCCTGTTGCTCTTAATGCCTTGTTTATGCAAATAGCGGCTTTCTGCGGAAAGCTGTCTTTCATTTCCGCAAGTTCAGGATAATTTGCCGTTGACATATCCAGCCCGACTATCGCCTCCACTTCATCTGGGTATTTCTGCGCCCAGAGTGTAGCTTCAAAACCCGACAGCGAATGAGGACACAGCACATAGGGAGCTTCAATGCCGGCTTTTTTAAGTGCTTCTCTGTCCTGACGAAGTATGGTATCAAAATCTCTTTCGCCGTCCACAATATCGCTGAATCCGTAGCCGAACTTTTCTATAACAACACATCGGTAATCATCGCTCAGTCTGCTGTACAGCGGTTTGAAATCCAGTATCGGCGAAACAGTGTCCCAGCCTGACATGAACACTATAGTATGTTCGCCCTTACCCTCAGTATAGATGCTCATATTGTGACCATCGATATCGACAAGCTGACCCAACGGAGTTTCATAAAGATCTTTATTCTTTTTGAGCATGATCTGATTGTATATCGTCATAATTATAACAAATAACACGATAAGAATCAGTAGCCCGAAGAATACTTTTCCAATTATTTTGAATGCTTTTTTCATATGATTCGGCTCCTTTAGCATAGCAAATTCCGATTTTTGTTAGTAGCAATTATAGCACAGTATTGAAGGTCTGTCAATAGAAACGCCATAGTACTTCTGACTTTGTATCAGAAATACTATGGCATAAAACTTTTATATCAGCGCTGCCTTTAAAAAACAGCTTTTTTGATAAGGGCAAGTTCTCTGAGGTCGATACAGTTATCGAATCCGTCCTCATCGATAACAGAGAGCATCTCATCGATCTCAGCCCAGCACACGTCCGAGACCTCTGATGACTGGAGGACAAGATCCTCGATATGGACCGTTCCCCTGTAGAGATATATCGAACGAAGCTCGTTGTCGTTTATGTCTCCCTCGGAGTAATGGCTTTCAAGAAGTCCGATATGTTCAAGCTCACTGCCGTGTATTTTCAGTCCGAGCTCCTCGGCGGTCTCTCTTACAGCTGCCTTTCTGAACTCGTCGCCCTGTGAAAGATGTCCTGCAGCCGATACATCATAGCAGTCGGGACTTATCTTCTTTTCATGCGATCTTTTCTGGAGAAGTACGAATATACCCTGATCCCTTCTGCGTATTATCCATACATGAACAGCTGGATGAAGGTCTCCGTCACGGTGTACAAGGCTTCTCGGCTTGCTTGTATCGGTGAGATGAGCGGTATCGTCTATCAGGTTGAGGAACTCATCCTCGATTATCTCCATTTTTACGAATTTGCTGTTCTTTTCGCACTCGCGGAACACTTCCGTTATCTCGTCTATAGTCTCGTTCGGAATGTCCTCATTGGATACATAGAGTCTGAACTTGCTCTCGCTGTCAACATTCATGAGCTCACCTGCAAGCTCGTTTTTATCGGTCACAGCATCGCTGCCGAGCTTTTCTGCAAGTTCCGCATAAAGCTGCTTTTCCGAAGCGAAACGGTTAAGGTAAATTTCAACGTCTTCCATAATAACTCCCTGCCTGTCATATTATATGACCTGTAATTCTTTCAGCGTTAGTTATTATATACCTATTGAGCGAAAAAGTCAATGGTTTTGCGTAATTTCGGACAATTCCACAATTATTGACAAACCTCGTCACAAAAACGGTCAGAAAGCGCAACGATCACTCCTTGTGGTAGCCTACGGTCTTGACCTCCGCCGCAATATTCCCCAGTTCATCCTTTACCTGTATGCGGTAACAGCAGACTGTTCTGCCGTCCTTGACGAGAGTGGCTTCGGCAGTCAGTTTTTTTCCCTTTACAGCGCCGATGAAGGATATATCCGTACTCAGCGCAACTGTGCCCATATGCCTTACGTTTGAAGCCACAGCAAATGCAAAGTCCGCAAGTGTGAAGTGAACTCCTCCCATAACTCCGCCCATAGCGTTCATGTGGCGTTCGCTGAGTACGACACTGCACTTAGCGTAGTCCTCACCTATCTCGTCTATTACCATGCCGCTTTCTGTTGCGAAACGGTCTTTCCGGAATAATTCTCTTACTTCTTCAAGTTCCATTTTTATTGGTTCTCCTGTTCTTAACGTGTATGCTTTTTGCCCTTTTTGACCTCATACATTAGCTCGTCGGCTTTTTTGATGACTCTGTAGAGAGTCATTCCCTCTTCTGCCCTGACGATTATACTTCCTATGCTTACGGCTATATCATAGGGCTTTGATATTATCACGTTTATCTGGTCAAGCTTCGCTTCGATGCGTGACTTCAGTGCTTCGTCGTCGCCTTCTTCAACTCCCATGTCGAAGATAACGAATTCGTCTCCGCCGAACCTCGCACAAATACTGTTTTCATTGAGTTTACATTCATTTATTACGGAAGAAAGACGCTGTATCGCAAAATCTCCCTCATCGTGTCCGTAGTTGTCATTTATGAACTTAAGTCCATCCATATCGATAAAGCTCATCATTATGCGGGTTTTGTTTTCGGCGCACTTGTTGAAAGCCTCATCAGCAAGCTTTATGAAGCCGTTGCGGTTATACAGTGCACTCAGCGGATCTATCACATAAAGCCTGTTCAGCTCGTCAACAGCAAGGTTTATATGATGTATCTTGCGGATATTCTCTATAGAATTGCTTATATTCATTGAGAAGCTGTGACACTGAAGGCTCTCTATCGGGAAATCACTGTTTGTGATTATGCAGTAGCCGAAACAGCGTTCGCGGAAATGCAGAGGCAGGAAGTAGTTGATATTTCCTCCGTCCTCGTCCTCAACAGGAAACATATTGACGCTCATAAAGCGCTTGCGGAAAATGCGTATCCCCTTATCCCATATCAGCGGCACTGTCATAATATCCTCGTATGTCTTGCCGGAAGGCTTTATGTTGTATGTATCATGCCAGTTCTCGCTGAGGCAGAGCGTGAATCTCTCGCACTGAAGCTCGGGGACAAAGTCGCCAAGCGCCGAGAACAGTGCATCATCAGTCTCGGCATCTGCAAGCTTAGCCGTCAGTATGTTCAGGCTGTGAGTATTCTCATAGTTGCTTTCCAGCTTCTTGTAGGTACGCTTTTTATAGTCCCGAAGGTCTCCGCTGTTTTCTGGAGAACATCCGCAGCTCTCTGTGAATACGGGAGAAGCTTCAAGGTCGATACAATGCGCGGTTTCTTTGCCTGCAAGAACATCAAGGATCATCCTGCAAGCCATACGTCCCGAATCGAAAAGCGGTCTTGCAACCGAGCTGAGTGCGGGACAGTAATTCTGTGCGTTGTAGGTATTGTCAAAGCCCGTAACTATAACATCCTCGGGAACTCTGTATCCAAGACGTTCCAGCGCACTTAACGCCGTAAGTGCCATTGCGTCATTTGCACATATGAATGCATCGGGCATCGGAAGTCCGGATGCTGAGAATTCCTCTATCGCACGTTTGCCGTCATGGGTACGGAATTCGCCGTAAAATATGCGCTCCTCATCTGCCTCTAAACCGTTCTCCGCAAGTACGCTCCTGAAGGCTTCAAGTCTGTCTCTTGCCTCGGGATTCTGCATAGGTCCCGAAATGTAATTCAGTACCCTTGCACCGTGATGCTGTATGACATGGCGGACCATTTCCTCCATTGCCCTGCGGTTGTTTATGCGTATATTGTAGAACTCCGGCTCGTCATCGCAGTCGAAAACCACCGCAGGTATCCCTGCCTTTTTTACTCTTTTTGTAACGCTCTCTCTGACGCTCTGATCGTTTATCGTATTGGTAAGAAGTACAGCACCGTCAAAAACATCGAAATTCGCCACATTATAGATGCTGTATTCTCCCGCATCAAAGCGCTTGCTGTCCAGCATACCGCCAAATGCCGAGAAATAAGATACATTTATATTATTCTCTTTTACAAAGCTGTTTATTCCTCGTATTATATTATTCTGATATTCCTCGTCAAGTCCTGCTGCTATAACTGCAATATGCGGAACCCTGTCTTTTTCCATTGTCATCTCTCCTTCTTAATGGATCTCAATTGTTTCACGTACAAAAATATCCATTATTACCTATAATAAATATTATAACATCATTTCGGCAAAAATGAAAGAAGCGCTCAGGACGAATAATTATTTTCGTCGCGTTGCACATCAAAGCAAGCATTTTGTTGTGCATAAAAACGAATCGTTCTTGCGGATATGTCCGGATATTCCCATTTTCACAAAAAATCGTTCACAGGGTATTTACTTTTTGAGTTATATGTGGTAAAATATATTCATGATTTTATTACTTTACAGCTTTTGTGCTTTTGCATATAAAAGCTGTCAGGAAAGGACAATTGAAATGCCTATAACAGAACTACTTGCAAGAAATGCAGAACTTTACGGAAATGACGTTGCTCTCGTTGAGGTCAACCCTGAGATAACAGAGATACGCCGTGTTACATGGAAGGAGTATGAGCTCATAGAGCCCGATCCCATGTGCCATTACCGCCGTGAGATAACATGGAAGGTCTTTGACGAAAAGGCTAACCGCTTCGCAAACCTTCTCCTCGAAAGAGGTGTAAAAAAAGGCGATAAAGTCGGAATACTCCTTATGAACTGCCTTGAATGGCTGCCTATATACTTCGGTATACTCAAAACAGGCGCACTCGCTGTACCGCTGAATTTCAGATATACTGCCGACGAGATTAAGTATTGTCTCGACCTTGCAGAAGTTGATATACTTATGTTCGGTCCCGAATTCATCGGCAGAGTCGAGGAGATAGCTGAGGAGATAAGCCGCAACCGCCTGCTGTTCTACGTAGGTGAAGGATGCCCGACTTTTGCTGAGCATTATGACAGCCACGTTGCTAACTGTTCAAGTGAAGCTCCCGATATAAAGCTCACCGATGAGGATAATGCTGCTATTTACTTCTCGTCAGGTACAACAGGCTTCCCGAAGGCTATACTTCACAACCACGAAAGCCTTGTACATTCGGCTAAATGTGAGCAGATGCACCACGGTCAGACTCGTGATGACGTGTTCCTCTGCATACCTCCGCTCTATCACACAGGCGCTAAGATGCACTGGTTCGGAAGCTTACAGTCAGGAAGCAAGGCTGTACTCCTTAAGGGCGTCAAGCCGAAGTCTATCATTGAGACAGTATCAAACGAGGGCTGCACTATAGTGTGGCTGCTTGTTCCGTGGGCTCAGGATATACTCGACGCTATCGACCGCGGTGACATCAATATGGATGATTACGACCTCTCACGCTGGAGACTCATGCACATAGGCGCTCAGCCTGTTCCGCCTTCGCTTATCGCTCGCTGGAAGGAGCATTTCCCGAAACATCAGTACGATACAAACTACGGACTCAGCGAGTCTATCGGTCCCGGCTGCGTACACCTCGGTGTAGAGAATATACATAAGGTCGGCGCTATCGGCAAGGCAGGCTACGGCTGGGAAGTAAAGATAGTCGATGAGAACGGCAAAACCGTTGAACGCGGTGAAGTCGGCGAACTCTGCGTAAAAGGTCCCGGAGTTATGACATGCTATTACCGCGACGAAAAGGCAACTGCCGAAACCCTTAAGGACGGCTGGCTCTTTACAGGCGATATGGCTCAGGAGGACGAGGACGGTTTCATCTACCTCGTTGACCGTAAAAAGGACGTTATCATCAGCGGCGGCGAGAATCTCTATCCCGTACAGATCGAGGACTTCCTCCGTTCACATCCTGCTGTAAAGGACGTTGCTGTTATCGGTCTTCCCGATAAGCGTCTCGGCGAGATCGCTGCTGCTGTAATTTCCATAAAGGAAGGTATGACCTGCACAGAAGAGGACATCAATAACTTCTGCCAGAAGCTTCCAAGATACAAGAGACCGCATAAGCTTATTTTTGCGGACGTTCCGAGAAATCCCACAGGTAAGATAGAGAAGCCGAAGCTTCGCCAGATCTACTGCGGCGAAAGCCTCGTTGCAAAGCAGATAAAGAACTGATAAAACCTGTATCTGCCATAACGGCAATGCTCACACAAATGCTTTTAAATGTATTATTGAGGGAAACTCTTTGAGTAAGGGTTTCCCTTGATCATTTTCAGCCTTACATGGTGCTCAAATATTACTTCCGATTCAGTAATACTATGAGAGAGTACCGTGTAAGGCTGAAAAAATTATGAGCAGATTGTCATGCCCTTTCCTTATCCACTTGTATATTATAACATTCAGAGAGAGTTTACCGGTTTTCTTCCTCTGCCATTCTTTCAAGAGCGCGGAAATCCACTTTTCCTACGGCTGTGACAGGGAAGTCATCTATCACGCTTGTCTTTCTCGGATGAGCGTAGGCGGCAAGTTTATCCTCGTATATCTTCATGACAGCATCTTCCTCCTTGCTCGTCCATTCAGAATCGGGAGTAAGCTTCACATAGGCTACAGGTACATAGCCTCTCAGCGGATCACTGCGCTTTACTACCGCACTTTTCTCAACAAAAGGAAGCGTATTTATCAACTCCTCGATACCATCAAGGATTATCTGTTCACCGCTCGATTTGATCATTCTGTCGACACGTCCGATTATCTCAACTCTGCCGTTCTTGCGTATCATGGCGTTATCGCCGGTGTGCAGCCAAAGTTTTCCGTCGGCATGACGTCGGAGAACATTCTTGTTGAGATCTGAGTCTTCATAACCCATCATTATCTGCGGTCCTGAGAGACAAAGCTCTCCGAGCTGTTCATATCCCAGTTCGTTTTCGGTTCCGGCACCGCATATCTTAACGCCCACACTGAAATTCGGTATACCGTCAAAGATAACTCCGCCCGACTCGGTCATTCCATAGCCGTCATGCACTTCTGCCTTGGAATTATGCGCCCTGAAGAACTCGGTTGTACGCTCTCTTTCTGTACTGTCGATCATTGCACCGCCTGACAGGATATACTTAACGTGTGAAAGATCAGCGTTTCTGAAACGGGGATTATTGCGGATAGCCGGGAACATATTGGGAACACCTCCGAAAAGGTTGTCCTTTGCCCGCAGGAAAAGCTTGTCAAGTCTTTCAAGATCAACTCTGAGGATCACGTCAAGCTCCACTCCGAGAGTAGCCGCAACGTGTGTGCCTATGATAAGGCCGAAGGTATGGTTCAGCGGCAGAAAGGCAGCTATCTTGTCTCCGCGTCTGAATGCGTATCTGTCGTTGTAGAACTGCTTTGAAGCGTATTCAAGATTCTCTTCTGAGAGCAGCACTCCCTTAGGTTTGATGGTTCCGCCGGTGAAAAGCTGTACCGCCGGATAGCTCTTGTCATAGGAAGTATCAACTTCGATATGCGGAGCCTTTCTCGCTTCATACTCCCTGAAAGGAATCATATTCGCTGAATACTCAGGTATAGTTATTCCCTTCTTCGGAGCAATGAACTTTCTGAAGGCAAAAGCAGTAAGCTTAGGCATCGAATCAGATATGGATACAACGATCCTCTGTACATCTGCCGGGAAGATGTCCTTGAATCGGTCACATACGATATCTGACATGAATACTTTTGTAGAGGAAAAACCGGCAGCTCTGTTGCGCTCACAGATGTTACTGATCTTACCCTGCATATCCTCCTTTGTCGACATCGGGAATATGGGCGCTATCGTAGCTTTGAGTCTGAAGAGCGCATATACTATGATAATAGCTTCCGGAGTATTCGCAAATATGAGGGGCACACACATACCCTTGCGAATGCCGTCTGCATACATTACATCGGAAAGAGCTTCCACACGGCGGAAGAATTCGCCGTAGGTGATCTTTTTGCCGAAGTACTCCATGGCATATTCATCATGCCAGTCCTGATTGGAAACGACTATTCTTTCGTAGGGGGAAAGATCTTTGTCATTCCATCTGAGGTCTCCTTTGCGGTAATACTTCATCCATATCCTGTCCTCAGATGGAAGACCTGATGGCTCTGTATCTTCGGGGATGACAGGCTCCCTGTTCTTCTCTATAACAGCGTTTATGCAGTCAAGTATCTCATTTGTGCTTTTTCCGGATGAACAGACGCTGTCAGTGAAGTGACCAAGGCTTTCGCAGATCTGCTCCGAGGGTGTTACGAATATATCTATATGATTACGGTCTGCCGCACCTGTTATATCATCCTTTCCTATACAGGCAAAACGGAAAGCTGGTACTCCGTCCATACCGCACTTTCTGAGGAACCCTTTTTTGTACTTTCCCGATCCTTTCCTGTCAAGTCCTGAAGGAAAGAAGACGAACAATTCATTGCCAGAGCTCTCGAGAGGAGCGAACAGCTTCTTGATGACGGCAGTGTCATCTGAGGTCACATTTTCTGTGTCACTTACCAGTGAACGTAAATCAAAACCGATCTTCATTATATACTTTCCTTTTTCTCTATTGAAGCAAGGTACTCTTTATACTTTTCCCTTACCTCTTTCAATTCATTTGTTCTGTTTTTCTTTGTCAGATAATACTCAAAGTTTTCCATGCTGAGCTTTGCTACTGCGGCTTCTGTTTCGCAGGTCTTTTCAGCTATATCATCTGTGGGCGACACATATATCAGCTCACCGAAACGCACCAGTCCACGGCTGCCGAAAGAATTGCAGGCAACCGGAAGTATGGCTGCTCCTGTTTTCTGTGCGAGTACTGCCGTACCTGCCTTGAAATGGTTCTGGAATTTTGCTCTGCCCTCGGGAGTCTTGTTCTTCCTTGTGCCCTCGGGAAATATGAGAGATATCCTGCCGTGTGCCATGTATGAAGCCATCAGTTCGGCGGCGTTGTGCTTATCAGTCCGGTCATTTCGGTCGATGAATATGCAAAGACCGGTAGAGTCAAACAGTCTTCCACGGAAGGCATCTGCTATCTCCTTTGCCGCATACCCAACGAATGGTCTGTTGCCGAATGCAAGTCCGAAGCGGTACTGGTCATAGCTGTTGCAGTGATTGCATACAACAATGAAGCCGTTCTGATAGGGGATGTTCTTTTTGCCGAAGGCCTTTACATGAAAAAACAGCTTTAAAGGAAGATTCAGCAGCCTGTAAATCCTGCGAAAGCGGTTCTCTCCTTTTTCAAGCTTTTCATGATCGAATGGTGTTTCCTGCAAATGCCGCTGATAGAGCCGGAAATAAATATTCTTCTCCTTATCGCTCAGTTCAGCTATCTGCTCACGTTCAAGCCTCGTCCAGCCTTTCTCAGAAGGTACAGGAAGTGTGGTCAGTATTTCCTTGACCTCCTTCCAATCGTGAACGCGTGTAACGTTCTCATGAGAAATATCCTTGTTGTAGGGGGCATCGAACATGAGAACCCGTATGCCGTTCTCTGCAAGGTACATCACATTACCCGGCCTGTCCTCTATCATGGCATCGACTCCGAGCTTGCGGCAGGCCAGAAGCTTGTCTCTCGGACTCTGTTTCTCGCTGCAGATCTGTACCGAGCTGAAATTGAATTCACGGCTCTTGAGCCATCCTGTTAGCCAGCTGCGGGAAAGATATCCGAGGATCCCACGGTAATCCGCAAACACGCGGGCTGTTATCAGGTGAAAGTCATACCCATTGCCGGAAAGCTCGTTGATCACCCTGAGAGCTCCCTCACGGGGCGGTTCTTTCTGACAGTAGCGGCGGAATATACCAACTGCTTTTGCATAACGCAAGACCACCGGGATATCGCTGATGTCATATACCTCGTCAACTCCGTAGGCATTCAGATCAACAGGTTCACGTTGGAAAACCTCTCTTCCTGCTCGTACATTATGGGTATACAGATCAGTAAGAACTCCGTCGCAGTCGCATCCGATGATGAATCTGTACATTCTCGCTCTCCTTTTACTACACGATCTATGCTTCCGAATATAATAAACCTATATAATCGGATAATTACTAATATCTTTTAATATTGCTCCGCCAATTAACTCTTGAAGAATTATAGTGAAGGACAAGCAAGACAATTCAAGAGTTAGTTGGAGGAGCAATAATACACTATTTTTAATTAATGTCTGCTCAATAACTTAAAATCGGCTATATACAGCTTGTTTTAGCCGATTTTAAGTTGTCAAAGTGCAAGAAAATTTTATAATATAGAAGAATTTTCCTGCACTTTGTTTTGCCCGAAAGGGCAAAATGAGCTTGACATAAAGAAATGCAACGCGCAAATTCACTGTTTTATGCAGAATTTGCGCTCCCCGAACAAAGTTCGGGGCAATAACCGCCTTTAGGCGGTTATTAAGTACACATTAATTATAGCATAAAAGAAAAAGTTTTTCAATACTATAGCCGCACTGAGAAAAATATTTTGTTCTTTAAAAAAATAGTTGTTTTTCAGTCTGTCAAAAAAGTCCAGCTTTCGGCTGGACTTTTAGTGGCTTTTTTTACAGTACGCTGTGCAGGCAGTTCAATATGGTTTATCTGATGTTCCTATTAGTGATAAGTCATGGCTTTTATTGCAATAATCACCTGTTTATCGCACTTTTTGGCTGTTCGCAAGGTGTTGGGGGGTATCCCGATAAATACATATAAAGCTTCTGTATGAGTGAAGTACGTAAAATGTTATTCGCTGAACTCGGAACGTTTTTCTCTTGACATGAGCTTATTTACGGCTGCAGCCGGAGGAGCACCGTCATATACAACAGAGTACACCGATGATATGATAGGAAGCTCAACGCCGTAAAGTGCGGAAAGCTTCATAGCAGGCTTAAGAGCGTTTATTCCCTCAACTACCATACCTACTTCTTTTATTGCGCTTTCAGCTTCGTAGCCCTTGCCTATGAGAATACCTGCCTGATAATTTCTGCTGTGTACGCTGAGGGCGGTAACTATAAGGTCGCCCATTCCTGCGAGTCCGTAGAAGGTCTGTTCACAGCAGCCTATCTTCATGCCGAGGCGCTTTATCTCAGCAAGTCCTCTTGTTATCAGAGCGGCCTTTATGTTGTCGCCGAGACCGAGTCCTTTAAGCATACCCGAAGCAAGAGCGATGATGTTCTTAAGAGCGCCGCAAAGTTCAACTCCGTGGATATCGGGGTTAGTGTAAACTCTCATGCAGGTGTTCATGAACACATCCTGTATTGTCTCTGCGGTTTTAAGGTCGGGGCAGGCAGAAAGAATAGTAGTCGGCATATCGCGTATTACCTCTTCCGCATGGGTAGGACCTGAAAGAGCTGCTATCTTAATGGATTTCTCTTTTATTATGTCGCCAAGCTCGTCAGCTATGACCTCGGTCATAGTCATAAGGGTATCTTCTTCGATTCCCTTTGCAACGCTTACGATTATCTGACCGTTCTGAAGATAAGGTGCCGCAGTTTTTGCGGTCGAGCGGATATACACCGAAGGTACTGCGGCGATGAGAATGTCCTTCTCGCTGCAGGCTTCAGCTATATCAGCAGTGTATTTTATTGCCGCAGGAAGTACCACGTCCCTGAACTTAGGGTGAGTATGTGTGCTTTCGAGAGTATCGATCTCTTCCTTGAGAGCGGACCACACTGTAACGTCGTGACTGCTTTCGCTGAGCATTTTTGCGAGGGCAATGCCCCATGTTCCTGCGCCTAAAACTCCGATTTTCATAATTCTTCTCTCCTTTATCTGATTATTTCATCCTTTTATATCCTCCGCATCATCGTCCTCTTCTTCAGCAGGGGGAGCGTTGATACGGGTTTTTCTTTTTTCGAGATTGCTTATGATTATTTCTCTGTAGATATAATCAAGTATCGCTGCGGAAGGGATAGCAAGAAGGATACCTACGATGCCGTATATCCTGCCGCCTGCGATTATCATTATAAGTATCCACAGTCCGGGAACACCGAGGGTATTGCCGAAGAGTTTCGGCTTGATGACATATCCGTCCAGGAACTGAAGGACCAGTGTGAATACGATGAATATAAGTGCGTGTACAGGCTGTACCATAAGGAGTATGAAGCCGCCTATGACTGCGCCTATCAGCGGACCGAATGCGGGTACGAGGTTGGTAACGCCTACTACCACCGAAACAAGACCTGCGTACTGCATACCCAGTGCGGACATGAAAACAGCGTTGACAGTTCCCACGATGAGACCGTCGATGAGGTCGAAAATAACATAGCGGTTCAGTATCAGATTGCATCGTGTCAGAAAGGTAGAGACTGTATTATAGCGTTCTGTACTGAGAAGTGCGCTGAGGAATCGCTTTGTGCTGGCTTTAAGCTTGTTCTTTGCCGCAAGGAGGTAGATAGAAAGCACGAATGCGATGAACCAGTTGATAACGCTTTTTCCTGCGGTAGTGGATATGTTGATTATTTTCGAGGAGTTGTCCATAATATAGTCAACAACGGTATTGATGATATTATCCGATGAGAGGACTATATTCTGCAGGCTTGGCGACTCGTGATCTTCCGGCATAAAGTCGTGGATAAGTCCCTGAAGCGTTGCCGCATATGAATCAAGGTTGTTGATAAATGTGGCGACGCTGTCGATAAGCTGAGGTATGAGGATACTCATTATGAATATCAGGAACATCAGTACCGTTACCACAGCAAAAACGATCGAAAGCGACCAGCCGAGGGATTCCTTCTTTATCTTTCTGAACAGTAACCGCTGATAGAGCTTTGCAAGCGGATTCATCAGATAAGCAAGAACGCATCCTCCTATGATAGTGGAGAAATAGTTCATGAACTGAGTTATACCGTTCCAGACGTCATTGATATTAGAAAGAATTATAAAGAAAGCGACGGTTATACAGCCTGCAAGTGTATTTGCGAACCATCTCTTTTGAATAAGTTCATTAAAACGTTTCATTTTATGTCAGTCCTTTGTATATCCTTATAATCAATTCTATCACAATTCACTTATTAAATCAAGTGGAAAAGAGATAAAAGAAAAGATTATTTACCTGTTTTTTATCAGATGCTTGCAAATAAGCGAGATCCTACAAGATACACTTGTTTTTTCGGCTTGACAATAAAATACGGATATGTTACAATTATTATGCAGTTTCGCACCATGCGGAATGAATTTTATTATAATACAGGGGATAATTATTATGATGAACATTGCAGTTGCACAGTCGGGCGGTCCGACATGTGCTATCAACGCCTCGCTTGTAGGCGTATTCAAGGAAGCACTGAAGGTAGCTGAGATCGACGCTATATTCGGCTCTATCAACGGTATTGAAGGTATCATCGGGAATCATCTGGTTGACCTTAAGTCTACGATCCTTACCAACAACGACATGGAGCTTCTCAGACAGACTCCCTCAACGGTACTCGGTTCATGCAGATACAAGCTGCCTGACTGGTCTGAGGACGAAGAGGTCTACAAGCGTATGCTTGAAACTCTGAAACAGCGCAATATCGGAGCTTTTCTGTATATCGGCGGTAACGATTCCATGGATACGGTAAATAAGCTCTCTGCATATTTTGCAAAGAACGATATCGATATCAAGGTCATAGGCATACCAAAGACCATTGACAACGATCTCTGCATCACGGATCATACTCCGGGATTCGGTTCTGCTGCAAAGTATGTTGCTACAACTATGCACGAGATAACCCGTGACAGTATCGTTTACAGTATACCGTCTGTAACTATAGTTGAGATAATGGGACGTCATGCAGGCTGGCTGACTGCTTCAAGTGCAGTCCTTCACGCTATGGGAGAATCTGCACCGCATCTGGTGTATGTTCCCGAAGTACCGTTCTCACTGGAAAACTTCCTGAAAGATGTACGTCAGGAGATGTCCAAGCATAAGGCTGTTATAATAGCAGTTTCAGAGGGAATAGAAGTACCTGAGGGTGTACAGTCGGGAGTTGTGGACAATTTCGGACATAAATATCTTTCGGGAATCGGAAAATATCTTGAGGACGTTGTACGCAGTGAGATAGGCTGCAAGGTCCGTTCCATAGAGCTTAATGTAATGCAGCGCTGTTCATCTCATCTTGGTTCAAAGACCGATATCGATGAGGCAGAGGCTGTAGGTGCAGCAGGAGTTCGCTGTGCCCTTGAAGGCGAAACAGGCAAGGTAATGGTTTTCCGCCGTATAGAAGACATACCTTACACAGTTGTGATCGAAGCTGCAGATGCAGGAGATATCGCTAATAACGAGAAGTTCCTGCCAAAGAAATACATCAATTCAGCAGGAAACAATATCAGGAAATTCGCACTGAATTACTTCCTGCCGCTCATACAGGGCGATCTGAATCTCATTACCGAAAACGGCATACCTAAACACTTCACTCTGCACGAATCGGTATTGAAATAAAAGGAGGAAATATAACATGAGCAGGATACTACTCGCAGGCGGTGCAGGCTATATAGGTTCACATACCGCCGTAGAGCTTTTAGAGGCAGGCTATGAGGTCATCATAGCTGATAACTACTCTAACAGCTGTCCCGAAGCAGTAAAACGTATCGAGGAGATAACAGGCAAGTCCGTAAAGGCATATGAGCTGGATATAAAGGACACCGAAAAACTCGAAAACGTTTTCAAGGAGAATAAGATAGACGCTGTTATTCACTTTGCAGGTCTTAAGGCTGTAGGTGAATCCGTTGCAAAGCCGGTTCTCTACTACAGGAACAATATCGATACCACACTTTCTCTTCTTGAATGTATGGAGAAGTATGGCGTTAACAATATCATATTCTCATCAAGCGCAACTGTTTACGGCGAGGAGAATCCTGTACCATATACAGAGGAAATGAACCGCGGTACATGTACTAACCCTTACGGCTGGACTAAGGTAATGATGGAGCAGATACTTGAGGATGCCGCAAAGGCAAATAAGGAGCTCTCCGTTGTACTGCTCAGATACTTCAACCCTATCGGCGCACACGTATCAGGCAAAATAGGCGAGGATCCTCAGGGAATACCGAACAACCTCATGCCGTATGTTGCACAGGTCGCAGTAGGACGCCGTGAGCAGCTTACCATATTCGGAAAGGACTATGATACTCCCGATGGTACATGCCGCCGTGACTATATCCATGTTACCGATCTTGCGATCGGACACGTTAAGGCGATCGACTATGTTCTGGAACATAAGGGCGTTGAGATATTCAACCTCGGAACAGGTACACCTTACAGCGTTACAGAGATAGTAGAGACCTTCGAGAAGGTAAACGACATCAAGATCAATCACGTTTACGGTGCAAGACGTCCGGGCGATCTTCCCGAGAGCTATGCAAATGCGGACAAGGCACTGAAGGTCCTCGGCTGGAAGACTGAGAGAACTCTTGCAGATATGTGCCGTGATACATGGAACTGGCAGAAGAATAATCCTAACGGATACAATAAATAATGCGTGCTCATTGACCGTCCTTTGTCGGTTGTTGACACGGCATTGAATAGCATTGAATCGCCCCGAAGTCAGTGTTTACACTGATCCCGGGGCGTTTTTTGTCAGCAAATACTCATTTTCTGTCACCTGATATGAAGTCGTTTATCCCTGCAAACAAGGTCATGGCTACCTTCTGGCGGTATTCCTCGGTATTCAGCATAGCCGCTTCATCGGGGTTCGATAAGAATCCGCATTCTGCCATGACAGTCGGATTTTTGCTGTAGTAGCAGAGAAACAGCTCTTTGCCGCATAGCTTTATCTCACGCTGATTATCAGGCTGTAACAGTTCGGCGAATCTGCTTTGAAGTGAACGTGCGAGTGCTTCATTCTTTTTGTTAGTTCCCGAATAGAACATCTGCGCTCCGTTGTAGATCGGATCCGTAAACTGATTCTGATGTATCGATACGCATATCGCATCGGAACGGCTGTTGAACAGCGCAAGCCTGTTATCCATGTCCGAGCTTTTCTGGGCTGCGATACCTTCAATGCCGTCGTCATGTATCGAGCGGTCGCTGTCCCTTGTAACTTCGACTGTATAGCCTGATATGGTCAGCATATCCCGCAGTCTCAGCAGTATATCGAGGTTTATTCCTTTTTCGGGGACTCCCTCTGCTGAAGTGCATCCGCCGTCGATGCCGCCATGTGGCGAGTCAACTAAAACTAAGTCACATTTTTGGCTTAAAATAGCCTTTTGCTGATTTATTATAACACCGTTTTCGGGGATTGTCAAGAAATGATGATACTATAGTAATTGTAAGGTCACAATAGAGGTGGATAAGAAAAAAGGTCACAGCGAGTGACCTTTTTGTGTTATAAGACCTTTCCTTCAAGATAGCACTCTCTGATATAATCACGGGGTTGATAATAGAAATCGGTGTTGTAATTTGAAATTGCATCACTTACCCATGAATTATATACAGTTATAATAGATTTTGCATTTATCTCGTCTGACACATCTTCGATAAGTCTTTCATAAACCGCACCTATAGTCCAGTAATCCGGAACAGTGTACTTGCAGGCGGAAACATTATCAAAGCTTCCTTCGGGAATATTCGCTATCTCAATGAATTTATCCGCAACGGAGTCTATTACTTCGCAGTGAAGCACATCGGCATTTCGGTATATTCTGCCAATTATAGTTTCTCCGAGGATATTTACAAGTTCACTTCTTTTCTGATGACGAAGTCTGCTCATAAACTCTATAAGGCTGCAAGTATAGAATAATGCAGAATCGTTTTTATTCATACACTTCATATCCTTTCAAAAATTCAATGGTAGTGAGCGCTCTTGCTGTATGAAAGCTTAGTAGGCTTTTTAAATCTTGCAAGTTCCCAGAAGGCTGCTCTTGATATTTTTCCGTCAACAAAGTCCTGAACAAAGTTGAATATAGTATCATTAGCCATAGGTCCCTCAACAATGTCATAGCTATGTGGTTTCCCGAGTCGGCAGTCAGCTATGAAATCAAGCCATTCTTCTGTCATTTCAGGAAATTGAAGGATTTTAAGCGCACTATCGGGGATGTATCTATATTCGTTCAATATACCTTTCCCCGTGAATCTTGTAGCCCATCGCTTAGCCTGCTCCGGCATAAGAGTGCAGTAAAATCCATAATAAAAATCCTTGTTATATTTTGCTGTTCGTATTTCCGGAAACTCAACTATCTGTGAACTTCCGTGATATAAGATCTTAGTATCCATGTAATCTCCTCAAATAACTGTTTAAGTTGCCAATGCAAATAAGCGATGCTGTCCTGAGTTAGTACTATTATAGCATTATTTCAGCGTGATTACAAGCCTTTGAACAAAAAAAGAGTACGCCCGATGCGGGCGTACTCCTATAGCTTCCAGTGTATATTTATTTCACGGCCGCCGTTTTCATCGGTCATACCTATTTCAATGAAGTCGATGAACTCATCGGCGACCGAACGGTCGAGCTTGTCGAAGTGAGTATACTTCTCAATGATAGCCTTCTGACTTTCAGCGCTCTCCTGACGCTTACGGCAGTCCTCTATCTGACCTTTGACTTCCGTTATCTGCTCCGAAAGAACTGTTTCCTCATGGCTGAGACTCTGACGGAACAGAGAGTAGTCCTCATCTGAAATAATCCCGTCCAGCTTATCCTTGTACATCTTCACAAGACGTTCTTTGGCAGACCTATGCCTGTCATCAAGTGTGCAGAGCCTGAGTTCAAGCTCCATGAGCTGTTTGGAGTGAATATCCGTTAGCTGTATCGCATCAGCCTGACAGTAGTTCGCAATGATAGCGTTCAGCTCTGTCAGGATATGCTTTTCGAGGATAAGACCGCTGATGCTCGATTTGTTGGGACAGTTCATGGGACCTGCCTTGTAGGTCGCACACTGGAGTCCGTAATACTTGATAGTCTTAGCCTTGTTGTAGTAAACGTTCCGCTTCATGGGACGTCCGCAGCAAGCGCATTTAACCTTGCCTGACAGGGGAGAGAGCTCCTGTGAACGTTTGCCGACTCTTGTATGACTGTTCAGCCTTTCCTGTGAACGTTCCCAGGTCTCAGCATCAATAATAGCTTCGTGAGCGTTGGGGATACGCACCCAGTCAGCCTTATCCACCTTTTTCCGCTTCATGTTTTTGTAGCTGATGTGGTGACTTTTCCCCTGCACAAGTGTACCTGTGTACATTTCATTTGCAAGGATCCTTGCAACAGTAGACTGAGTCCACATTCCCTTTGAACTGCTTGAATCTGCGTTGCTGTTGACATATTTTGAACCCTTCTGGCGCTTGTACTCTGACGGACTGACTATTTCCTCATCGTTGAGACGCTGAACTATCCTGCGGTAGCCCTCTCCGTTTACGTACATATTGAAGATCGTGCGGACAACAGGAGCTGTTTCCTTGTCGATAACAAGGTGATGCTTATCCTCAGTGTCGATCATATAACCATAAGGTGCAAACGAACCGATGAACTGTCCCTGTTCACGCTTGAATGCAAGAGTACGTCTTATCTTAGCCGAAATGTCCTTGACGTACATTTCGTTGTAGGCGCTTGTGAACAGGCGCATCGTCGAGTAGCTCTCGCTGTCCGAGTCAGCGTTGTCCGCAACGCCGATGAAGCGTATTCCCCATTCAAGAAACTTGTCGTTTATGTACTGCTCTATCACTACTGTGTCACGCGAAAAACGTGACTGATCCTTGCAGAGAACGATATCGATCCGACCTGCCTCGCAGTCACGCAGCAGGCGGTTGAATTCGGGACGGCTTCGGTCAATGCCGCTGTAGCCGTCGTCCACCTTAACTCCATCGTTGATACAATTCCCGTTCTGTAACGAAAGGGTTGCATTTTCAGCGGTCGAGGGTTGCATTAGGGTTGCAAATGGTTGCAACCGGTTGCGTCAAAATGCAACCACTTTCAAATGAAAGCTATGCGGGAATAATCGTTGCAAATCGCTGAACATCGAAAATGCCGTAAAATCGGACTTTTCGAGAATCAGAGGGTTGCATGATGGTTGCATTGGTTGCATCTGGGGTTGCATCAGGGTTGCAATGGTTGCATTTAGGATTGCAACCGGACGCAACCCTCCTCACTTACAAAACAAAAAATGGGGCTGCAACTGCCGAAGTGTATCACTCAGGCAGCCACAGCCCCAATTATCTGTATTCAGTTGTAGCTATTCATTTTCTAAATTCAACCCGTATATCGTCCTTGCTGTACACGGTCACACTTTCGACCAGTACACCCCACAGTTCCTCATCAAACTCTGTCAGCGTTCCCAACTCCCTTACATTATTTATAAAGGCTTCTATCCGCTTGACTCGCCTATGGGTATCCTCGATCTGCTGTTCAAAGGATTCATACTGTGTTTTGGCGTCTTTAAATCGCTCTATCAGCGTATTGTACTTTTTATTGTATTCAGCCTGATCCTGAGCGATTCGTGCATTCTCGGATATGAGGTTCTCGATCATATCGGAAAGCAGCACCATTTCATCTTTTGCTGCATCTCTGCTCTTTTCCAGTTCTGTCGTATCCGATGCAATCACCATGCCCTCGCGCAGGTTTGCAATGATCTCATTCTTATTGGCGATCAGTTCATTAGCGGCAGAAAGGAAAGCCGATTGTATCTCTTCGGCAGTCAGATTCGGCGTAGAGCATTTACACTCACCTTTATACTTATGACCACACTGGTAAATGGTTCTGCGGTATTGGTCGGTCGAATGCCATACCTTCGGGCTGTAGAAGCCGCCGCATTCTCCGCAGATGAGCTTTGATGCAAGAATATCCACGCCGCTGTATCGGCTCTTGTTTCCTTTGCGCCGTTCCATTTCTGCCTGCACCGCTTCATAGATTTCCGATGTGATGATTCCGTCATGGCTGCCCTCTACATAATACTGTGGAATCTGCCCGTCATTCTTTTTGGTTTTCTTTGTCAGATAATCAGGCGTAAAGGTCTTTTGCAGAAGTGCGTCACCCTTGTATTTCTCATTTGTCAGAATGCTTCTGACTGTACTGCTTGACCACTTCACCTTGCCGCCGGGTGTAGGAATCCCACGCTCCGTCAGCGTTTTCGCAATACTGTGCGGTGTTAAGCCTGAGAGGAAGAGTTTGTAGATCTCACGGACAACCTCCGCTTCCTTTTCATTGACTACAAGCTCACCATGCTCACCCCTGTCATAGCCGAGGAATCTGCCGAACGGAACGGAGACTTTGCCGTCTGCCATTCTCCTGCGATGCCCCCATGTGACATTTTCTGAGATGGAGCGTGATTCCTCCTGACTGATGCTTGAAATGATCGACAGGAGCAATTCACATTTTGAATCGAATGTCCAGATGTTCTCCTTCTCAAAATAGCACTCCACATTATGTTCTTTCAGCTTGCGGATCGTAGAAAGAGAATCTACGGTATTTCGTGCGAAACGGGACACGGATTTTGTAATGATAAGGTTAATTTTTCCCGCAAGAGCTTCTTCGATCATTGTCTGGAAGCCCTTTCTGCCCTTGATGCTGCATCCTGAAATACCCTCATCAGCGAATATCCCGGCAAACTCCCAGTCGGATCGCCCTCTGATATAATCGGTGTAATAGCTGACCTGTGCCTCGTAGGAACTCTGCTGTTCCTCGTGATCGGTGCTGACTCTTGCATAAGCCGCAACCTTTCTCTTCACAGGAGCTGACAGCGGTGCATCAGTGAAGCGGCTGATTGTTGCCGGAATCGTTGTTATACTTTTTGCCATGTTTTTTCACTCCCGTCTTTGTAGATGAATCTCAGGCTGCCGTCTGTAAATGCAAGAATATAGTCAATGCTGGCTTCAAAGACCTCACTGTCAAAATCATCCAGCCCCAACACATAGGCGGCAATTGTCCGTAGCTTGCAGTCTGAAATATTGATGGCAGTACATTCCGCATGAGCAAGCCGCTTGCCTTTACAAGTCCAGTACACATATTTTCCTTTTGTGATGTATTGACTGTAAAGATTGCCGCAGTGAGCGCATCGTATCTTGCCCAGAAAAGCGGCGGTTCGGGTGCCTGAATTGATATTTTCACGGAGCTTCAAGGCTTCATAGTGTCTGACCTCTCCGTCAACCGTATAGAAATCAATAGATCCTGTTCGCTGAACAGTGATTTTGGACACCGTACTTTTGAATGCATCTTCATCAAAAGAACTGTAGCCGAACACCTCACAGAAAACCCGTTCGATCTCTGAATTCGGGTAGTTCACGCTGTCACAGGTTTGCGGACCGCCCGACTTGCTTCTGCACCGCCAGTACATATGGCGGTCTTTCCGGTCGCTGATTACTCTGCCGTACCGCCGTCCGCAGATGCCGCAGAAAATCATACCGTCAAATAAGTGCTTGGTAATCGTACGCTCCTGCTTTGGTTTTGGAATGCGAACGGGAATCGGCGGGTGTGTCCATGTTCTGACCTCTCCACCAGAAAGTGTGAAGTGAATATCTCCGTTTTCGCCGATGCTCATAGATGAAATCAGCTTCTCATAATCCTCACCGACAGTCTCAATGCAGGCAGCGATCAGCCTATCCTCACGGATATTGATACTTTTACAGTTCTTTTTGTCCAGCTTATATCTGCACGCCCAGTTGATATATGTGTGTCCTTTGCTGTGGTTCATCCTTCTGGAATAATAGCCGCCGCAGACCTCACAGCGGATAAGTCCTGTGAAGAAGTACACAGGATGCGCCATATCTGCTCGACGCTGCATTTCGATTTTGACCTTTTCATACGTTTCACGGTCGATGATAGCCTCATGACAATCTGAGTAAAGATATCTTGGTAGTTCACCGCGATTCCGTACTTTTATTTTGCTGATTGGATCAGTCATAATATACTTTTGCTTCAGCGCATCTCCGGCATAAACCTCATTGTAAAGAAGCAGACGAACACCCGCTTCCTGAAAGCAATTATTCAGCGTTGTACGAATGCCGGCCGCATTCAGTTCGTCAGCGATCTTTTGAAAGGACAAGCCTTCCAGAAACATTCGGAACATCCAGCGTACAGTTTCAGCTTCCTCCGGTATGATCACATATTGCTGAAGCTCATCATCGAAACGGTAACCGAGGATATGCTTGTTTGCTGTGCCGATCGTGCCCTTTTGAATTCGCTTGCGGATGCCCCACTTGCTGTTTTCAGATATGGAGCGTGATTCCTGTTCTGCAAAGCTGGCTAACAACGTCAGCATTACTTCACCATCCGAGGAGAGCGTGTTGACTTGCTCCTTTTCAAACCTCACCTCTATGCCCAGTTCTTTCAGATGCCTTATGGTGTTCAGCAAATCTACAGTATTTCTTGCAAATCGGCTGATGCTTTTGCAAAGAATAATGTTGATGAGCCCTTTTTCACAGTCTGCAATCATTCTCTGAAATTCCGAGCGCTTTTCAATGCTTGTGCCGCTGATAAAGCGGTCGGCGTACACGCCTGCGTACTCCCATTCCGGATTTTTCTGAATCAGGTCACTATAGTAGCTGATTTGTGCCGATAAGGAGTGCATCAGGCGGTCTGTTTCCATCGAAACACGTGCATAGGCTGCAACCCTGAGCCGCGGTTTGATAAGCGGAACAACAGGCTCGATTTTCGTAATAACAGGCGTTTTTCCTGCCATTTGACAGACCTCCTTTCTTACTTATCAGCTACCATGTTACCGCCTTATCGAGGAGAAGTCAACGGATTCCCGGTAAATAATGTGCCGATTTTCGGACGGTATTTTGCCCTCATCTTTGTATCAATTACGGCGTATTCATTTGCTGTTATCAAGCGTTTATTCAGCATATTTTGAAACAGTTTCATCGTCACCAGATAGGTCGTTTCGTTTCGGTTCATATGATGCACCTCCGTAGCGATGGGTGATGTAGCAGGAATGTGAGCAGTATTTTCTGCGGTGTCCTGCATAATCAGAGAATTGCTTTCCGCAGGCGGGACAGGTAATCGTAACAAAGGAATCATGCCGAAGCAATTCTTTATGCTCCTGCCAGTATTTTCTCTGACATGAGGAAGAACAGAAGGTTTTCTGCCGATGTCCCGGTGTATTGATGAGTGGCTGACCACAGCGTTTACAGCGGCCTTCTGTTATTGTGGCTTGAACGACAGGTACGGGAACAGCAGATGCTTTCGGAGCTTTCCGACTGCAAAATGCCTTGATCGTACCAACTGCAATTGATAAGGATTCGGATATTTCTGAGTAAGTTCTGCCCTGTTCCCGCATCTGCGTGATCTGTTGTTTCTGTAAATCCGTCATAGCATACCTCCCATCATAATACATATGAAAAGAACGGGCAGAGGATAACCCCTGCCCGAAAAGAAATCAAGATTTGACAAGTGTACCCTTGTAGGTGTCGTTTCCGATTTTGATGGTAGCAGTCACGGTGGTATCCTGCTTATCCTCGGATTTGTCAGGTGTAGGCACAGGAGTTTTCCCCCAGCCGTTCAGACCCTTGCCCTTGATAATGGTCGGGAAATCCTTATAGCAGATATCCAGATCCACATTACCGTTGATGCCAGCGACCTTGCCCTTCTCAGAATGCTGCCAGATGCCGTATGCACCGCTGTAGTTGGTATTATCCACCCAGTGCGCCAGCCAGATCGTGTACCACGACTTGATATCGTCGGCGGTATGTGTGGTCAGAGAGGAAGCAGAGCCATAAAGACCGACAAAATAGCCGGCGCTCTCAACCTTTTTAAGGAACGCACGCATAATAGCCGAGACCTGTTCCTTGCCGAGATCGAACTGCTTCTTTTCTTCGAGGTCGAAGTACACAGGCATCTCGAACTGTTTTCCCTTGATGACCGAGAGGAACACATCCGCTTCCAGTTCAGCCTCTTCCGGGGTCATAGCATAGCTGTACCAGTATGCGCCTACGGGAATACCGACAGCCTTTGCACCTGCATAATTCTGCTCAAACTTCTCGTCCTTCTGCGAAGCCAGTCTGCCGTAGCCCGCGCGCAGGATAGCGAAATCAATGCCGTCCGCTTTGACCTTACCCCAGTCAATATTTCCGTTGTGAACGCTTACATCAATGCCCTTCATATCCTCACCCCCGAAATACTTGTAAAAATCATCGGTCACGGTATTATTGCCGTGGACTTCATTGCTGTACCACTTACCATTGGGACGCACATCGACATGAGTGTACTGGTAAGCGGCGGTAATATTAGCAATGCCCCTGAAACCGATATCCTGCGCTTTACAGCAGACCACCTTGGAAGAAATCGGCTGTCCGTCCTGACCGTAGCAGCAGATGTCAGCGGCATTGCCGAGCGTGTGTTGACCTGTGCCGGAACCTCCCACTGTCTTATCGTGTGCGGAACATCTGAAGCCGGAAGTCACGATGATCTTGGAACAGTTGAGGG
>Ga0209407_1000755_pt1 | contig 38226 bp, 29 predicted proteins | sample AD_JPNHG3_MetaG_FD_184410 | JGI IMG/M metagenome (GOLD analysis project Ga0209407, IMG submission 184410) | Active sludge microbial communities of municipal wastewater-treating anaerobic digesters from Japan - AD_JPNHG3_MetaG (SPAdes) (version 2) | ecosystem: Engineered > Bioreactor > Anaerobic...
CCCCGGCAACGACACGATTGCCGGCATCGTCCGGGCTGCCGTGCGGGAGCGGCTCGACACCTGGGGAGCCGACGGCGACGGGAAGATCCGGATCTTCACGCCCAACGCCGTCGAGAACAGCCCCATCGAGATCGTCGACTTCACGCCGGTGGTCAAGCCGGGCTTCCTGGCCGTCCTGTTCAACCCCATGACGGGGGTGCCCGGGGTCGTCGTCGACGCCGCGGCGGTGGAGAACTTCATCCCCGACGGGAAGAAATTCGCCCAGTGCCTGGCCGAGCCGGTCGTGCAGCGGATGATCGACCGGGCCCTGCAGGAGAAGATCCTCGACGAGAACGGCTGCGGCGGCTGGCCCTGCACCTTCGACCACGAGATCGAGGGCCACGAGGTCACCCTGACGAGCAAGCCGAGCTTCAGGCTCCACGACGGCTACATGCAGATGAACGGCTCGGCCGAGGTGGCCATCGACTGCTGGTTCGACCCCGACGTGGATTACGAGGCCAAGGTCAAGTTCCACTTCGAGACGGACGGCAGCGGCAACAAGCTCATCGTGCCCGACGTCTACGACGAGGACGTGGACCTCTCCTGCCTCGACTGGTTCCTGGGGTTCATCATCCTGATCTACGGCTGGATCTGCCTGATCGTCGTCAACGTCGTCATCGAGTCCGTCGGCGGGAAGGTCGTCTCGGCCGAGGGGGACAAGATCGCCGAGGGGACCAAGTACCTCGCCGGGGAGATCCACGGCGTGGGGCAGGTGACGACGGAGCTCGACCAGATCGACATCAAGCCCGGCGGGATCATCCTCTCCGGCGGTGTCTTCGTCGTCAGCGCGCAATTCCCCCTCATCTACGCCCCCTCGGAGAGCACCGCCCCCTGGCACGGCCGGGCGGCGTCCCCGATCCATCTCGACGCCGCCGACATCCGCCCCCGGGCCCGCTACCAGTGGAAATTCGGCGACGGGGCATCCGCCGAGGGCGCCCATGTCAGCCACGCCTACGCCCGCGACGGCATCTACCTCGCCGAGCTCACCGTGACCGTGCCGGAGCCCAGGGGTTCCGTGACGCACCACTGGGCGCGCGTGCGGGTGGACAACGTCCCGCCGTCCGTGGAGGCGGGCCCCGCGATCACGGCCGACGAGGGCGAGACGATCCTCTTCGAGGGCCGGTTCACGGACGTCGAGTGGGGCGACCGTCACGAGGCCGTCTGGCAGTGGGGCGACGACTCCATGGAGCGGGGGGTCGTCGCGGAGACGAACCTCGCCCCCCGGGCGGAAGGCATCGTCACGGGGGCCCATGCCTTCGGCAACAACGGGGACTACACCGTGACCCTCCGCGTGACCGACCAGGACGGGGGCGTGGGACGGGACACGATGCGGGTCACCGTCCGGAACGTCCCGCCCCGGGTCGACGCGGGGCCCGACCTGTACGCCTATCCGGGGATCCCCGTCACCCTCCGGGCGTCCTTCACCGACCCCGGCTGGCTCGACCGGCACCGGGCCTGGTGGGAAACGGGCGACGGGGCCGGGCCGATGCCCGCCGTCGTGCGGGAGGTGAACGAGCCGCCCGGGGGCTACGGGATCGCGGCGCTCATCCACATCTACCGCACCCTGGGGACCTTCCTGGCGGCCTGCACGGTCGTGGACGGCGACGGGGCGAGCGGCCGGGACACGCTGGCCGTGCACTGCGTCGACGTGGTCAACGGCGACTTCGAGGGCGGCTTCCGGGACCGCATCCACGGGGCGGTGGCCAACGGCTGGGAGTACTACGTCGGCGGCGCCTCGGAAGGCATGACGGGCCGCCCGGGGCTCTCGGACGAGACGGCCGCCTTCCAGGCCGAGGAGTTCGTCCTGCGCTCGGGCAGGCGATCCCAGAGGATCAACGGCCGCAGCGGCTCCCGCGCGGGCCTCTACCAGAGAATCGGCGCAAACCGCGGGTGGGACTACCAGGTTGCGGCCTGGTATCACCTCGACGAGCGGGCGGGCGGGACCTGCCGCCTCGGTCTCGACCCCGCGGGCGGGACCGATCCCGACGCGGCGACGGTGCTCTGGTCCGAGGGGCAGGAGCGCCGGCGCTGGGCGCCCCTCGTGGTCCGCGCAAGCGCCGCCGGTCCGGCCGTCACGATCTTCCTCGAGGCCTTCTCGCAGAAGGGGGACTTCGTCGCATGGTTCGACGCGGTGTCGCTCATTCCCTATCCCTGCCCGCTCGGGGAGCCCGAGAAGCCCCCGGAGCCCGAAGAGCCGCGCGAGCTCTGCGTGGACTGGAAGACCGAGCCGGAGCAGCGCAACCTGGCGCCCGTCTACGCGAGGGGGGGCTTCACCTTCCGCGTCCCGGCCAATGCAAACCTCCGCATCGTGCGCTGGGGGGTTCCCCAGGGCGAGGGAAAGCTCAACTTCCCGGGCTCGGGCATGCAGGTCGCGCCCCCCTTCGTCGCGGAGCGGGCCGTCGCCTGGGCCGCCCTGTACGCCGGGAAGTCCGTCGTGCTGGAGGCCTTCGACGGGTCGGGCCGGAAAGTCGGGGAGGCGTCGAGCCCGTCGGCGCAGGGGACCGTACACCGGATCGAGGTGCGGTCCCCGGGCATCGAGACGCTGAAGATCAGCGGGGGCGGCAACGAAGGCCTGCTCGTTCGGCTCTGCGTCTACAGCGGGCCGCAGGAGCAGCCGGGCCCGGTAACACCGCGGCCGGCGAAACGCAACGCCGCCGCCACAGCGAAGGCAGCGAAACCCAGTCCTGCCGGAAAGGAGTGATCCCATGGCGACCGAGGAGAGAAAGGTGACCATCGTGGCGTGGCCGAAGGAACCGGCGCTGCTCGAGCACCGGTTCACGTCGGACAAGCCCTGCAGGGTGAGCGTCTCCTTCGAAGAGAAGCCGCCCGCCCACGTGGTGATCGAGACGTCGAAGGACCGGCCGTTCTTCGTGGACATGGACATGAAGGTCACGCCCACGAAGACCATTCCGGTCTGCCTGAAGGTCTGCGAACCGATCTGCATCAAGAGCGACTACACGATCGGGGTGGACATCTTCGACCGGCCCGTGGCCAACATCAAGATCCGCGGCCTCACCCGGGTCTACAACTGCCGCGAGGAGGAGGAGAAGTACACCTGCGTGGACTTCACGGAATTCAAGCCGGGCATGGTCCTGCAGAGCCCGTGGGTCAACGAGGACATCCGCTACACGGCCCTGGGGGAGCCCCCGATGCGGATCGTGGGGTTCGGCGACGCGCCGGGCCTGGGCTTCCCCCCCGCCGGGGTCCGCGTCGACTTCCCGTGGCCGGTCCGGGACGTGCTGCTGACGGCGGCCTGCTACGCGGGCCGCGGGCTGTCCTTCTATGCCTATGCCGACGGGACCCTGCTCGCGCAGCAGGATGCGGAGATGCACAACGAGGTCAAGGAGGTCCTGATCGAGGGCTCGGGCATCACGTCGGTCCAGGTCAAGGGCGGGGGCAACGAATCGTCGATCATCCGGATGTGTTTCTGGCACAGCGGGCTGGACGTGAAGGGTGACATCGGCTAGGCAAGGCATCGAGAGCATTGAAGGAGGGAAGTGACGATGGCAACCCGGGCGACGGACAGGGCAAAGGGGAAGAAGGCGCCGGGCAGGACGGCGCGGGGCGGCGGCAGGCCCGCGGGGGGCGAGGCGCCGAAGGGGGAAAAACCGCAGGGCGCCGAGGCCGGCAAGACCCTCCTCGGGGGGCTCGACGCCGTGAGGGGATTCGCCGAGACGACCTCGCGCGTCGTCCGGCAGGCCGCCGCCATTCTCGAGGAGGAGATCGCCGCGGGGATCGTGGCGGCGCGGCAGGTCGAGGAGAACCTGCTCAACGTCAAGGCCCTGCGCGCGGGCGGCGCCGACAGCGTGATCCACCGTTTCCGCAAGGATGCCCACGAGGTGGTGGACATCCTCGTCGACGTCGTCGGCGCGGCGGTGAACTACGCCGAGGAGATGAGCAAGCGGGCCGTCTCCTTCCGGGTCTCCGGCGGCCCGGGCCGGGAGGCACGGCAGGAGCCGGGGTCGGCTCCCTTTCTGAAGGTCCCCGGCGTGCTGAAGTCCGGGCAGTCGGTCCAGGTGCCCATGACCCTCGAGAACAGCGGCGAGGCCCCGACGGAGACGATGCGGTTTCTCAGCACCGACCTGCTGAACCCGGCGGGCGGCCGGATCCCGGCGTCGCAGATCGCGTTCAAGCCGGCGGCCCTGACGATCAAGCCCGGCGGCCGCGAGACCGTCGTCGTGCAGCTCAAGATCCCCGCCGGGTCGAAGCCCGGGCTGTACTCGGGTCTCATCCAGTCCTCCAGGGCGGATCATCTCCGGGCCGTCCTCGCCGTCGAAGTGGCCTGAGGCGGAAACCGGGGTCGACATCCCATGGCGAACGCAAGCACCTACGATCGGGTCACGGGGGCCCTGGAGCGCTACAAGTCGCTCACCATGCAGACCCTCATGGCCTACCTGCCGTCGAGGGAACCGAAGCGGTATCTCTACGATCTCGTGCCGTCCTACCCGCAGCGCTCGGGCAAGGGGTTCCGCCCGGGCCTGTGCATCTCCACCTGCGGCGCCTTCGGCGGGGACGCCGAGCTGGCCCTCAACAGCGCCGTGGCCATCGAGATCTTTCACAACGCCTTCCTCATCCACGACGACGTGGAGGACGGCAGCGAATACCGCAGGGGAAAGGCCACCCTGCACGTCGAGCACGGGATCCCCATCGCCGTCAACGTGGGCGACGCGATGAACGTGCTGAGCCTGCGGCCGCTCATGGAGAACATCGGCCTGCTGGGGCCGGAGCTGACGTGGGTCGTCTTCACGGAGATCGAGCACATGGTCCGCCAGTCCGTGGAGGGGCAGGCCATGGAGCTGGGCTGGGTGCGCGACAACGTCTGCGACCTGGCCGAAGAGGACTACCTCCGGATGACCCTGAAGAAGACCTGCTGGTACACCTGCATCCACCCCTGCCGCATCGGGGCCCTCATCGCCACGGGCGGGGCCGTCGACGCGGACCGCTTCAACCGATTCGGGTACTACATGGGCGCCGCCTTCCAGATCCAGGACGACATCCTGAACCTCACCGGCGACCGGAGGAAATACGGCAAGGAGATCGGGGGCGACATCCGGGAGGGCAAGCGCACCCTCATCCTGATCCACCTGCTGGGCCGGTGCACGGAGGGCGAGAAGGATCGCCTGCGGCGATTCCTGGCCACGCCGCGGCCGCAGCGGCAGGAAAAGGACGTCCGGTGGGTCTACCGGCTCCTGGCGAAGTATGACTGCATCGAATCGGCGCGGCGCAGCGCCTACCAGCTGGCCGGGGCCGCCCTGCGGGAGTTCCACGTCGCCTACCGCGGCCTGCCGGATTCCGAGGACAAGCGGTTCATCGAGAACATCATCTTCTACATGATCGAGCGAAAGATCTGAGGGCGGCAGGAGGCGCGGCGGATGGACATCGAGATTGCCAAAGGGTCCGGGTTCTGCCCCGGCGTCAGGCGGGCCGTGCGCCTGGCCCTGCAGGCCGCGGAGCAGCGGGGCCGCAGGATCGTGACCCTCGGTCCCCTCGTCCACAACCCCCTCGTGGTGGAGATGCTCGAGGCCCGGGGCATCCGGGCGGTCGACGGGGTCGACGGCGATGCCGACGTCGTGGTCATCCGGGCCCACGGGATTCCCGCCCCGCTGCATGAATCCCTCCACAGGCAGCGGGTGGAGATCGTCGACGCCACCTGCCCCCGGGTCCGGAGATCCCAGCAATACGCAAGGGCCCTGCGCGACGAGGGCTACCGGGTGGTCATCCTCGGCGATGCGGACCACGCGGAAGTCCGGGCCGTCGGCAGTTACGCCGGAGACCGGGCCGTCGTCGTGGAGAGCCCCGAGGCGCTGCCGGCCGAGCTCGGCCCGAAGGTGGGGCTCCTGGCCCAGACGACGCAGCCGCAGGAGGCCTTCCTGCGGCTCGTCGGGCGTGCCGTTCCGACGGCCGGTGAGGTGAGGGTCATCAACACGATCTGCCGGTCCACCGCCTCGAGGCTTGCGGAAACGGAAAGGCTCGCCCGCAGGGTCCAGGTCATGATCGTCATCGGCGGCCGCCGGAGCCACAACACGCTGGAGCTTGCCCGCGCCTGCCTCCGGGCGGGGGTCGACACGCATCACGTCGAGCGCGCCGGGGAACTGCAGGGCCCGTGGTTCTGGAACGTCCGGCGCGTGGGGGTCGCGGCCGGCGCATCGACCCCCGACGGGGCGATCGGGGATGTGGTCGACGGGATCAGGGCCCTGGAAGCGGCCGCCGGACGACCTCGCGGGGCCCCCTGCCTGCGCGCCGGGGCCGGCACGACGTACTGCCCGCCCGAGTGAAAGGAAAATCGATGGTGTCCATCCCGCCATTGAATAAGCGCCCGGGGCCCGATGCCCGGCGCCGGGACAGCGACCCGCGATGATCACCTTGCGACAGCGTCCCGACTTCGACGTCGCCGTCGCCGGCGGCGGCCCCGCCGGCGCCTCCGCCGCGGCGCATCTTGCGCGCGGCGGCTGCACGGTCGCGCTGCTCGACCGGGAGACCTTCCCCCGCGACAAGGTATGCGGCGACTTCGTCGGCCCGGCCGCGATCGCCGAGCTCGGCGGCCTCGGCGTCACGGGACGGGCGGAATTCCGGCAGACCAACGAGATCCGCCGGGCGGCGCTCTTCCTCGACGGCGAGGAGCTCATCACCCGGGATTTCCCCAGGGCCGAGGGACTGCCGGACTGCGGCCGGGTCATCCCGCGCATCGACCTCGACCACTGGATCGTCCAGGCCGCGGCAGGCGCCGGGGCCGAGCTCCTCGAGGGCCATCGCGTGACGGGGTACGCCGTCCACGGCGGCCTGGTGCATGTCAAGACCGAGTGCGGGACGGGACCGCGGGTGCTCACCGCGCGCCTCCTGATCGGCGTCGACGGGGCCGGCTCGGTGATCGCGCGCCGGGTTGCCGGCCGCCCGCCGGATGACGGGCACCGCATGGCCGCCGTGCGCTCCTACTGCGAAGGGGTCGACGGGGATTCGGACTGCGCCGAGCTCTACTTCTGCGCGCAGAGCTTTCCCGGCTACACCTGGCTGTTTCCCACCGGCGACGGCACGGCCAATGTCGGCATCGGGCTGGCCCTCGGCACCGTGCCGGGAAACCGGCCGCGCCTCCGCGACCTCCTGGCCGAGCGGGCCGCAAACGACCCGGTGCTCCGTCGCCGTCTCGGCCGGGCCCGAATCGTCGGCAGGATCGCAGGATGGCCGCTGGCCACCTACGACCCGGAACGGCCCCTCCTGGGCGATCGGGTGCTGCTGGCCGGCGACGCCGCCTGTCTCATCAACCCGCTCAACGGCGAAGGGATCCAGGCCGCCCTTTCCAGCGGCCGCTGGGCCGCCGAGGCCGCAGCGGCGTGCCTGGCCGAAGGCGATCTTTCGGCACGCGCGCTTGACCGCTACCGGCGCCGGGTCGAGGACGAGCTGCGCCACGACATGGCCCTGGCCTGTCTGCTGGCCCAGCTCATCCGCAACCGCGACCTGACCCCGGTCTGGCTGGAAGCCCTGCGCGTCATCTGCCGCCGCGCGCGGCGCGACGGGACCTACGCCGGGATCGCCGGGGGCATCCTTGCCGGGATCGCGCCGGCCAGGGAAGCGCTGGGCCCGCGAATGATCCTCGGCTCGATGCACGAGGCGGCCCTCTCCCTCGGCGTGCGGGGCGCATCGGCCCTGCTGCGCGCCGCCCGGGGCGATTGCGCCGCGCTGGCGCGCACGGGCATCGGCGCGGCGCGGGTGGGGATGCAGCTTGCCTGCGACGCGATCGCCGATCCCCGCGCCATGGGCCGCTGGATGGGCTCGGCGGCCCGGTGCGCGCAGGAGCTGGCCGCGCAATCGCTCCGGTCGGGCGCGCGGAGCCTGCGCCCGTGAGCCTGCCGTTCGTCTCCCGGTGCGCCGTTCGGGAGGACGGGGGGATCGATGGATGCAACGTTCTTTTGACCCCCTCCCGTCGAGGGAGGGGGGATGACGCGGCTTATCGCCGGATTTCTGAACTCGTCTCTGTTGTACACCGCCCGGGGACGGAGCGTGCCGGTGAGCGCCGGCACGGCGGCGGGAAAGGAGGGTGACCGTGAGGGTAAGAGACTGCATGGCCGTGGTGACGGGAGGGGCATCGGGCCTCGGCGAGGCCTGTGTCCGGGAACTGGCGGGAGCCGGGGCGAAGGCGGCGATCCTCGACCTCGACGCGGAGAAAGGGCGGAAGCTGGCGGCCGAACTGGGGCCGCAGGTCCTCTTCGTCCGCACCGACGTGACGGGCGACCAGAGCGTCCGGGATGCGGTCGGGAAGACGGTTGAGGCCTTCGGAGGCCTCAACACCGTCATCAACTGCGCGGGCATCGGGGTGGCCTGCAAGGCCCTCACGAAGAAAGGGCCCATGCCGCTGGAGGAGTTCAACCGGGTCGTGCAGATCAACCTCGTGGGCACCTTCAACGTCATCCGGCTCGCGCTGGCGCAGATGGTGAACAATGCGCCCGACGCGGAGGGCGAGCGCGGCGTGATCATCAACACCGCCTCGGCGGCGGCCTTCGACGGGCAGGTCGGACAGCCCGCCTACAGCGCCTCCAAGGCCGGTGTCGTGGGGATGACCCTGCCGCTGGCGCGCGAATGCGCCGAGTACGGCATCCGCGTCATGACGATCGCCCCGGGGCTCTTCGACACGCCCATGCTGGCGCTCCTGCCCGCACCCGTCCGCGAGGCCCTGGGCAGGATGGTGCCCTTTCCCCGGCGGCTGGGCCGGCCCGGGGAGTACGCGATGCTCGCCCGGCACATCATCGAGAACCCCATGCTCAACGGCGAGGTGATCCGCCTCGACGGCGCCATCCGCATGGCGCCGAAGTGAGTGGACGGAAGGAGGGAACCCATGCCGGGAAAAGACGACATCGTGATCGTGAGCGCCGTCCGGACGCCCTTCAGCCGCTTCGACACGGCCATGGCCGACATCCCCAGCATCGACCTCGGTGTCCTGGTCATGCAGGAGGCCGTCCGGCGGGCGGGCGTCAAGCCTGAAGATGTGGACGAGGTCAACTACGGAAGCTGCATCCCCGCCGAGGTGGCCCTGGAGACGGACGTGCCCGCCCGTCAGGCCACGCTGCTGGCGGGCTTCCCGCCGGAGAACATCTCCCTGACGCTGGATAGGGCCTGCTGCTCGTCCCTGACGACCCTGCGGCTGGGCATCCTCTCGATCCGCGCGGGGGAGGCCCGCATCGTCCTGTCCGTGGGCTCCGAGAACATGCCCCGCACGCCCCACCTCGCCCCGGGGCTCCGCAAGGGGACCCGGCTGGGTCACATCCGCCTCGTCGACTGCCTCTTCGAGCTGGGCTACACGGCCAAGGGGTTCAACCCCGTGGCGCTCGACGCCGGCGAGATGGCCCTGGAGTACGGCGTGACGCGGGAGATGCAGGACGCCTGGGCCCTTCGCAGCCAGGTGCTCTGCGCGAGGGCCTACGCGGAGGGCAAGTTCCGTATCGGCGAGGAGCTGATGCCCGTCGTGATTCCCCAGAAGCGGGGAAAGCCCGTCGTCATCGAGAGGGACGAGTCCCCCAGGGAGACCTCGATGGAGGCCCTCGCGAAACTGACGCCCATCTACGGCAGTCCCACCGTCACGGCGGGCAATGCGCCCCCGATCAGCGCGGGCGCCTCGGCCGTTCTCTGCATGAGGCGCGCCGAGGCCGAGCGACGCGGGCTCGAGCCGCTGGCCACGGTCCTCTGCGCCGTCGCCTCGGCGGCGGCCCCCCGCGAGATCGCGCAGATCCCGGCCTACACGATCCGCAAGGCCCTGGAGAGGGCCGACATGGAGATCGGAGAGATGGACCTCATCGAGATCAACGAGGCCTTCGCGGCGATGCCCCTGGTCTCGACGAAAATCCTCGCGGACGGTGATGCGGGCCGATGGAAGGCCCTGCAGGAAAGGACCAACGTCAACGGGGGGGCCATCGCCATCGGCCACCCCGTGGGGGCCAGCGCCGGGCGGCTCGTCATGACCCTGGCCTACGAGCTGCGCCGCAGGGGCGGCGGCGTCGGCGTGGCCGCCATTTGCGGCGGGCTCGCGCAGGGCGAGGCGGTCATCCTGAAAGTCTGAGTGGGCGGCCGACGGGAAGGGGGGACCATGGATTTTCGACTCTCGGAAGAGCAGCAGATGATCCGCGACATGGCCCGCAGGTTCGCCGAAGGGGTTGTCGCACCCCGGGCCGCGGAGATGGAGGCCACGGGTGAGTACCCCTACGACATCATGAACCGCATGGCCGACCTGGGCATGATGGGAATTCCCTTTCCGACCGGGTACGGGGGAAGCGGCGGCGACTGGGTGGGGATGCACCTGTGCATCGAGGAGCTCTCTCGGGCCGATGTCACCCTGGGAGGGCTCCTGGACGTCACCACGAGCGTCGTCGGACAGGAGCTCTTCGTGTTCGGCACGGAGGAGCAGAAGCGCCGGTGGCTCGTTCCCATCGCCCAGGGGAGGGAAATCGGGGCCTTCGGGCTGACCGAGCCCGGGGCGGGTTCCGACGCCGGCGCGACAAAGACCACGGCCGTTGCCAACGGGGATCACTGGGTCATCAACGGCTCCAAGCAGTTCATCACCAACATCGGCCTCGACAACGCCTCCCTCGTGATCATCACGGCCCGGACGAAGGACGCCTCGGGCCGTGATGCCGTCAACGCCTTCATCGTGCCGAAGGGCACGGCCGGTTTTTCGCTCGGCAGGAAATACGACAAGATGGGCTGGACGCACTCGGCCACGCACGAGTGCATCTTCGAGGACTGCCGCATCCCGCGGGATCATCTTCTCGGGAAGGAGGGCAGGGGATTCGCGCAGCACCTGGCCGTCCTCGAGACGGGGCGCATCTCCATTGCGGCCATGAGCGTGGGGCTGGCGAGGGCCTGCTGCGAGGCGTCGCTCAAGTACGCGAAGGAGCGCGTCCAGTTCGGCAAGCCCATCTTCAGCTTCCAGGCGGTCTCCTTCAAGATCGCCGACATGGCCATGCACATCGAGCTGGCCCGGACCATGTACCTCAAGGCGGCCTGGCTCAAGGACAGCGGCATGCCCCACACGCTGGAGGCGGCCTACGCCAAGCTCTTCGCCTCGGAGATGGCCGAGCGCTGCGCCAGCGACGCCTTCCAGATCCACGGCGGGTACGGCTTCATGAACGAGTACGCCGTCTCGCGGTACTTCAAGACCTGCAAGATCCTCCAGATCGTGGAAGGCACCTCGGAGATCCAGCGCCTCGTCATCAGCCGCAACCTCTGAGGTGCGCAGAGCACGCAGAGCCAAATCCGCGGTCCCGCGGCCATCGCGGTCTTTTTGCCGTCTGCAGGGCAGGACGTGAGGCCCGCTGCAAGGGAACGTGGGATGGAAATCATGAACCCGTGACAGGATGACCGTTTGACAGGGCATGCCCGTGGTGTTTATATAAGACCAGAATATGAAAATTCGTATCAGGAGGACCCATGAAGAAGATCACAGCGATTGCGATGATTCTATTTCTGTTTGCCGGCGTTGCCTTTGCCAAAGCGTATGAGGTGAACAGAAAGGCGGGAGAGTTCTCCGTCCATGTCAGGATGGACAAGAATCCTCCGTCCGTCGGGACGAACAACATGGAGATTGCCATTGCGGATAGTACCGGCAAACCCGTGAAGGATGCCAAAGTGCTGGTCGAGTACGGGATGCCGGCCATGTCGGGGATGCCGCCCATGGCCTATAAGGCCGACGCCATGAATCACGGCGACACGTATCATGCCGTTCTCAACATCTCCATGAAGGGGTCCTGGTATGTCAACATCAGGATCACGAGCCAGGGCAAGACGGTTTCGACAAAGTTCACCGTTGATGTGAACTGAGACAACCCGGGATGCCGTCCCGAGGAGTCTGTACCGTATACTCCGGCCGGCGACCTTCCGTCATCCTGGAAGCGTGGTCCCCGTCGGGCGTCGGGCCCGACGGGCACCCTTTGACTTTCCATGTTCGCTCAAGACCCCATCGCTGCAGGGGATTTCCCCCGGCAAGGAGAGACCCTCCCCATGAAGAAGCGGACTCGTTGCGGCCATGGAGGCCTCCTCCTGGGAATCCTGTCTTTCCTGGCCATCCTTCTTCTCGCTGCCGCCCCGGTTCGCGCCGAGGACCTCGACCTCCGGTGGCTCATCGAGGAAGCCCTTCGCAATAACCGGGAGATGCTGGCCGCCCAGTCCAGGGTCGGCGCCTACACGCACAGGATACCCCAGGCGGGGAGCCTGCCGGATCCGATGTTCATGTTCGGCTATCAGAATGAAACCCTGGACCGATACACCTATGGAGAGGCGATCGGTTCAAAGTGGATGTTCGAGCTGTCCCAGACGTTTCCCTTTGCAGGCAAGCGGGGCTTGAGGGAAGAGATGGCAAGGGCAGACGCCGAGAGCCAAAAAGGCGCCTTCGAGGCCCTCAAACGCAGGGTGGTTTCGAGAGTCGTCGAAAATTACTACGAGCTGATCTTTCTGTACAAGAGCCTCGACATCATCGGGGACAGGAAGGCTCTGTTTACGGCCTTGGAGGAGGCGGCCCTCGCGAGATATGCATCCGGCATGGCGCCTCAGCAGGACGCCATCATGGCGCAGACGGAAAAGTACATGCTTCAGGAAAGGGAGGAGATACTCCGGCAGAAAATCCAGACCCTCGAGGGCGTGCTGAATCTCCTGATCGGAAGGGAGGCGAATCGGCCCCTGGGGCGGCCGTCATCCCTCATGGAGGCGCGGCTCGACGCAACACTCGACGAACTGGTGAAAAAAGCCCACGAGCAGTCCCCCGAGGTATGGGCGAAGGAGAAAATGATCGCCGGAGCCGAGGCGAAGGTGAGCCTGGCGAAGAAAGAGTACTTCCCTGACGTGACGCTGAATGCCGGCACGGAGCAGCGGAGCGGGGCATACGATGACATGTACAAGCTCACGGCATCCATCAACCTTCCCGTCTTCTTCCGTTCCAAGCAGGACCCTGCCTTGAGGGAAGCAAGCGCGCAACTTCTGGAAGCGAAGCACGACCTGGAGGCGACAAAGTTCATGATTTCGTCAACCATCCGCGAGAATTTTGCGATGGCAACCTCGGCTCAGAGACTGATGGAGCTGTACAGGAATGCGCTGATCCCCAAGACGTCCCAGGATTACGAGGCGGCCCTTACCGCCTATTCGATCGGGAAGGCAGATGCCCTCACGGTCGTCACGCGTCTCAAGGCCCTGATCGAATTTGACATCCTCTATTGGAAACAGTTCTCGGAGCGGCAGAAGGCCATCGCGAGGATCGGAACGTATACGGGGGATCTGATTCCGTGAGGCGGGCCCGAAACACAGACAACAAATCCCACGGGCGGTGAAGATGAAAAAAAAGCGCAGACTCGCCATCGGTTTGGCACTCCTTGCGGTGGCGCTCCTGCTGTACATGGCGGGTGTCGAGTTGCCGAAGTGGATCAAGGAGAAAACCCCGTCCTCCGTATCCGCACAGAACGTTCCTGCGGGCGGGCACGAGGGCCATGGGGGGACCGCTCCGGCCCCGACTGCGGCGCCTGAGTCATCGGCATCGGAGGAGATCCCGACCGTTGAAATCACGACGGAAAAGCAGCAGATGATCGGGGTGAAGACGATCCCTGCAGCCCTGCTGCCCCTTCGCAGGGTGATCAGGACGGTCGGCCGGATCGAATATGACGAGCGTTTGCTCAGGACGGTGAACACCAGGGTCGAGGGGTGGATCGAAAAGCTCTATATCGATTATACGGGCCGTTATGTCCGCCAGGGAGAGCCAATGGCTGAAATCTACAGCCCGGAACTCCTGGCGACGCAGGAAGAGTATTTGAATGTCTTGAAATGGCGCAGGCAGAAGTGGGCCGATGCCGGAACGGGGGCGATGCTCGCCAGAGACGCCGAGGCCCTCGTCGAGGCGTCCAGGAAAAGGTTGCAGCGCTACGACATCTCGGAGGCCCAGATCCGGGAACTGGAGCAGTCGGGAAAGGCCCGGAGGACCCTGACCATCTACAGCCCCACCAACGGATATGTCGTACAGAAAATGGCCCTCCAGGGAATGAGGGTCATGCCGGGCGAGAAACTCTTCGATGTGGCCGATCTCTCAACGGTCTGGATCATCGCCGATATCTATGAATATGAACTGTCATCCATCCGCGTGGGCGAGACGGCATCCATCAGTCTGAGCTATGTCCCCGGGAAAGAGTTCAAATCGAGGATTGATTATGTATACCCGACGCTGTCCGGCGAGACGAGGACGGCCCGGGTGAGATTCACCATTCCCAACCCCGACGGCCGACTCAAGCCGCAGATGTACAGCACCGTCGAAATCAAGATCAACCTGGGCAGCAAGCTGGCCATCCCCAATGATGCCGTTATTGACACAGGCACCCGCCAGATCGTTTACGTGGACAAGGGGGACGGGTATTTCGAACCGAGGGAAGTCATGCTGGGGCTCAGAGCGGAAGGATACCGGGAAGTCCTCATGGGTCTGAAGACCGGGGAGAAAGTCGCCGCGTCAGCCGCCTTCCTGGTCGACTCGGAGGCCCAGCTCAAGGGCGTCAAGCCTTTGGAAGACGCGGGACACAAGCACTGAAGTCAGGGTACAGGGGAAATCCCCCTGTCAACCCCCTTTCGAAAAGGGGGAAACAACAGGAAGTCACCCCTCCTTCTGTAAAGGGGGGCCGGGGGGATATGACGCAACAGACGGGACTGACCGAATAGACGGAACAGACGGATCTCCGCATGATCGCCCGGATCATCGAATACAGCGCCCGAAACAGGTTTGTCGTCATTCTCTTCGCGGCGTCCGCCATCGCCTGGGGGATCTGGGCGATGAAGAACACCCCGCTCGACGCCATCCCCGATCTGTCGGACACGCAGGTCATCATCTACACGGAGTGGCTCGGGCGGAGCCCGGACCTCATCGAGGATCAGATCACCTATCCCATCTCCTCCACGCTCCTTGCGGCGCCGAAAGTCCAGGCCGTGCGAGGCTTTTCTTTTTTGGGGAGTTCCTTCATCTACGTCATTTTCGAGGAAGGGACGGACATCTACTGGGCTCGAAGCCGGATCCTGGAATACCTGCAGGCCGTAAAGAACAAGCTCCCCGCCGACGTCAATCCCGTCCTGGGGCCCGATGCGACGAGTCTCGGCTGGGGATTTTCCTATGCCGTGGTGGACGAAACAGGGCAGCATGACCTTGCGCAACTGCGCACCATCCAGGATTACAACATCAAGCTGGCCCTGGAGAGCGTCCAGGGGGTATCCCAGGTGGCCTCCATCGGCGGCTTCGTGAAGCAGTACCAGGTGACCGTCGACCCCAACCGCCTGGCGGCCTTCAACATCCCCATCACGAAGGTCCTCGAGGCCGTCAAGAAAAGCAACCGCGACGTGGAAGGGCGCGTGCTCGAACTCTCGGGCGTCGAGTACATGGTGAGGGGAAGGGGGTACATCCAGACCGCGAAGGACATCGAAGAAATTCCCCTGGGTACAGGCCGCGGCGGGACTCCTGTTTTCATCCGGGACGTGGCCAGTGTGCAGATCGGCCCGGAAATCCGGCGGGGTCTGGCGGACCTCGACGGTCGGGGCGAGGTGGCGGGCGGCATCGTCGTCGTGCGCTTCGGTGAAAACGTACTGAACGTGATCGAACGGGTCAAGGAGCGGCTGAAGCGGGATGTGGAGCCCAGCCTTCCGCGAGGCGTGAAGATCGTCACGACCTACGATCGCTCCGATCTGATCCACCGCGCCATCGACACGCTCAGGGAAGAGATCCTGAAGCTGACCCTTGCCGTCAGCGTGGTCTGCCTCGTTTTTCTCTTTCACCTGCCCAGCGCGCTCGTGGTCATCTGCACGCTTCCCGTGGCGATTATCATGTCCTTCATCTGCATGTTCTACCTGGGCGTGACCTCCAATATCATGAGTCTCTCTGGCATCGCCATCGCCATCGGGGCCATGGTGGACGCCTCCATCATCATGGTGGAAAACGCCCACAAGAAGCTGGAAGAATGGGAGGCGGCGGGGGAGCCGGGAAACCGAGTCGACGTCATCATCGAGGCGGCCAAGGAGGTGGGGCCTTCGCTCTTTTTCTCCCTTCTCGTCATCACCGTGGGGTTCCTGCCCGTCTTCACCCTGCAGGCCCAGGCGGGGCGGCTCTTCAAGCCTTTGGCCTACACGAAGACATTCGCCATGCTGTTCTCGTCTTTGCTGGCCGTGACGCTGGCCCCTATGCTGATGACCCTGTTCATCCGCGGCAGGATCAGGCCTGAGGAAAAGAATCCCGTCAGCCTGATCCTCCACAGGCTGTATGAGCCGGTGGCCCATTTCGCCCTGCGGTTCAAGAAAACGGTCATCATCGCGGCCCTGGTCATCATGGCCGTTACCGTTTATCCCTTCATGAAGCTGGGAACGGAGTTCATGCCGCCCCTCTATGAAGGCACCCTGTTCTACATGCCCGTGACGGTCCCGGCGGCATCGATCTCCGAGGCGTCGAAACTGCTCCAGCTCCAGGACAAGCTCCTGATGCAGATCCCCGAGGTGGCCCAAGTCTTCGGCAAGGCGGGGCGCGCCGAGACGGCCACGGACCCGGCCCCCCTGGAGATGTTCGAGACCGTCATCAACCTCAAGCCCGAAGCCGAGTGGCGCCCGGGGATGACGGTGGAGAAACTCAAGAACGAGATGAACGACGCCCTGACGATCCCCGGGGTGGCCAACTCCTTCACGATGCCCATCAAGGCCCGCATCGACATGCTGGCCACGGGTATCCGCACCCCCGTGGGGATCAAGGTCATGGGGCCGAAACTGGACGAACTCGAAAAGATCGGCCTTCAGCTCGAGCATCACCTGAAGGATGTCCCCGGCACGCGGAGCGTCTACGCCGAAAGGGTCACCACCGGATATTTTCTCGACTTCGACATCAACCGCCGGGAAGCGGCCCGTTATGGGCTGAGTATCGATGACGTCCAGGAGGTCATCCAGTCCGCCGTCGGCGGCATGAACCTGACCACCACGATCGAAGGCAGGGGGCGCTTCCCCGTCAACGTCCGGTACCCCCGGGAGATGCGAAACGACGTGGAGACCCTCAAGCGGGTCCTGGTCCCCGTCATGTCGCAATCCTCCCAGGCACCTTCCTCCGCGATGCCGGCCGTGAAACCGATGATGCAGGTCCCCCTGGGGCAGCTTGCGGAGATCAAATTCGTCAAGGGGCCTACGGCCATCAAGAGCGAGGAAGGCCTTCTGGTCTCTTATGTTTACATCGATTTTTCAGGCCGGGACGTGGGGGGCTACGTGGATGAGGCCAAGGCAAAAGTCGCCGCCCTGAAGATCCCGGAAGGCTATCGCCTCCAGTGGAGCGGCGAATACGAATATCTCGTCACGACCCACGAGAGGCTGCAGATCGTCATCCCGCTGACGCTGCTCATCATCTTCGTCCTCATCTATTTCAATACGAAATCGACGACGAAGACGCTCATCGTGCTCCTGGCCGTTCCCTTCTCTCTCGTGGGGTCCTTCTGGTTCCTCTACCTCCTGAACTACAACATGAGCATCGCCGTCTGGGTGGGAATCATCGCTCTTGCCGGGCTCGACGCCGAGACGGGCGTGATCATGCTGCTGTACCTGGATCTCGCCTACGAGCAGTGGAAGAAGGAGGGGCGGCTGCGCACCCCCAGGGACCTCGAAGAGAGCATCATGCACGGCGCCGTGAAGCGGATCCGGCCCAAGATCATGACGGTGAGCGTCATCTTGGCGGGACTCATCCCCATCATGTTCAGCCATGGGGCGGGCTCCGACGTGATGAAGCGCATCGCCGCGCCGATGATCGGGGGGGTCGTCACCTCCACCGTTCTCGAACTGGTCATTTATCCGGTGATCTACAGGATCTGGCGGGGCCGGGATTTCCGCGTCGAGGAAGGGTTTCTTGACAAACGAAGCGGGATGCGCAACGATGCGGAATCGATGAGGTGAGGGGGTCAGACCCGTTTTCTACCCGAAAGGAGGGGTTCCATGCTCAAGGAGTTCAAGGAATTCGCCATGCGCGGCAACGTGGTGGACATGGCCGTGGGCATCATCATCGGCGCGTCCTTCGGGGCCATTGTCAAGTCCCTCGTCGACGACGTCCTGATGCCGGTCATCGGCCTGCTGATGGGCAACGTCGACTTCTCCAATTTCTTCCTCGTGCTCAAGGCGGGAAAGGTGCCGGGCCCCTACGCGACGCTCGCCGAGGCCAAGGCGGCCACCGCTGTGACGCTCAACTACGGGCTCTTCGTCAATTCCATCGTGACCTTCATCATCGTGGCCTTCGCCATCTTCATCCTGATCAAGCAGATCAACCGGCTGAAGCGGCAGGAGGCGCCCGCGGCGCCGACGACGAAGGAATGCCCGTTCTGCCTCTCGGCGGTTCCCCTGAAGGCGACCCGCTGCCCCCAGTGCACCTCGGAGCTGAAAGCCTGAACGGGGTCTCGCGGACAAAGAGGAAGGACCCGGGAGAGGGCGCCGCATCGGGCGCCCTTTTTACGGCGTCGATCGTGAAGGGTTCGGGGAGGCCGGCCTAGCGGCGGTGGGCCGATGGGGCCATGTCGCCGGCAACCCTGCGGCGCGCCCAGCCCAGGAATCGTTCCACGGGCCAGGTGATCAAGGCGACGACCGCAAGGACCAGCCGCTCGGCCATCGTGTATCTCGGTTGAACGGTCTGCATCGGATGCTCCTCTGCCGGGAATCCCGTGATGGGATCTCTGCAATTTTGCTGCCACGTTTCCGGGGCAGCACACGAAAATCCCCCTCAAGAAGCATCGGTTTTCTGACGAAAGGACTTGAGCACGGCGTTCAGACCCGTGCATGTCCCCGGCTGCATGGGGCCTCGTCCGGGGGGAGACCCCCCGCGTTGGCAGGGAACCTGCATGGCTCATCCCGGGGCGGGGCCGGCTCCCCCGCCGATCCCATCGAAGGAGACCGTGACGCATGCGAGTCCTGATCGTGGAAGATGATTTCGTCGGCAGCCGCCTGATGAAGAAGTTTCTCGAGGCGGAGTGTTTCTGCCACCTTGCCTTCGACGGCAGGGAGGCCATCGAGGCCTTCGATGCGGCACTCCGGGAAGGCAGGCCCTACGACCTGCTGTTTCTCGACATCATGATGCCCGAGGTCAACGGCATCGACGTGCTCAAGGCGATCCGGGGCCTGGAGGAGGAGCGGGGCATCGCCCCCGACCGGGGTGTCAAGGTGATCATGACGACCGCCATGAACGACGCCGACGTCATCCTGGAATCCTTCAACGCCCGCTGCGACGGCTACATCGTCAAGCCGGTCCGCAAGGAGCAGCTCTTCGAGGAGATCCGGAACCTGGGTTTCCTTCCCGACCCCCCGCGATAAGCCCCGACGGGTGCCGCCCGGCGGCCCCCGTTTCCTTTCGAGACCCCCGCACATTCATCCTTGACCGAAGGGCGCCCGAACGATAGAAAGCGGATGGGCGCGCAACCGCGGGCTGCACGACGCGGTCCCGCAAAGCCTGCTGCGCGGCCGGGTTGTCGCGGGATGAAAACAGGAATCACCCACCTTCCCCTTCACGGCGGCAGGGCCCCGGCCTGGCTCTTCGGCCGGATGAAGCTCCTTGCCCGCGAGATCGTCCTCGTGATCCTCCGGGATTTCGGTGCCGGGGAGCTGCTGCGGAGGCTCTCGGACCCGTTCTGGTTCCAGGCCCTGGGCTGCACCCTCGGCTTCGACTGGCACTCGAGCGGGCTGACCACGACGACCTGCGGGGCCCTCAAGGAAGGCATCCGGGGGATGGAGCACGAGATCGGCTTCTTCGTCTGCGGGGGGAAGGGGCGCGTCTCGCGGGCCACGCCGCGCGAGATCGAGGGGCACGGAAAACACCTGCGTGCGGACCCCGCAACCCTCGTCTACGCGAGCCGCATGGCGGCCAAGGTGGACAGCGCCGCCGTCCAGGACGGCTACACGCTCTACCACCACGTGTTTCTCTTCGACCGCGACGGCCGCTGGGCCGTCGTGCAGCAGGGCATGAACGATGAGACGAAATACGCCCGGCGATACCACTGGCTGGGCGAGGGAGGCCTGGATTTCGTCTGCGAGCCGCACCAGGCGGTCTGCTGCGACAGCCGGGGCGAGGCGCTGAATCTCGTGGCCCGGGAGGGTGAGGCCAACCGGGCGGCCTCGGCATCGCTGGCCCGCGAGTCCCCCGGGCGCATCCTGGGCGAGTGGAGGCGGCTCGAGCGGCTCGACCTGCCGTCAGGCCACCCGGTGGGGCGCGGGCAGATCGGCGCCGAAAACCTGCACCGGGTTCTCCTGAAGACCTACGAGCAGAGGCCTGCGGACTTCGAGGCGCTCCTCGGGACGGCCGGTGTGGGCGCCAAGACGCTGCGGGCCCTCGCCCTGCTCTCGGAGCTTCTCTACGGCGCGAAGCCGTCCTTCCGGGACCCGGCCCGGTTCAGCTTCGCCCACGGCGGCAAGGACGGGCACCCCTATCCCGTGGACCGGGAGCTCTACGACCGTTCCATCGAGTTCCTGAAGGAGCTCGTCAATGCCGCGAGGGTCGGGGAGCACGAGAAGAGGCGGGCCTTCGGGCGGCTGGGGGCGTTCTACGACCGGAAGAGATGAGCGCGGGCCTTTGCACATTGGAATGGCGGGTGAAACGTGATAAAAGGAAGAGGCGGCACGGGAGGGACGGCGCGGCGAAGACTCCCGTCGTTTCCGTGCAGGCGCAAATCCAAGAGAACGTGGATGCCGGGCCGGGCCCGGCAGGACAACGGTTGGGGAGGCAGGGTATGCGAATCGGGATCATCGGCATCGGGGGGGTGGGAGGCTATTACGGCGGCAAGCTGGCCCTGAAGTATTCCGGCCGCAGCAAGCACGAGGTCATTTTCTTCGCCCGGGGCGCACACCTGGAGGCCATCCGGAGAGACGGGCTCAGGCTCGTGACCGCCGAAGGCGAGTACATTGTCAGGCCGATGCAGGCCACGGACAACCCCGGCGAGATGGGCCCGCTGGACCTCGCGATCTTCTGCACCAAGAGCTACGGGCTCGAGGATGCCGCGAGGGCCATCGCGGGGAACCTCTCCGACGATTCGGTCGTGCTGCCGCTGCTCAACGGCGTGGACATCACGGACCGGCTCCGGGCGGTGCTGCCCCGGGGGACCGTCCTCTACGGCGGCGTCTTCATCAGCTCGGCGATCCAGGGTCCGGGCGTCGTCAGGCAGATGGGCGGAACGGGCCAGCTCTTCTTCGGCCCGGCCGACCCGGCCGACGTGGAGAAATTCCGACCCATCGAGGCCCTGCTGCAGGGGGCGGGCATCAAGGCGGAGCTCTCCGCCGATGCGCTGCTGCCCCTGTGGACGAAGTACATCTTCATCGGCCCCATGGCCGGGGTCACGTCGCTGACGGGGAAGCCCTTCGGCGAGGTCCTGGCCGACGCGGCCGACCGCGCCCTGGTCGAGGGGCTGATGAAGGAGATCGAGGCCGTCGCGCGGAAAAAGGGCGTCCACTTCCCCCCGGACATCGTGCAGGCCTCGCTCGGCAAGGCCGCCGCCTTCGCCCCGACGACGAAGACCTCCATGCAGCTCGATTACGAGCGGGGCAACCGCACCGAGCTCGACATCTTCACCGCCTACATGGTGAAGGCGGGCAAGGAGCTCGGCATCCCCGTGCCGCTGCACAAGAAGGTCTACGCCGAACTGCTGCAGCGGGACTGATGCCTACCGCATGCTGACCCTGCGGAGCTGATCGAAGTCGGTCAGGCCCTTCATGGCCTTCTTGATCCCGTCCTGCAGCAGGGTGGTCATCCCTTCCGAGACGGCCATGTCCCGCACCTCGGCCGCGGTGCCCCGCTTCTGGATGATCCGCCTGATCGCGTCCGACGTGACCAGGACCTCGTGGATCGCCAGCCTGCCCCAGTACCCCGTCCCGCCGCAGGCGTCGCAGCCCTGCGACCGGTAGAGCTTCAGCTGTTCCCGCCCCGCGATCCCCAGGGCCGTGGACATGAACCCCTCGCCGCAGGGCGTCGGTCCGCTCCTCGACCCGCGTTTCCAGCTCCGAGGCCGCCCGGCGCAGGCCCTCCTCCGCCCTCCTCCGATCGGTCATGTCGTCGAGGATGACGATGGGCCCCTTCGAATGCTGCACGGAGAGAGCCGTCAGGGAGACTTCCCGGCCGTTGTCCAGGACGAGCGGGGAGATCCTCTGGCGCGCCCCGCCTCCCGCGGCACGGAGGGCATCGGCCACGGCCCCCTGATTGCCGGGCCCGGCAAGGCCTGCGAAATCACGGGAGACGATTTCCTTTTCGGGCAGGCCCAGGATCCGGAGGGCGGATTCGTTCGCGTAGAGAACCCTCCCGGCGCCGTCGAGCTCGAGCACCCCCTCCGCCATGCTCGCGGTGAGGCTCTCCAGGTGCTCCTTGACCCCGATGAGCTCCCGGATGATCCCCCGGCCGGGCTGATCGTGAAACCCCAGGATCTCCGGCCTGTCCCGGAGGGGCTCGTCGTGGAGGATCGCCAGGATGTTCTTGGAGAGCTCGTTGAAGGGTTCCTTGCGGATGCAGGCGTTGGCCCCGAAGGACCGGAAGTCGAGCACCTCGCCCTCGGAAAGGGCCGTGATGATGCAGATGTAGCTCTGCCCGGCACGGCCGCTCTCGCGGATCAGGCGGCAGAGCCTGTCGCCCGACATCCTGGGCATCACCATGTCGACGAACAGGACGTCGGGGACCCAGGTGTCCAGCAGCTCGAGGGCACCGGCGCCGTCCTGGGCGGTCCGGACCTCGTGCCCGTCACGCTTCAGGAATTTGCCCAGCAGGGCGAGCAGCACGGGATCATTGTCGACAATCAGGATTCGTTTCGGGTTCATGGCCGGTCTGCCGCAGGCTCCTTTCCGGTGGTCGTACGTCTCCGAAGGAATGGCTTGCAAAAGTCAAACCATCTCTGGTGAAAAACAGGCAGACGGTAACAGGTTGATCCGCAGAGGGTTTGCTGCGGCAGGAACAACCCGGAGAGGGACATCGGGCCGGACGGCCCCGTCAGCCCATCAGGGGCTCGATGAGGTTCGCGACGCGCTTCGCAATGGCCAGGCAGGCCGTCAGTCCCGGCGATTCGATCCCGACGAGGTTGACCCAGCCGGGCAGGCCCAGGCGGCTCTCCTCGGAGATCACGAAATCCCGGACGTCCTCCCCCGGCCCCTGGAGCTTGGGGCGGATGCCGCACATGTCGGGCTGCAGGGATTCCTTCGGGAGCAGGGGCAGGTAGGTGACGATGGAGGCGTGGAAGGCATCGCGCTTGCCCTCGTCGACGCGGTAGTCGACGGCCTCGACGTACTCCACGTCGGGGCCGAAACGCACCCGGCCGCCGAGGTCGATCGTGGCATGCACGCCGAGGCCCTCGTGCTTCGGCGCCGGCACCGGGTAGACCAGGTGCCGGATCCGCGGCGGGGGCGAGGCGGAGAAGTAGCTGCCCTTGCAGAGCTTCAGGCGGTAACCCTCCGTGTCCACGTCGATGCCGGGCAGGGCGGCCACGCCGTCGGAATGCAGCCCCGCGCTGTTGACGACGACCCGGGAGGTCACGCGGCTCTCCCCGCCGTTGATCTCCAGCTCGTGGCGGAGCCCGTCGTAGTGCGCGGCGGTGACGCAGGAGCGGAACACGGCGGTGACGCCGTTGCCCGTTGCGCCGACGAGCAGGGCGCGCATGAGGGCGTGCGAGTCGACGATGCCCGTCGAGGGCGACAGGAGCCCGGCCTGGGCGAAGACCTCCGGCTCCAGCGAACGGACGACGCGGCCGCTGAGCATGAGCACGTCGTCCACCCCGTTGGCGTGGGCCTTCCCGAGCAGCGCGTGCAGGGCCTCCTCCTCGGCGGCGCCGGCGGCGACGATGAGCTTGCCCGTCCGGCGGCAGGGGATGCCCCGCTTTTCGCAGGCCTCGTAGAGGAGCCTGCGGCCCTCGACGCAGAGCGAGGCCTTGAGGGTCCCCTCGGGGTAGTAGATCCCGGCGTGGATCACCTCGCTGTTGCGGCTGCTCGTCTCCTGCCCGTGGCTCTCGTTTTTCTCCAGCAGCAGGATGTTCCCGTAGTGCCTCGAGAGCTCCTCCGCGACGGCCAGGCCCACCACCCCGGCGCCGATGACGGTGATGTCGAAGGGGTGCGTTTCCATGGGCGCTATTCTATCCGAACGGCCGGACGGTGCAAGGCAAAATGGCGCCGCGGGGAAAACACCGGTTGCCGTTTCGGCGTTCCATGATTAGAATGAGCCATCATGGCTTCGTCCTCCATCCGGATCCGCGGGGTCCGGCAGCATAACCTCAAGGGCTTCGATCTCGACATCCCCCTGGGCCGCCTCACCGTGATCACCGGCGTGAGCGGCGCCGGGAAGTCTTCCCTGGCCTTCGACACCCTCTACGCCGAGGGCCAGCGGCGCTACGTCGAGACCTTCTCCCCCTACGCCCGCCAGTTCCTCGACCGCATGAACCGGCCCTGCGTCGAGCGGATCGAGGGCATCCCGCCGGCCCTGGCCATCGAGCAGGGCGACCCCGTGCGGACCTCGCGCTCCACCGTGGGGACCATGACGGAGATCACGGACTACGCGAAGCTGCTCTACGCGCGCATGGCCGTCCTGACCTGCCGGGGCTGCGGCCAGCCCGTCCGGAAGGACACGGCGCAGTCGATCTTCGAGGCGATCGCGGCCCTGCCCGAGGACAGCCCCGTCGTTGTGACCTTCCCGGCGGAATCGAACGGCGCCCCCTCCGCGCGGGAGAAAACGCTCCGGCGCTCGGGCTTCGACCGCATCCGGAAGGGGGGTGAGATTCTTCCTCTCGAGGAGGGGCGCGGCGAGGCGGTCCTGGACGTCGTGGCGGACCGCCTGATCTTCCGCAGGGCCGACCGCAAGCGCATCGTGGACTCCCTGGAGACGGCCCTGAGGGCGGGCCGGGGGAAGGTGGACGTCCACGCCGGGGGGCGGACGCTCCGGTTCAGCTCGGCCCTCCAGTGCCCGGCCTGCGCCATCGACTACCGGCAGCCCGCGGCGAACGCCTTTTCCTTCAACTCGCCCGCGGGGGCCTGCCCGACCTGCCGCGGCTTCGGGCGCGTCATCGACGTGGACATGGACCTCGTCGTGCCCGATGCGGGCAAGTCGATCCGCGACGGCGCCGTGAAGCCCTGGACGGGCATCGCCCGGGCGGAGTTCGAGGACCTCCTGGCGTTCTGCCGCCGCAGGCGCATCCCCGTCACCACGCCCTGGCGGGACCTCTCCGAGGAGCACCGGCGCCTCGTCTGCGAGGGCGACGAGGGCTTCTACGGGGTCCGCGGCTTCTTCCAGTGGCTCGAGACGAAGCGCTACAAGCTCCACGTGCGGGTCTTCCTGGCCCGCTACCGCGGCTACCGGACCTGCCCCGAGTGCCGCGGCACCCGCTTCCAGCCCGAGGTGCTGCTCTGGAAGATCGCGGGCAGGAGCATCGCCGAACTCTACGCCATGACCGTCGAGGAGGCCTCGCGCTTCGTCGGGGGGCTGGCGGCGGGTCCGCTGGACGAGGCCTCCGCGCTGCTTGTGGGCGAGGTGGGCCGGCGCCTGGGCTACCTCCTCGACGTGGGCCTGGGGTACCTGACCCTCGACAGGCAGTCGAGGACCCTCTCGGGGGGCGAGGTGGAGCGGGTGAGCCTCACCAAGGCCCTGGGCTCGTCGCTGGTCAACACCCTGTTCGTCCTCGACGAGCCCACTGTGGGCCTCCATCCCCGCGACAGCGGGAGGCTGCTGCGGATCCTGCAATCCCTGCGGGACCAGGGCAACACCGTCGTCGTCGTCGAGCACGACCCGGAGATCATGGCCGGCGCCGATCACATCGTCGAACTGGGCCCCGGGGCCGGCGAGCGGGGCGGCGAGCTCCTCTACAGCGGGACGCTGAAGGGACTCATGCAGCGGCCCGGGTCGCCGACGGGCGGCTACCTGAGCGGCGCGTTCCGGGTCCCCGTGCCGTCGCGAAGGCGGGAGCCCCATGCGGTTCTCACCGTCCGCGGCGCCGCGGAGAACAACCTCAAGGGCATCGACGCCGCCATCCCCCTGGGCGTCCTGACGGCGATCACCGGCGTCTCGGGGTCGGGCAAGAGCACCCTCGGCGTCGACATCCTCTACCGGGCCGTGAAGCGCGCCCTCGGCGGCCGGGAGGAGCGTCCCGGGAGGCACGCGTCGATCGAGGGGGCCGAGCGGGTGAAGGACGTGATCCTCGTGGACCAGCGGGCCGTCGGGAAGACGCCGCGGGCCGTCCCGCTGACCTATCTGAAGGCCTACGACCCCATCCGGGCCCTCTTCGCCGCCGAACCCGCGGCGATGGAAAAGGGGTTCACCGCGTCGAGCTTCTCCTTCAACACGCCGGGCGGCCGCTGCGAGGCCTGCGAGGGCGAGGGCTTCGAGAAGGTGGAGATGCAGTTCCTCTCGGACGTCACCCTGCCGTGCCCGCAGTGCGGCGGCAGGCGCTTCAGGCCCGAGGTGCTCGAGATCCGGCACCGCGGCCGCAATATCCACGAAATCCTCGAGATGACGGCGGAGGAGGCCATGGCCTTCTTCGCGGGGCACAAGAGGATCGAAAAGGCCCTCAGGCCGCTGATCGACGTGGGCCTCGGCTACCTGCGGCTCGGCCAGCCCGTCAACACGCTCTCCGGCGGCGAGGCCCAGCGGATCAAGCTCGCCCGCCACATCGGGCTGGAGAAGGTCCGCGACTCGCTCTTCATCTTCGACGAGCCCACCGTGGGCCTGCACCCCCGCGACGTCGCGGTCCTGCTGGCGGCCTTCGAGAACCTCATCGCCTCGGGCAACACCGTCGTCGTCATCGAGCACAACCCCGAGGTGATCAAGTGCGCCGATCACGTCATCGACCTCGGCCCCGAGGGCGGCGAGGCGGGGGGACACATCGTGGCAGAGGGGACGCCGGAACAAATCGCGGCAAACCCGCAGTCGCAGACGGGCATGCATCTCAGGCCCTATCTCGAAGACGGGCGGGGCATCGCGACCCCGCCGCGGCGGCGCCCGGGGAGGCAAGGCCGCCGCGACGATCGTGCCGTCGTGGTCCGCGGCGCCCGGGAGCACAACCTGCAGGACCTCACGGTCGCCATCCCCCGGGACCGGCTCGTCGTCGTCACGGGCGTGAGCGGCTCGGGGAAATCGACGCTCGCCTTCGACATCCTCTTTGCCGAGGGGCAGCGCCGGTACCTCGAGTGCCTGCCGAACTACATCCGCCAGTACCTGAAGATCATGGACCGCCCCGAGGTGGACGCGGTGACCGGCATCCCGCCCACGGTGGCCATCGAGCAGAGGACGAGCCGCGGGGGGCGCCGCTCCACCGTGGCCACCCTCACGGAGATCTACCACTTCCTGCGCCTGCTCTACAGCAGGCTGGGCACGCAGCACTGCCCGGGCTGCGGCGAGCCCATCGTCTCGCAGAGCCCCGAGGCGATGATCGAGGAGATCGTGCGCCGCGTCGGCAGGGGGGCCGCGACCGTCACGGCGCCGCTGGTCTATGGCCGCAAGGGGTTCCACCGGGAGCTGTTCGCTCGGCTCGGGAAACGGGGGTTCGGGGAGGTCCGCGTGGACGGCCGCATCGTGCCGCTGCAGCCGCTGCCGGCGCTGGACCGATTCCGGGAGCACGACATCGAGGCCGTCGCCGGCCGGGTGCGGGCGGGTGCGGGCGGCCGGGAACTCCGGGAGATCGTCGAGCGGGCGCTGGCCGCCGGGAAGGGGAGCCTGCGGGTGCTCGACGACGGGGGCGCGTCGTGGGTCCTGAGCGAGAAGCTCACGTGCCGGAGGTGCTCGAGGGGGTTCGAGCCGCTGGACCCGAGGCTCTTCTCCTTCAACAGCCGCTACGGGGCCTGTCCAGCATGCGACGGGCTCGGAGCCGTCGATGACCGGACGTGCCCGGCCTGCGGCGGCAGGCGGCTCAGGCCGGAGGCCCTGGCCGTCCGGGTGAAGGGGGTGGGGATCGCGGATCTCACGGCCCTCTCGGTTCGGGAGGCCGGCGGGGCCGTCCGCTCCTTCGAGTTCGGGCCGCACGAGGCGCCCGTGGCCGACGGGATCGTGGCGGAGCTCATGCCCCGCTTCCGGTTCCTCGAGCAGGTGGGGCTCGATTACCTGACCCTGGACCGCGGCGGCGACACCCTCTCGGGGGGCGAGGCCCAGCGGATCCGGCTGGCGGCCCAGCTGGGCTCCAACCTCACGGGGATCGGCTACATCCTCGACGAGCCCACCATCGGCCTGCACCCGCGGGACAACGAACGGCTGATCGCCACCCTGCGGGATCTGCGCGGGAGGGGCAACTCGGTGATCGTCGTCGAGCACGACGAGGAGACGATCCGCGCCGGCGACTGGATCGTTGACCTCGGCCCCGGCGCGGGGCCCCGGGGGGGCCGCATCGTGGCCCAGGGGACGCTGGGCGATCTCAGGAAGAACCCCGACTCGGTGACGGGCAGCTGGATCAACGGGCACAGGCGCGGGATCACCTCGCGGCTACGCCCCGTCGGCGGGAGGCCGCGGCTCGTCATCGAGGGGGCGCGGAGGAACAACCTCAAGGCAATCGACGTCGCCGTCCCGCTGGGGACGCTGACGTGCGTGACCGGCGTGAGCGGCTCGGGGAAATCGACGCTCGTCAAGGACGTCCTCTACGAGGCTCTCCGGGCAAGGCTTTCGAAGGGAGCCCCCGGCCGCGGGGGGTACGACCGCATCGCGGGCTGGGAGACGCTCTCCCGGGTCGTCGAGATCGACCACTCGCCCATCGGGCGCACGCCCCGCTCGACGCCCGCCACCTACGTGGGGTTCTTCGACGAGATCCGCAGGCTCTTCGCGAGGCTGCCCGACTCCCGGACGCGGGGCTACGGCCCGGGGCGATTCTCCTTCAACGTGGCGGGCGGGCGGTGCGAGGCCTGCGCGGGGCAGGGCGAGATCCGCGTGGAGATGTCCTTCCTGCCCGACGTCTACGTGCACTGCGAGACCTGCGGCGGGCGCCGCTACAACGAGGATACGCTCGCCGTGCGCTACCGCGGAAAGAGCATCCACGACGTGCTGCAGATGACCTTCGGGGAAGGCCTGGAATTCTTCGCCGCCGTGCCGCCGATCCGCCGGGAGCTGGAGCTGCTCGTGGACATCGGGCTCGACTACATGACCTTCGGGCAGCCGAGCCCGACGCTCTCCGGCGGCGAGGCCCAGCGGGTCAAGCTCGCCCGCGAGCTCTCCCTGTCGACGGAGGGGGCGGGCCGGACGCTCTACATCCTCGACGAGCCGACGACGGGGCTGCACCTGGCCGACATCGAGAAGCTGCTGCGGGTCCTGCAGAGGCTGGCTGAGCGAGGCGACACGGTGCTCGTCATCGAGCACAACCTGGAGGTCATCCGCGAGGCGGACTGGGTGATCGACCTCGGGCCCGAGGGGGGCGAGGGCGGCGGCCGCATCGTGGCCGAGGGAACGCCGCTGGAACTGCTGAAGCGCACGGGGGTCTCCTGCACGGCGCAATGGCTCGCCCGGTACCTGCAGGAGCCGTCAACGGGGTCCCGGCCCGCGCGTTAGAAACTCTCGAGGGGGCTTGACGATGCAGAGAAGACTCTCCCGGATCACCGCCGTCGCCCTGTGCGCCCTGTCGATGCTGTGCGGCCGGGGCGAGGCGGCCGCAGGGGCCCCGCCGTTCAGCGCGGGGGAGCGGCTCGTCTACCGCGCGCTGTGGGGGTTCATCCCCGCCGGCGAGGCCGTCATCGAGGTCCTGCCCGATTTCGCCGTGGACGGCGTCCGGGCGCGCCACTTCGCCATGACGACCGCGACGAACTCCCGGGTCGACCTGTTCTACAAGATCCGGGAGCGGCAGGATTCCTTCACGGACACCGCGATGACGAGGACCCTGCAGTACCGCAAGAAGAGCACCGGGGATCACCCGCGGGACGTGATCGTCACCTACGACTGGAAAAACCGGACGGCCACCTATGCGAGCTTCGGCAACGCCGAGAGGCCCGTGGCGATCCTGCCGGGGTCCTTCGACCCGCTGGCGATCTTCTTCGTCATCCGGATGCACCGGCTCAAGCCGGGCGACGTCCACGAGATCCCCGTCACCGACGGCAAGAAGTGCATCGCCGTCAGGGCGACCGTCACGGGCCGGGAGGCGGTGACGATCGACGGGAAGGTCTACGATACCCTGGTGGTGGTCCCCGACATGGAGCGCCTCCAGGGGGTTGTGCCCCGGCAGGGGGACCCGTCGCTGAAGATCTGGTTTTCCGCCGACGAGCGGCAGGTGCCCGTGAAGATCCAGAGCAAGGTGGCGATCGGGAGCTTTGTGTTCGAACTGGTCTCGGCGACGTACTGAGCGCCCGAGATCTTCCGTGACCGGGGGCGACGCCCATCAACAAGAGAAGGTAAGAAGGTGAGAGGGTAAGAAGGTTGGATTGGGCTGCGGCCGATGCCTGCGCTCTGCTGCTCCAATCTTCACACCTTCTCAACCTCTCACCCTCTGTCTTGAAGGGTGCACGGCACCCTTCACGGTCTCTCCCGGGTCCTGGCCCGCATCTCCTCGATGACCGGCCGGATCGCCGCGGCGTCCTGCAGGCGGATCGCGCCGATCAGGTAGCGGCCGGACGGCTCGACGATCACCTTTCCGTAGAGCGGGTCGGAGCCTTCCAGGGTGACGCGGCCCCCCGCATGCGAGATACGCACGTCGCGTCCGGCTTCCCTCAGGGAGGCCAGGTACTGATCGAAGGCCTTCCGGGCCGCAGCGGCCGATTCCCCGATCACCACGAAGACCTGCGTGCGTTCGCCGCCGGGGGCCGCCTCGGCCGTCAGCCCGCGCCGGAAGAAGGGATAGCCCAGCAGGCTCTGCGGGACGTAGCGCTGCGTTCCCGGCACGATGCCGCGCACCCGGAGGAGTTCGAGTTCGCCGGGCCGGCCCTTGCCGATGGGAAGATTCCGCGAGAGGGCTCGACCGTAAACCACAAAGACATCCGGTGCCGGCACCTGCGTCCCGATGGACTGAACCCTTACGAAGTACCGGTCCTGGTAGAACAGCATCTGCGATGCCGACAGGACGCAATCGGCCCCTGCGTCACATCCCGGGGTCTCGGCCTTGCGGTAGTTGGACCAGATCCCGAAGGCGTCGAGCGGTGAGCCCATCCGGTAGACATCCGCCGCGATTTCCTGCCCCGCCTCGTCCTGATGGGAGTAGCGCGCCGTGGCGAGCGCCTCGAACCCGTAAGGAAAATACAGCTCGGCTTCGCCGTCGATGTGATCGAAGAGCGTATCAACCGTGAACAAGGCCGGCTTCTCTTCCATGACCCATCTCTCGGCAAATCTCCCGGCCGGCAGGAGGGACAGCATGGCGCCGTTTTCAGCCCCCGCCGCATGCAGTCCCGGCGAGGCGAGCAGCATCCAGCCCAGAACCGGAAGGATAAGAAGATGCAGGCGCTTCATGCCGAATTCCTTCTCAGCTTCACAACGTCCCCACTTCCCGGCTTCCTCTACATCAGGCCAGCAGACGGCGGGCCCGCTCCATCTTCCCGGCGATGTCGAGACCGTTGACGCACCGCGCCGTGCAACGGGTGCACCCGTTGCAGCCCGCGGCGGATGCCTGCGGGGGGATCCCGCCGTAGGTAGCGCGGGCGAGCTCCGGGCTGCGGTAGGCCTCCGCATACATGAGGCTGCGGTTGACCTCGCTGATCCGGACTCCCCTCGGGCAGGTCTCTTCGCATTTCCCGCACATGTGGCAGTAGCGGGACGCGACGGCTGCGCCGTAACAGCGCAGGATGAGGCTGTCGGCCAGCGTGAGCCGCATCCCCATGACGGCGATGTCTTCCCGGAGTTCCGCCATGTCCCGCATGCCGGGGACGGCCGCGGTCACGTTCCGGTCCGACAGGGCCCACTTGAGGGCGGCCTGGTGGGGGCTGATCGGGCCCAGCGCGTCGGTCGTGTAGCCCCCGGCCTGGGTCTTCATGGCCACGATGCCGATGCCGGCCTGCGCGGCTCGGGCGATCGCCTTTTTCACGTCCTCGCCGCTGCGGAAGTTGTACTTCACGAGGGCCATGTCGAAGAACCGGTCCGGGTCGTCGACGAGGGCATTGACGACTTCGGCTTCGTTGGTGTGCGTCGTCACGCCGAAAAAGCGCACCTTTCCCTGCCTGCGCAGCCGGAGGAGCGCCTCGCGCATCTCGGGCTCGAAGATCCGCTCCCGGCCCGTGAGACTGTGGAGCTGGATGACGTCGATGTGATCCGTCTCGAGAGCGCGGAGGCTTGTCTCCACGTCCTCGATCATGGCCTCCTTCGTCCGCGATCGCGAGCGGATCTTCGTGGCCACGTGGACCTTGTTTCGGATCCCCTTGATTGCTTTTGCGACGACCTCCTCGTTGCGGCCGCCCATGTAAACCCGGGCCGTGTCGATGTAGTTGACCCCGTGATCGAGGGCGGTGCGGATCACCTCCGGCTCGGGCGTCAGCATGGCGCCGAAGCTCACGACGGTGATCTTCAGCCCCGTCCGGCCCAGGGTCCGGTAAACGGGGGCCGGGAAGGTGAAAGGCCCCGATACCTTCTTTGCCGCCCCGGCCGGGTCCACCCGCCCGAGAATCGCCCCGGTCGCTCCCAGCACGCCCAGCCGAAGAAAATCTCTGCGCTTCACGGTATGGCTCTCCCTCTCACCTTCAAACCTTCTTAGCTTCTGCTATTGCAAATGTCCCTCCAGTTCCTTCCAGCTCTTCAGGCGCACGGCGCCCTTGAGAGGCTCGAAGCTGAAGGCCTGGGGCCTGTACCGGGCGGCCGACTCGATCACGGCAGGGCCGCCGACGACGGCACGGATCTTCAGGCCCTTCTTGTCGAGGTCCCGGAACACGGCGCCCCCTTCCCAGGGCAGGAGCGGGGCGCCGGCGTATTCGTTCCGATCGAGCCAGTGCCGGAGGGCCCTCAGGTTCGTCTGCCCCGACTGCAGGTAGACCAGGGGATATCGCCCGGCCACCGCCGCGACGGCATCCCGGCTACCCGGCCGGCCCGGCGACAGGAACCCCTCCATCAGGAGGGTGCCCTCGACGTCGACGGCCACCAGGGCCGCGCCCGGCCTGAGCACCAGCAGGTACCCCGTGCCGCTTTCGGCGCCGGACGCGACCCGGACGGTCTTCAGGCCGGTCCGCGAGGGCCTGAAGAATCGGTAGGCCACCCCGTCGCCCCCGGAGAGGTTCTTCCCCAGAGAGTCGTCGCCGACGAAGAACTCGACGAGCTCACCCCCCCGGGCAAACACCTTCCCCCGCGTCTCGGCCTTGAGGCGGATCTCCTTGCCCTGCACCGCTACGGCGTCGTGGACATACACGTCGGCCTTGAGGGGTGATGAAAAAAGAAGGAGCGGCAGCGCGAAGAGGCAAGCCGAAAGCCGGCACATTCTTTCCGTCCTCTGAACCTTAAGCCTTGTGCCTTGAGCCTTTCGCCTGCCGCGCAGCGGCTATGCGTGCTCACCCGCTTTGCGGAGCAAAAGCTCCCAGTCCTCGTCCACCATCTTCTGGATCACGTCGAGGTCCGCGTCCGTCAGGTGCTGGAAGCGCCCCTGGATCTTGAAATACTCCCGGACGGGGTAGCGTTTCGGCTTGACGTTGATCGTGTAGTGGAGCCCCTCCTCCACCTCGTAGAGGGGAAAGATGTTCGTCTGCACGGCCATGCGGGCGATCTTGACGGCCATCTCCGAGGGGATCTTCCAGCCCGTGGGGCAGCTCGCGAAGATGTGCAGGAAACGGGAACCTTTCGTCGCCTGCGCGCGCTTGACCTTGCGCACGAGGTCCTCGGGATGGGAGATGCTGGCCGTGGCGGCGTAGGGGATGCGGTGGGCCGCCAGGGCCTCGACGATGTTCTTCTTGCGCATCTTCTTCCAGTCCTTGCCGGGGGTCGTGGTCGTCCAGGCCCCGTAGGGGGTCGAGGAGCTGCGCTGGATCCCCGTGTTCATGTACGCCTCGTTGTCGTAGCAGACGTAGATGAAGTCCTCGTTCCGCTCGACGGCGCCGGAGAGGGCCTGGAAGCCGATGTCGAAGGTGCCGCCGTCGCCGGCCCAGGTGACCACCGTCGTCTCCGTGTCGCCCTTCATGTCCAGGGCGGCCCGGACGCCGCTGGCCACGGCTCCGCCCGTCTCGAAGGCCGAGTGGATGACGGGGACCTTCAGCGTCGTCGTGGGGTAGGGCCCCGCGATGACGGACCAGCAGCAGGCCGGCAGGACCATCATCATCTTGTCGCCGAGCGCCTTGAGCAGGAAGCGCATGGCGATGGCGGCGCCGCAGCCCGGGCAGCCGACGTGGCCGGAGTACATGAATTCGCGGTCGCTGAGCTCAAGATCCATGGCTGACCTCCTGCAGGCCGATCCAGACGCTCTCCCGCTCGGGGGCGGCGCTGTTCTTCGTTTTCCAGTAGATGTCCTCGAGGACCGCGGGGGTCACGTCGCGGCCGCCGATCCCGGCGACGTAACCGAACACGGGCGCGTGTCCCGGCACGTTGCACAGCGCGGCGCGGAGCTCCTGGGCGAAGATGCCGCTCGCGCCGAAGGAGAAGTTGCGGTCGATGACGGCGATCTTCTTCGCGCCCCCGAGTGCCCGCCGGACGTCGTCGACGGGGAAGGGGCGGAAGAGCTTGATCTTGAGGAGGCCCGCCTTCTCCCCGCGGCCCCGGAGGTCTTCGAGGACGCTCCGGGCGGTGCTCGTGATGGTGCCGGAGGTGACGAGGACGATCTCCGCGTCGTCGCAGCAAACGGCCTCCACGGCGCCGTACCGCCGCCCGAAGATCCCCGCGTACTCGTCCTCGATTTCCCGGAACGTCGACAGGGCCTTCTCCATCGCCTGCGCGATGTCATGGCGCATCTCCATGTAGACGGCGGGCGGCACGAGGGGCCCAAAGGAGCAGGGGGCCGCCGTGTCGAGCCGGAAGCGCGCCTCGTAGGGGGGCAGGAACCGGTCCACCTGCTCCTGCTCCGGCACGTCGACGGGCTCGTAGGTGTGGGAGAGGAAGAAGGCGTCGAGGACCACCATGACGGGGAGGGCAACCGATTCGGCGAGCCGGTAGGCCTGCAGCGTCGTGTCGACGACCTCCTGGCTGTCCTCGCAGTAGAACTGGATCCACCCCGTGTCGCGCTGCGCCAGGCTGTCGGTCTGGTCGACCCAGATGTTCCAGCCCGGCGCCAGGGCCCGGTTGACCTCGGCCATGACGATGGGCAGCCGGGCGCCGGAGGCCCAGTGCAGCAGCTCGTGCATGAGCGCCAGCCCCTGCCCCGAGGTGGCGGTGAAGGTCCGGACCCCCGTGCTCTGCGCCCCGATGAGGGCGGCCATGCAGGAGTGCTCGCTTTCCACCCGCAGGAAGCGGGCGTTCATCGTCCCCGAGGCGCAGTACTCCGAGAGGAACTCCACGATGTGCGTCTGGGGCGTGATCGGGTAGGCGGAGACGACCTGGACGCGGGCGAGCCGGACGGCCTCCGCCACGGCCTGGCTGCCTTCAAGGACTCGTTTCATCGGCCTTCCTCCTCGAGCGTCATGGCGTTGCGCGGGCACTCCACCACGCACAGGCCGCAGCCCTTGCAGTAGTCGTAGTTGATGTGCCGTCCCTGGCCGTCCTTGCCGCGGATGACGGCGAGGTCCGGGCAGAAGAGATGGCAGTTGTCGCACTGGTTGCACAGCCCGCAGTTGAAGCAGCGCTCGGCCTCGCGCATGGCGATGTTGCCGGAGACGCGCAGGTCGATCTCGGCGAAGGAGCGGGCGCGTTCCTCGCGCACGAGGCGGGGCTGCGTCATCCGGGGGGTGTACCGGAAGTAGTCCGTGTTGATCTCGCCGTAGGCGACGACGTGGCGGTTTCTCAGCCTGCGCTCCCCGCCCATGTGGATTTCCATGGACAGCGGGGGCCCGTTGCCGACCGTGCAGGCCTCGAGCTTGAGCAGGATGGAATCGGGACCTTCCCGGAAGAGGGTGTCCAGCGCGATGGCGGCCTGCTTGCCCGATGCGACGGCGTGGACGACGCTCTTGACGTCGTTGGCGAGGTCGCCGCCCCAGGCCAGTGCCGGCCCGCCGTCCCGGATCGAGAGGGCGCAGTGCGAGAGGGCCACGATGCCCTTTCCGGCGGCGGGGGGGTTGTACCACCCCTCGGCGGCCTCGGCCCCGGTCGCCTTGAACAGCCGGTCCACGGTGACGCGGCTCAACCGGTCGCCGTCGGGCTCGATGCGGCCCCGGCCGCCCTCCTCGCCGGCGATCCGCATCTGCCGCAGGGTGACGAGGACGCGGTCCCCGTCCTTTTCGATCCGCTCGGGGGCCACGAGCTCCCGGAGCCCCACCCCCTCGTCGAGGGCCATCTGCACCTCGTCGCCGAAGGCGGGCATGTCCTGCCGGCGCCTGCGGTACAGGATCAGCGCCTCGCCGCCGAGCCGGACGATGGTGCGCGCCACGTCGACGGCCGTGTTGCCGCCGCCGATGACGGCCGAGACCCCCTTGACATCCGGCGTCTCTCCCCTGCGGACTCTCTCGAGGAACTGCAGGCCGTCGCCGACCCCGTCCGTCTCCTCGCCGGGCACGCGCAGAGCCGTCGTCCTGCCGTGCCCGCAGGCCAGGTAGACGGCCTGGTAGGCGTTCTCGAGGTCCCGGAGCAGATCGGCCGTCACGGGGCGGCCCGTGTGGATGCGCACGCCCTGCGCCTCGACCTGGGCGACCTCGCGCTGCAGGGCCGCCAGCGGCAGCCGGTACAGGGGGATGCCCCAGCGCAGGATCCCCCCCGCCTCGGCGGACGCCTCGAAGACGTCGCAGGTGTAGCCCAGTTGCGCGAGAAACCACGCGGCGGCCAGGCCCGAGGGGCCCGCCCCGGCGATGGCGACTTTCTCCGGCCTGCCGGGCAGCCTCTCCATCAGGGGCTTGAGGTCGTAGCGCTCCGCCGTGTCGGCCAGGAAGCGCTCGAGCGAGTGGATGGCGATCGGGTCGTCGAATTCCCCGCGGTTGCAGGCCCCCTCGCAGGGGTGGAAGCAGACCCGGCCGCAGATGCCCGGGAAGGGGTTTTCCCGCAGGATCGTCTCCCAGGCCTCCTTGAAGAGGCCCTGGGCGGTGAGCATCTCGATTTTGCCGATGTCCTCCCCGGCGGGGCAGGCGGCGCTGCAGGGCGCCGTCTTCTCCTCGTAGCGGGGCCTGAGGTAGCGCCAGGACCCGGTCTTGTTGGCCTCCGTCGACAGGGTCGAGCGGGGCATGATGTGGATGGGGCTTTCCGATTCCGAGCGTGCTTGTGCCTTGTCTGCCATCGGGTTCACCTTGAAGAGAGCTCGGTTCGCGGCAAGGGTACGCGTCTTCAGGCCGCGGGCTTGACGGCTTCCGCGAACTGGACGGCCTCGTAGGCCTCCCGGGCGGCCGTGACGTTGCGCTCGGCGTCGCCCGGCACCTCGTCGCGGATGGCCGCGACGACGTCCTCCAGCGGGGGCATCCCGAGGACACGGGCCACCGCCCCCATCATGGAGGTGTTGACGATGGGGTGGGTGCGGCTCCCGATCTGGTGGGTCATGGCGATGCGGCTGGCGTCGACCCAGGCGAGCCTGAATCTCGAGAAGGCCTCGGCATTGGCCGGGGGCGAGGGGCTGTTGATGAGAACGGAGCCCCCGGGCTTGAGGCCCCGGGTCACGTCGATGCCCGCCAGGAGCGTCTTGTCGAGGACGACGACATGGTCGGGGGTGTATACGTTCGTCCGTAAAAGGATCTTCTCCCGGCCGAGCCTCAGGTAGGCCTCCACGGGGGCCCCGCGCCTCTCCACCCCGAAGAAGGGGAAGCTCTGGACCTGGAAGCCGGCCCGGAAGAATGCCTTGGACATCAGGATCGTCGCGACGACGGTTCCCTGGCCGCCCCGGCCGTGAAATCGGATTTCCAGCATGGGTGCCTCCCTGTTCGGTTTCGTGGTTCCGGCCGGTGAAGCAAGCCGACAGGCACGAACCCTTTCAGACAGAGGGTAAGAGGGTAAGAGGGTGAGAAAGTTGGAGTAGCCGTTGACATGCGTAAGGCTGTCAGATTTTCCAAGCTTCTTACCTTCTCACCCTCTCACCTTCTCGACTTCTTCTCGGCGGGATACGCCCCTTCAACAATCAGTTGGGTCGGTTCCACACCACCACGAGGGCCCTGGCCGGCTTCGCGTCGAGGGAGCGGAAGCTGTGGTTCATCTCCGACTCGAAGTAGAGCGAATCCCCCGGGTAGAGGACCTCGACGCGGTCGTCGGTGCGGAACTCGAGCCTGCCTTCCAGCACGAAGTGGAATTCCTCGCCCTCGTGGCTCATGAAGACCATCTCGCCC
>Ga0209407_1000756_pt1 | contig 38216 bp, 50 predicted proteins | sample AD_JPNHG3_MetaG_FD_184410 | JGI IMG/M metagenome (GOLD analysis project Ga0209407, IMG submission 184410) | Active sludge microbial communities of municipal wastewater-treating anaerobic digesters from Japan - AD_JPNHG3_MetaG (SPAdes) (version 2) | ecosystem: Engineered > Bioreactor > Anaerobic...
TGTCATTGCTGTTGCCTCTATTATTTCTACTCCTTTTTGTTCGCACAGCTTTCTGAGTATCTGCCCTATATCTGCCTTCAACTGTCCATATATAGCTTTTCTTCTGTATTTCGGCGCAAACACTATAAACTGACAGCCGTAAATGTACCGCCCAACTTTTCCGGGTAAAGCGGCAGGAGCAGCATCATCAGCGACATGATGTCGGTGCAGCCTGTCAACAGGTCGAGCAGATTGAAAATATTTTTACGGTTATCGTCCTGTGCAGCGGTTATGAGTTCCTCCGAGGACAATAGCTCGTCGATCGTGACCGAGAAATATTTCGAGATCTCTTTTAGTGAGTCGATGTTTGGATAGCCCTTACCTGACTCCCATTTTGAGATTGCCGTGCGTGATACGAAAAGTGCCTGAGCAAGCTCTTCCTGCGTCAGACCTTTCTGCTTTCTCAATGTCTGTAGTTTTTCACTGAATTCCATTTGTGTTCCTCCGTCAGTCTGACAGTGCCGTGATACAGCAGATACAGCCCTGCACTCAGCAGCAATGCTCCGATAATATCAGTCAGCCAGTGAACGCCCGATATCGTTCGTCCCACGACCATAAAGAGCGTGAAAGCAGCGGTGCAAGTGTATACCGCATATTTCAAAGCATTGCTTTTCACTCTCCGATACGCCTGAAAGGCAAGTGTCGGCATCACACTGACCACAAGTAATGTCGTTGAGGACGGATATGAGGCTTCCATTCGTCCTTCAATGGAGATAGGGCGGTAGTTGATCGGTATCATCTCAAAGATCAGATAGCCTGCGATCACGAGGATATAATACACCCCGAGCAGCAGGATATCGCCGTCCACCTTGAACAGATTTTTTCTTCTGACAAGCTGAAAAAGTCCGAGCACCCCGAACACCATACAGACAGTGATCGGTACCAGCCCCAGCCAGTCTGTAACTGTGTAGAGCGTCATATGAACACCTGTCAGCTTGTGAAACCACTGGTTCACTCCAGCAAAGCCGATGTTCGTTCCGTTCTGTCCGACAGGCTGCACATCAACAGTCTGTATCAGCATCGTCCAGACGATGAAAGCCGCTATCATCCCCAAGCCTGTAAGTAGCAATTTTCTTCCATTCTTTTCCATAAAATAATATCCTTTCGTAGCAGATGACTGCGATTGCCTTTCGGCTGATCTCAGGATATCATGGAACTGCGAAATTGTAAAGAACCGCTGCGTCACATTGGTGACACGGAGCGTGTCATCGGCAAAATACAGGCGTTTTTGATGGTCTGATGGCACTCGATCCTCATTTAGTTCATTTATTGCCTTTACATCACTCAGAGAGCCTTGTTATAATTCAGTTGTATTCACTTCCGGCTGACAGGGACTGCTGCCGACAGGCGAAAATCTGTATACCTCAGTGATTGTCACGGGATCTTCGACCTCGAAATTCCCCTTGCGGGCTACGATGACGACATTTCCGGGAACGAACTGATCCGTATAGATGCCCGGATCATAGGCTTCCATGCTGAGTCTGTATCCGACACACCTCAATATTTGTATCTTAATTATGATCTTCCTTTTTGTTTCGTAGCTAATTCTATTACTTGCCGCTAAGTCTTTTGCCGTATCTGTGCATAAGACTATGGGCAAATTTCAGATTTATGATCATCCCGATTATTGCGACAGGTATCAGTATTAGAGTCATCAAATCAATGTTGATGGCACTCAATGATTTTATAATGATTATTACACTCGGAGGTAAACAGATAAGGCTTGTTATCAGCGAAGGTATATACTTCCTGATATAAATACTCTGTCCGATATGCACAATAAAATGCGCTGTCAAAGCGATCATAAGACCAAGCCACAGTGCGTTCAGAACTTTACACGGAAAGAAAAAAGCCATTAAACTGATTCCAAAGAATGGGATAAACTCCTCATATACTGCCAGTGCAAAGCCCTCGGCTGAGAAATCTTTGTATGCATCAGTTATCTTTGGGAAACGCTCAAAAAGCTGCTTGTTGTTTCTGAAAAAGTGACCAAACCCGATTATTTCCTCCATATCGTGAAAAATAAAGAGTATCGGCAGCAGTAAAACATAATCCTTCATATAATAGCTCCTGATCTCAATAATTACTGATAAAGTGCTTGGTATATTTTGAGATATTATTCAGATTCGTGACGATATTGACCGCCTTGCCTTATAATAAAACTTGTAAAGCTGTCACTACATTTTACAAAGCTTGAGATTTCAGCAGCTTCTGAATAATAATAAACAGGCGGATCGTCACCTTCTGACAAATTGAAGAAATAGAACATATACCCCTGATGCATCCAGAAAACAAAATCATCCTCTTTCAGCTTGCAGGGAAAGCTGTTTTCTTCTAACAATTCATCTGCCCACTCCCGTAGTTTCGGTACATCATCAAAGCTGCAATCAGAGCCTATCCAAAAATTTCCGCTACCCGCATAACGCATGAATTCGACATAAGCAGAAGGAAGTTTAATATCTGAGAACCTCGAAAGAAAACAATTCAGGATTTCAGAATCGCAGTCGTAAAATTGATGAGAAGGCTTTTTCATATTCAGATATGAAAAATACTCTGCAAAATTCATGTTCCCTGTGTATTTGTTCATTATAAACTACCTCTGTTCCAGATTAAATTATCCATCTGAATTATAGCACGGCAGTAAGAAAAAGTCAATCAGAAAGAGCCGAATTCCGCCTGCCAATCACCTTCGGCAGTTTGATGATGTCTTAAATCTGTTTTCCATATTGTTTCTAATCCTCCGTAAGGACATGAAAAAGCACCTGCCGAAGCAAGTGCTTTAAGGCCAAAGAATCAAATTGATTTTTCGGCAGTCAGCAGGCTATATGTTTGATCAACCTGAGTCTCAAATCATTAAATAGTAAGGTTGTTATTATAATTGAATCGCCGATCGCTATCGTCCTTTATCTTTTCAAAATCATTTTTCAATTTTCAGCAACACCTCACGAATATCCCCATTGATACAAATGCTCTGTTCCGATATCTCATCAGGCGCAAAGGCTTCACCAAAATTCAGGCACGCATAGACCGCTTTCGGGTTTGCGTAGGTCATCTTCCAGAACGGATACTTTATGATGACAGGCGTATTCATACCCACACCAAGCTCTAAGAACAGGATATGCTGACCGCTGCGTGTGCGAATGAAGTTATCATAGCGCTCCGCAGCTTTGTGCCACCCATCGTCCTCTACGAAAGTATCATCAGCGCGAAGATTCATGCTCATGGGTTTTCCGCAGACAGGACAGTGGGGTACAAGCTCCGACGGAACACGCATATCTTTCTGCTGTTCAAACATCTTCCTGACCGTTTTCTCGTTGTCATAGGTCTTTTGGTGACAAGGTTCACTGCACTGCCACAGGCCGTAGTCTCCCTGCGTATAAAACAGTCGGTGTTTGTCAAAACCTGCCTTCTGGAACTGGTGATCGACATTGGTGGTGATGACAAAATAGTCCTTGTCCTTCACAAGCTCAAACAAGCGCTTGTATGTGCCGTTGTCCACGTCCATATAGCGGTTGATGTAAATGTAGCGTGACCAGTACGCCCACTGTTCTTCCGGTGTCGGGAACGGATAAAAACCGCCGGAATACATATCCCGAAAGCCGTATTTCTCTACAAAATCCCCGAAGTATTCATGCAAACGCTCTCCCGAATAGGTAAAGCCTGCGGCGGTGGAAAGTCCTGCACCGGCACCGATGACAATTGCATCTGCCGTTTCGATCTCATTTTTCAGACAGTCAATTTCTGCCGAGTAATCTCTTGTATATTTCATAGTCGTCCTCCTTGAATACGTTGAAGATCACCTGTATATCGTGTGTTTTGCGGAACTCCCTGACAGTACGGACAGCAATTTCTGCCGCCTTTTCCTGCGGAAAGCCGAACACACCCGTTGAAATACAGCAAAACGCTATCGACTTCACATTGTTTTGCACAGCAATTTCAAGGCAGCTTTTGTAGGAGCTTTCAAGCTGTCTGCAATGTTCGTCCGTTAGCTTTCCTTGAACAATTGGTCCTACCGTGTGAATCACATGATCGCAGGGCAAATTGTAAGCAGGAGTGATCTTCGCCTTGCTCGTGGGTTCTTCGTGACCTTGCGCTTTCATGATCTGTCCGCACTTGTATCGCAGACGCACACCTGCAAAAGTGTGTATGCAGTTGTCGATACAGGAGTGGCACGGCTGCCAGCACCCCGTCATTCCCGAATTGGCGGCATTGACGATAGCTCCGCATCGAAGCGTGGTGATGTCGCCTTTCCAGAGGGAAATGCCGTCCTCTATGGGAGTTAAGTCAGCAATATCCGTGATGCCTTTTTCCTCGGTCAGTGATGTGAGATATTCGTCCTCGGCTTGCAGATATTCCTCGCCCGCTTTCACAGCGGGACGGATATTCACAAGGCTTCTGTAAAGTCGGAACTTATCCTCTTCTTTTTCAGGTATCTCTATTCCGTCAACATCGTTTCTTTCTGACAGCAGATAGTTTATCAGATAATCAAGTTTCTCCATACGATCATCTCCTTATGACTGCCCCCACAGGACAGACTTCCGCACAGTTTCCGCAATGCAGACAGTTTTCCTGACGGATCACAGCTTTGCTGTTCAGTTCGATACAACTCTGCGGACAGTCGCTCAGACACGAACCACACCCGATACAGCTATCCGTAACAAAATATCCGCTTTCCTTGCTTTCTGCACCGCCGAATGTGAAGCTGTCACGCTCGATAGGCTTCTTCGACAGGTCGAACCACTCTCCGCTGCCCTCATAGATCTGAAACACTGTGAGCGCCTTGCGGCTTTCCTCAGTAGGATATATTTCAAGCATATATGGATTCTTCTCAAACAGCAGTGGGAGCATAGCAGAACCCAGCTCTCTGACCTTGCCACGGACAGAAACAGCTGTACAGCTCATGGTATCCTCTCCCTTTTTCCCCGAAAGTGAAAGATAGCCCTTGTCCTTTAACCGTTGATAGAAGTTCTTTCCCTTTGCGGTAAGAAAATACAGTCCGTTCTCGTCTGCATACATCATGTCGATCACACAGGTCACAGGCAGACCGTCACCGTCAACTGTTGCAACAACGGTTGAGTGAATCTCGTCCACGATAAATCTCAAATAATCATTCGCTGTCATATTGTCCTCCTATGGAAAGAGTGTGCCGATTTTTTCAGCACACTCTCTTTTTTATTCTTCGTCAATTATCTTTCGTGTGTCCGCAACAACTTCCGCAAGTGTAGTGCTTTTCAGCTCGTTTTCAAGAGCTTCCTGAGCCGCTTGCAGTCTGCCGTCCATAGCCTTATGGATATTACGTCCCACGGGACATTCCACATTGGGATTTTCATGGAAATGGAACAGTCCCTCATCATCTACGCAGTCAACCGCCTTGTAAATATCGTACAGCGTTATTTCGTCAAGTGCTTTTGCAAGGTGTGCGCCGCCGCTGCCCTGACGAGTTTCAACTATCCCTGCCGTGCGAAGCTGTCCGAGGACGTTGCGGACTATCACCGCATTTACCCCCGTACTGCCCGACAGGAAGTCGCTGGTCACTCTCATCTGACCGCCAAAAATGTCGATACAGGCGAGGATATGCACTGCCGCTGTGAATTTACTTGTTATCTGCATAGATGCTCATCTCTTTCTTACTCTCTTACCACGCTGATACGCTGCCCGATGTGATCGCCTTTTTCAATCTCGTCCACCATAGCAATAGCATAATCTGCATAGCTGATAATGCTCTCGCCCTTAGAGTTGAGCGTCAGCTCCTCGCCTGCGAGAATGTACTTGCCGCTGCGTTCGCCGTCAGCCTGAAAATCTCCGGCAGGGCTGATGTATGTCCATTTTACGTCATTTCTCTGACGGAGTTCGCCAAGCGCCTTTGCCATAGCAGAAGCAAGCGGCTTGAAAACTTCGGGGAAATCTGCACCGTCAGAAACGCAGGCGGTATGCTCAGCGTTCACATACAAGCTTCCAGCGCCGCCGACAACGAGAAGTCTTGTGTCAGTTCCCGAAAGAATGTCGCACAGGTGAGCAAGTGATGTGGAATGCTGAGGAAGTGTTTCGGGTGTCCATGCGCCGAATGCGTCTACAACAGCGTCAAAGCCTGCAAGGTCTGCTGAGGTGAGGTCAAACAGGTCTTTTACAATAACGTTCTGAGCAGCGGACTTGTTCTCTCCACGGACGAATGCTGTAACGTCAAGCCCTCTGTTTACTGCCTCTTTCACGATAAGCTGACCTGCCTTGCCGTTTGCACAAACTACTGCGATTTTCATAATAAGTACCTCCTGATTATAACATGATTTTGGTGTTTTGTAAAGTTGTAATGTTCTTTGTTTCAACCTTCCGGTATCAGTATATCATGTGAATGTCGAGTTGTCAATATATTCATTACAACTTTGGACAAATGCATAAAAAATAGTTCTCTTTATGCGCACATTACACAAAGTATACCATTTAGATAAAAATGATTCCTGATGTTTCTCAAATACAATAATAAACCCTGTTTTCACTTTTTTCCTATTCTTTCTTTTGTTTGATATATTATTGACTTACCTGTCATTATGATGTATAATTGCTAAAGGAAGCCTCTCTTCTCGATATTCCAAAAACGAATCAAGGTGAATGATATGAATAAAGAATGGTCCGAACTGAATAAGACAATGCAGACCCAGATAAAAAAGAAAGATACATACTTTGACGGCATAGACACACTGTTTGAGCTGCGTAACAGGCTTATGGAGACGATCCTCTCATTCAAGAACGATCTTTCCAGAGAAGATTATAACGCTATCCCTTTTATAAATTCAGACGGCTATCATAGTAAAACGATCGCTTATTCTTTATGGCATATTTTCAGGATCGAAGATATTGTTGCACATACACTGATAAACTGCGATGACCAGATATTCTTTTCAGGCAATTACAAAGAACGTATCAATTCGCCGATAATTACAACAGGTAACGAACTTTTGAAGAATGAGATTTCTGATTTTTCAAAGCAATTAGATATCGACGAACTCTATGCCTATATTTTAGAAGTTAAAAGAAGCACTGAGGCGATTCTGCGTGAACTCACTTACGAGATGCTAAAACAGAGAATATCGGCTGAACGCAGAGAGGCACTGCAAAAAATGAATGTTGTAAGCAATGACGAAAACGCTGAATGGCTTATCGATTATTGGTGCAGCAAAGATATCCGCGGTCTGATACAAATGCCATTTTCAAGACATTGGATCATGCATATAGAAGCAAGTTTACGTATTGAAAACAAAATAGGCAAATTATGGACATAATATCGACCTCTCGGACAAACCTGAAATGAAAAATCATTTTCATAGTTTTGCCAGACAGTTTTCCGACTCAGCGATGCATAACGCATCGCTTTTTTCTGTCTTTCTGCCCTTCTTCTATGCGTTAACCATAAAAAAGAAGAGCCGGATCTCTCCGACTCTCCCGAATTTTTACTTTGTACCGAATATACGGTCACCTGCATCACCGACACCGGGAACGATGTAGTGATCCTCATTAAGTCCCTCATCCATAACGCCTGTGTAGATCTCAACGTCCGGATGTGCCTCTCTGACTGCATCTACGCCTTCAGGTGAACAGATAATGCACATGAACTTTATGTGCTTTACGCCGAGTTTCTTCATCTCGTCGATAGCTGCCTTTGCTGAACGTCCTGTTGCAAGCATCGGATCAACGATGATAACATCACGCTCTGAAATATCGTCAGGCATCTTTGAGTAGTACATTACAGGTGAATGAGTCTGCGGATCGCGGAACAAACCGATGTGACCTATCTTTGCAGCAGGTACAAGAGCAGTTACGCCGTCCACCATTCCGAGTCCTGCACGGAGTATCGGAACGAAAGCGAGCTTTCTGCCTGAGATTATCTTTGTCTTTGCAACAGCAATAGGAGTTTCTATCTCAATTTCCTTAAGCGGAAGATCGCGTGTAGCTTCATAGCAGATGAACATTGCTATCTCTGAAACAAGCTCTCTGAACTCCTTTGTACCTGTGTTCTTATCTCTTAAAAGCGAAATTTTGTGCTGTACCAGCGGATGATCGATTATATGTAAATTATTCATAGTAAGCAGCTCCTTTCAATTATTGTATTCGTTTTTTTCGATACAGTAACAGATCTCTCCCTCTGGAACTTTCCCCTCACGGACAAAGCGCTGTACTGTATCGGTGATATGCATTTGTGATTTTTCAAGCACTCTTCCCGACTTTCCGTTAGCCGCCCTGTGATAGGCTTCGAGTCGTGTGAAGTCGGTGAAACTGAAAGTATAGCGGATAACTGCGGAAAGCGCTTCGCCTGCGTAACCGTGTCCCCAGAAACTTTTGCCGATGCAATATTCTATCTCGGCAGTCGAGCAGTCCTCCCACACCTTACAGAAGGCTATCTGTCCGATGTTTTCACCGCTGTCCTTTTCGATGATCGCCCAGCGGTAACGGGACTTCGGACTTTCAGGATCAGTATACATCCTTAAAAGCTCCGATACCTGCGTAATATTGGTGTAGACAGGTTCACCGTACTCGTTCTGTATATCGGGATCGCCTGCCCAGTTCCTGAGCATATCCTCAGCATCCTTCTCCTCAAAGGAACGCAACAGCAGTCTTTCAGTCTCTATGACCTGATTTCCGGCGTCTCTCATTCCTTGTTCTCGATAGCGGTTATAAGGTCCAGACGTCTCTGATGACGTCCGCCCTCAAATGAAGTAGTCAGGAATATCTCTGCAAGCTCGATAGCAAGTCCCTGACCGAGTGTACGTGCGCCCATGCACATAACATTTGCGTCATTGTGAAGGCGGGTAAAACGTGTAGAGAATGAATCACTGCAAAGTGCAGCACGGATTCCCTTGAACTTATTTGCAGCAATGGACATTCCTATGCCTGTACCGCAGATAAGTATACCTTTTTCGCAGTGTCCTGCAAGTATCTCATTGCAGAGCGAAGCGGCAACGTCGGGATAGTCGCAGGGCTCTCCGTCGGTACCCATATCCATGAACTCGAATCCCTGAAGGGAAAGAGCTTCGATGATCGCTTTTTTCATTTCCACGCCAGCGTGGTCGCATCCGATAGCTATCATAATAATTACTCCTATCTTATTTTATGATCACTGCCTTAAGGCAGGTCTGCATTACGTCGCCGCTAATAATGGTCAGTTTTTATTCTGTTTTTCCTCAAGGTCCTTTTCGGCTTTCACCTTCTGAAGGTAAGATACCTCCATTTCGTCCGCAGAAACGAACTCCTTTGAAACTGCCGCAAGACAAACTCCACAGGCATTCTGTAAACGTCCCTGCGGCGGAGCGATAATGAATCTCGGTGAACGGTAGTCCGTAAAGAAATCCGCAGCACCGTCACCGCAGAGCAGTACATCGGTCCCGTTGAATGCAAGGAACTCCGCAAGCTCGTCGCGGTTCATCATTTTCTCTTCAAAAAGAGGTTCAATGCAGTAGCCGTCACTCTTGTAAGCACAGGTGTAGACGATCTCTCCCCTCGCCTTCATAACGGCACAGATAGTGCCGCGGAAGGAAAGATTGCTGCATGCAAGTCCCTCCAGAGTAGAAACTCCGCAGCATTTGCAGTCCAGAGCGAATGACATTGCCTTAACCGCTGCTGCACCTATTCGCAGTCCCGTATATGAACCGGGACCGTTGGCTACAGCTATTCCTCCGATGTCCTTAAGTGTAAGTCCCGACTGCTCAACAAGTGACTTTACCATAGGCATTATCACCTGTGAGTGAGTCTTTTGTGTATAGAGCGTTTCCGAAGCAAGGAATACCTCCTTATCGGTGTCGAAAATGGCAGCAGAAGCTGTTTTACCCGAAGTATCTATGCCCATCAGGAGCATCTGCCACACCTCCCTCTATAGTGATATCTCTTTCGTTTTCAGAAACTGGTTCGATAGTTACCCATATCGTATTTTTCGGCAGGAATTCGGTTATATTCTCCGACCACTCTATAACTGCCGCATTGTTCTCGAAATCGTAGTCGAAGAAGCCTGTTGACTCCAGACCTTCCTCTCCCATTATGCGGTACATATCAAAGTGGTAGAGGTTCATATCCTCGCCGCAATACTCGTTGACTATAGAGAACGTAGGCGAGCACACTTCCGAGCGTATGCCCATACCTGCGGCGAGTCCCGTAGTGAAGGCTGTCTTGCCTGCCCCGAGTCCTCCCCTGAAGGCGATCATGTCGCCTTTTTTTATTGTCTTCCCGAGCTTTTCGCCTATTGCGACTGTCTCCTCACGGGAAGCAGAATGAAGCTTTATCATATCAGAAAAGTCCTGTTATATTGCCGTTGATATCGCAGTCGATATTAAGAGCTGAAGGTGCCTTAGGAAGTCCCGGCATTGTAAGGATATCACCTGTGTATATTACAACGAAGCCTGCGCCTGCGGAAACTCTTGCATCACGTACCGTGATGTTGAATCCCTTCGGCTTTCCGAGAAGTGCAGGATTATCAGAAAGTGAATACTGAGTCTTTGCAACACATATAGGCAGGTCACGGAATCCGATGCTTTCGATCTCCTTTATTGCCTTTTCAGCCTGTGCAGTATAGTTTACGCCGTCAGCACGGTAAATCTCCCTTGCAACTCGCTCAACCTTGTCCTTTATGGAGAGCTCTGTGCCGTAAAGCGGACGGAATCTCTCGTCGTTATCAGCAGTAAGCTCGATAGTCTCGCATACCTTTTCAGCAAGGTCCTTACCGCCTTCGCCGCCCTTTGCGAACACCTCGCACATCGATACCTCAACGCCCATTTCAGCACAGAAGTTCTTTACGAAGCTAATCTCTGCCTCTGTATCGGACTCGAAACGGTTTATAGCTACAACTACAGGAACATGGTACTTATGCATGTTCTCGATGTGAGTCTGAAGGTTCACGATACCCTTTTCAAGTGCCCACATATTCTCCTTTGCGAGGTCTTCCTTCGGAACTCGTCCGTTGTACTTAAGAGCACGGATAGTTGCAACGAGTACGACACATGCAGGAGTAAGACCTGCTGCACGGCACTTGATGTCGAAGAACTTCTCTGCGCCGAGGTCCGAACCGAAGCCAGCCTCTGTTATGCAGTAGTCGCCGAGTTTAAGAGCGAGCTTTGTAGCACGTACCGAGTTGCATCCGTGAGCGATATTTGCAAAAGGTCCGCCGTGGATGAATGCAGGATTGTTTTCAAGTGTCTGTACGAGATTAGGCTTGAGAGCGTCCTTAAGGAGAGCTGTCATAGCGCCTGTACAGCCGAGCTGCTCAGCGAATACAGGGTTACCGTCCATATCGTATGCAACGAGGATGTTGCCGAGACGCTTTTTCAGGTCAGCAAGATCTGTAGCAAGACAGAGAATTGCCATTACCTCTGAAGCAACAGTGATATTGAAGCCGTCCTCACGAGGAACACCGTTAGGCTTCCCGCCGAGTCCCACAACAACGTTTCTGAGGGCTCTGTCGTTCATATCAAGACAGCGCTTGAAAAGGATGCGGCGCTGGTCTATGCGTAACTGATTGCCCTGCTGTAAATGGTTATCCAGCATAGCACAGAGCAGATTGTTTGCAGCTGTTATTGCATGCATATCTCCTGTAAAGTGGAGGTTTATGTCTTCCATTGGAACTACCTGAGCGTAACCGCCGCCTGCTGCACCGCCCTTGATGCCGAATACAGGTCCGAGTGAAGGCTCACGGAGTGCAAGCACAGCCTTTTTGCCTATCTTGCCCATAGCCTCGGCGAGTCCGACGCTGACGGTAGTCTTTCCCTCTCCTGCAGGAGTAGGATTGATCGCTGTAACGAGTATCAGCTTACCGTCCTCACGGAAAGCAAGTCCCGAATAAAGACTTTCTGAGAGCTTTGCCTTGTAGTGTCCGTAGGGTTCAAGGTACTCCTCATTTATTCCGAGGTCTGAAGCTATCTCGGTTATTTTCTTCATTTTCGCGTTCTGAGCTATCTCTATATCTGAAAGCATTGGTCTACCTCCATTAAAATTTAATACTTTAGATTCTATTATATTATAGAATAAGCGTTCCCGAACAAAGTTCGTGGCAATAACCGCCTGATGGAGGTTATTGAGTACACATTAATTATAGCATGCAATGCATCAAAATGCAATAGTTTAATACTATTTTCTCAATAGCTTTATCGTCTTTTGAGCATGCTTGTGCAGAACTCACGATAAATGACATAAAAGGATGCTTCATAATACATTCACAGAAATATTATACAATAATTGCGGATTATAATTGACTTATATAGTCATATATGATATAATCATTATATAAAAAGACTCCCACAAAAGGAGAAATGGTGAAAAAAATGAAAGACAGGATCGGGATCATTGTCATAGTGCTGTCCTGCATAGTGTTTTTCGGAGTTTTCGCCGCCTCATACTATATACGTAATTATTCTGATATAAAAACAAATATAACATTCACTTCCGCCCCTGATCCTACATCCGACCAAACGGCGGCTCAGAGCTCCGGGAAATCGACAAGAGCAACTGTCCGGACGACTGCAGCAGCGGTTCCTACCACTGCTGTAACAGATGCGGTCAGTGTCACTTCACAGGAAGTCACTATGCCATACTATATTGATATAAATTCCGCCGGCCGCAATGAACTTATGTCCCTTGAAGGCATTGGCGAAGTGCTTGCGGACGCTATTATCGGATACAGGGAACAGAACGGCGGTTTCAGCAACATCGAGGAGATAATGAATGTCAGCGGTATAGGCGAAGGAATATTCGCTGCTATATCAGAACGTATCTACGTCCCTGATCCGCATTATGGAACCGATGTCGATGAAGATACGGAGATCTTAACAGAGTACACTGAATCGGAAGAAGTGTATGAAGCCGAAGATACGACTTCAGCACCTCCCCTTACGCTGGAGGACTGCGTCCCCATAGACATCAATACTGCCAACAAGGAACTGCTTATGCTGCTTCCCGATGTGGATGATAATGTTGCCGAAGAGATAATACAGCTTCGTGAAAGGCTTGGAAGGTTCAACAATTCATACGAACTTCTCTTCCTTGAAAGTCTCAGCCGTCCGCAGGTGGCAGAGATAACAAAATACGTGACCGTCGGAGACACAGCCGACTCTTCTGCTCACAGTTGAAACATATTTATCACGGTACTATTTGCCGTATCCGGCAAATACGGCATTCAGTAATAAAATCAGTGTGCCCACTGTCAAAGGATCGCATCGATCTCTGCGGACACACCTCATGAAAGGATCGAAAATAATGGCAAGAAACAAATATGCGCTTTGCTGTGCGCTAAGACACATCTTTTTCAACGATTTTGGTCTGGAAAAGACCTTCATTCTCAGCGATCTTCTCGCACTTACCGCTTACTATTCCGATGACGATACTCCTCCCGAGATCATCTCGAATCAGAAAAAACTCCATCTTTGGCTGACAAAAACGGAGCTTATCAAAAAGCTTGAAAAGGAACAGGGAGATGCAGTTATCGACAACCTTATGCGTGAACTGGACCTTATCAATGTTAACGGTATGATGCAGTATGTTAAGGGCAAGGCTCTTGAAGCAGGTGACCTCGCTATGGAACATATCAAAGGTGATAACACCAAATGGTAAAAATCAGTCCATAAAAGCACTGACTGCGCTTTTATACGCAGTCAGTTTTTTATCTGCAAAAATAAAAATGCGGCCCAGAAAACTGAACCGCAAAACCTTATGCGCATTTTATGCGCTGGTGCCGCTGACCGGACTTGAACCGGTACGATATTGCTACCGAGGGATTTTAAGTTTTTGAACAGGCTCGGCAAAACGAAGCAGAACGGTTCAAAACACGGCAAAACGGGGCAGTAAAAATCCCGAAAAATCACGTAATTATGGGAGTTTTTTGGTGTCGGTCATCGCAAACCACGAAAATTCATAATTTAGGAGAAAAATAGAGAAAATCAGAAAAAAGTTCGATTTGGTAGAAAGCGTGGTAGAAGATCAAAATTTCTACCATTTTGGACCTATATTCTGGTAGAAAAGATGGTAGAAAAAAAGCCTGGTAGAACCGCCTATTTACGTTGTTTTTGAGCGTATAGCGATCAGTTTGGTTACAAACGATGCGCTATACGCTATTTTTATATCCAAAAATGAATACTTTTATAGTGCTTTTCAGTGATGAAAGGCGCTTTTTTTGGTTGAAAACGCAAAAATGAAAAAATATATTTTTGCAAAAATCGCATAATATCGCCGTTTGCGAGGATTTTCGAGCAGATTTGACGTGCCAGATCTGCTTATATGAAAAATCAAAAACACGTCAAATATGAACAAATATAATTGTGTTTACAGATTGATATTTTATTCAAATAATTTAGTGAAAATGAACAAAATGTGGGAGGAATTTTCTATGCCTAATAATATGAGAATTGATCCGAATAACAATGGGCTTTCTCTCGAAGCAGCAGGTGTTCTCTCCATGATGCTCAACAGTCCGGATACGGATTACATCAGGGAGGTCGATCTCTGCCTTGTATGTGAGAATGACTCACTCAAAACTATAAGAAAAGCTCTTGGAGAGCTGACCGATAAGGGCTATCTGCTTCATATCGGTGATACATACGAAGTCAATAAGCAGAAAGTCACACAGATGAAGCTTATATGACCGCACAGGAGGATACGAACATGGCTGTTAAACCTATCAAGAAAAAGAAAGCGGACAGAACTACGCCTTCTACAGTATGCAGAGTAAATAAGAATGGCAATTATACTGTTATGAGTAACTTTCACCTCAGATCACCGAATCTGAGCCTGAAAGCAGTCGGTCTGATGAGCAGGGTGCTTTCTTTGCCGGAGAATTGGGACTACTCTATCGCCGGACTGACTTCGATCTGCAAGGAGAAAGAGACTGCGATCAAGGCAGCACTCGACGAGCTGAAGGAGTGGGGTTATCTCACGGTCACGAAGCTTATGCCGAACCAGACCGCAAGCGGACGCATTGAGTATGTCTATGACTTCTATGAGTATTCTGAAAAGGACAAGCCTGATGCGAACCAGGGCGATGATACAGAACATGAGGACGGAGATGTTTCAACAGTCTCCGTAAAAAAGCCTCACAAGGGGCAGGTAAACAAGGCATAGAAATTCTACCCCTTGAAATTCTACCCGTAGAAATTCAAACGGTAGAAAATCAAGGGCAATTAAATACTAAAGACAAAATACAGAGAAATCAATTACTGAGTGATCAAGTATCTATCAATCAATCCCCCTCCGACAGCGAAACTGCTGTTGAAAATGTTGAAAGACAGACGGATCGACTGATGGATATATCAGCGAAAAGAGAATCTATACCGAAGTGGTGAAAGCAATCATCGACTTCGACTACTTCGCTAGTTGGCTTCGTGATGAGGAAGAAGCTGAGGAGATCGTTCAGATGATGGTCCGGCAGATATGCTCCAGAAAGAAAACAGAGCGCATCTGTGGAGAGGACTTCCCCAGGGAGATCGTCAAGTCTGCAATGCTGAAAGTCGATGTAAGCGTTCTTCAAAACGCACTGGAACAGATCAGACATACTGACGGTGTGCAGAACTTTGAGCGTTACCTGATCAGCACCCTGTTCAACGAAGCCAACGGAAAGCGTTTCAAAGAAAATGCGACTGATCGTTGGGCGGATTATGCTGTCAAGCAAGATTTTGGCGGTCTGTACGGAGCTGACCGTCCATGAAAGGAGATGGTGCGTATGATTGCATCAGATATAGCGATCATCGCTGAGCTTTTACTCAGGTTTACGGGCAGAGATGTACCAATCAGCGAGATCGCTAAGGCTACGGGAAAGAGCGAGAGATTTCTCAAGCGTGGTCTGCGTGAGGGCGTTCTCGACTTTGGCTATGTCATGAAGTCAAACAGCGGAAATATCTATCGCTATCTATGCCCTGATAAGCTCGTTTGGGAAAAAATCGGCTATTTCAACCCTGATCCTGAAAACCTTGTGGACATTGAAAAGGCAGTAAACGACCTGTTTTACAGCTTTCACAGCGAATTTGAAGCAATCATCATGGATATGCTCGGTAACAGAATAGACAAAAAGACACTTGATACCGTGTTTTCTTCTTTTGACGAGCTTCAGGAGGAATATCACAACAGGCTCTATGAGCTGTTAAGGAGAGGAGTGAAAAATCATAGCTAAGTCTATTATCACGCAGGACGGTAATGTTGTCAACTACAACAACCTGCTTGCGATCTATGTCGATGAGGAGCTTGACGATGATGAGAACATCATTGGCTACAATCTTCTCGGCGTGGTCGGTATGAACAAGAATTCCGATGCTATCCTGCTCGGTTTCTTCAATGACGAAAAGTCTGCGATGAACGCTAGGGAAAGATACCCGACCGTGCGTGGAGCAAACTCCGCACGATTTCCGACGAACTTTGCAGAAAGCACGGGCTTTCTATCATCGAAAATCCGCATCTATCCAAGGGCAAGAGCCATTGGGAATGGGAGCTTGACAAGCAGAATTTGTCATGGAAGGAACAGCTTAAAAGAACAATCGACGAGGTTATCAAGGTCAGTGAGGACTTTGAGGATTTCCTTGCGAAATGTGCTGATTTCGGAATACTTGTTGACTACAATCCCGACCACAAGATAGACCTGAAATTTATGCTTGCAGAGCAGAAAGAGCGCAATCCGAGGGCGAAGATGACGAGAGCGAAAACGCTGGGATACTTCTATGAGAGCCAGCAGATCAGAAAGCGTATCGAGAGTTACAAGTACCAAATGTCGCACCGTCCGACAGCGAGAATTATTCGCACCACAGCCGAGAAATTTCAGCAGTCTCAGGGCTTGACGAATTGGGTGACTCCCCACAGTGTGGGGAGATGTCACGAAGTGACAGAGGGGACGGGCGACCGTTGGGAGGACAGGGAGAACATGAAGGCGTCGAGCAAAGCACTTAATGAGATGAACACAAGCAATTCCACGCTTGAAGAATTGGAAAGTGCAGCTCACAGGGCGTTTGCTGAATTTATGGTCATGTCAACACCGCAGATCGAATTGAGCGACCGTATCCACAAAATGGAGGAGCAGATTCCTGCAATCGAGAAGTATCATGAATTTTTGGCGTATCACAAGAAATATACCTCTCTGGAGGGCAAGGCAAAAACCAAGTACAAGAGCGATTTTTGTTATGAACTTGACGAGTATCATAAGGCTTCCAAGAAGCTGATAGAGCTATTTCCCGACGCTCATATACCGAAACTCAGCAAACTGAAAACGGAGCTTGAAAAAGCCCGAACAGATTACGCACAGCAGAGTGCGGAGCGTAAAGCCCTGAAGAAAGAAGCGGACAGGCTTTCAAGACTTGCACAGCAGAAGCGTGACAGTCAGAGAACGCTTGCCCGATATATGCAGAACGAACAGGCTGCCAAGAGAAAGAAAAGTCAGCTTGAATAAAAATAACGGCAGGGAGAGTGGATCTCCTTGCCGTGGTACTTAATCATTATCAAGCTCATCTATAAACTTTTTTATCTCATCAGCAACAAAATCAGGTTCATAAACATGTACATAGTGACCACAGTCCATGTCAATGTATTTCTGCTTGTTATCGGTATAATCACGATATAACTGTAAATACTTTTCGGGATCGTCCGGAAACTGATTTTTTGCCATCTGCTTTGAATTAAAGAACAGCATAGGAACATCGGGAGCGCCGTTATCGGAAATGATCTGCATATTCTTTTGGCAGCATTCGGCTTCGTGAATCATCGTTTTTGAACCCCTGCGTGCATGGAGCAAGGCTTTATAGATCTCGTTTTCTTCTTCGGTTAGATACGGTGAGCCTACGCCCCAGCCAAAATCCTCGACAGAAGAAAGGCGGATGATTCCGGAATTAACGATAAACCTCATTGCCTTATCAGCGAATATGGAATCGCCGCTTTCCTCGTGATAACCTGGGACAGCAATATCCAACGCCGCAACGCCTTCTATTTCTTCAGGATAGGTTTGCGCCCAATACATTGCTTCAATTCCCGAAGCTGAATGAGGGCAAAGGATATACGGAGCTTCGATGCCTGCACCTTGCAGGGCTTCACGAGTCTGTCTCAGCACGGTGTCAACATCACGGGACATATCTGTTTCATCACTGAAACCGTAGCCGAATTTTTCTACAACGGCTATCCTGTAATCATCGCTCAGCTTATCATAAAGAGGCTTGAAATCCAGTATCGGTGATGGTGTGCCATAGCCCGACATAAAGACGATAGTATACTCACCGCTTCCATCAGAATATACGCACATTTTACCGCCGTCAACCTTTATCATATCACCCAAAGGCGCAGAAATAAGTGGCTTCTCCTTACTGAGCATAACTCTGTGATAGATAAACACACCGAGCAAAAACAGGATCATCAGGCAGATGATAATAAGGATCACTCTGAAAGTGATTTTTATTGCTTTCTTCATTTGACTACTCCCCATGAATACAGATCGTTAAAGAGCAAACTGAGTGCTGCCCCTTAGCATTAATTATACCTCATCGCCGTGTATAAGTCAATCACATATCAACAGAAAGAAAAATATTTTTACATCAGAAAGGAAACGAAAATATGAGCAAAATAGGTTATATCCGTGTATCTACGGAACATCAGGAAACCGCCCGTCAGCAGGAGATCATGGACAGCTATCTTGTTGACCGCATCTTCTCCGAGAAGCTGTCAGGAGCGAACACAGACCGCCCTCAGCTTAAAGCTATGCTGGACTATGTGCGTGAGGGCGATACGCTCTACATCGAGAGTATCAGCCGTCTGGGACGATCTACGAAAGACTTGCTGAATATCATCGACACACTTACCGAAAAGGGCGTTACCCTGGTTAGTCACAAGGAAAACATCAACACTGACACGCCTACGGGCAAATTCATGTTGACCGTGTTCGCAGCTCTCTCACAGTTGGAGCGTGAACAGCTCAAACTGCGACAGCGTGAGGGCATCGAAATCGCCAAGGCACAGGGCAAGTACACGGGCAGAAAGCCTATCCCTATCGACTGGACGAAGTTCGGACAGCTCTATGGAGAATGGAAAGCCAAAAACATCACAGGCAGAGACTTTATGCGGAGAATGGGCTTGACAGCGAACACATTCTATCGCCGTATCCGTGAATATGAGATCACCCACCACATCACCGAGCCGACTTCTGCATGATGATAGCCGTCAGCGGAACGGAAAAGCTCATCACAGCCGTCCACCGCTGCGAATCTGAAAACTAACCGCTGAAAAAGAAAAGCCCTCAGAAACGCTTACAGAGCATTTCCGAGGGCTTGTGGTTATACTGTTTCAATAGAGTATCTGCTATTTGTGGTGTGTCCCACAATATCTATAATGACTTGTATGAAACGATTTTTGAGTGTGCCATTAGACTAAGGTTTGTGACATATATTATTTACTATCAGTGTCTAATGCGGCTGTAACATTTTCAGTTAATGCAGGTGAATTAGGTATAGCAGGTGTGAGATAACGAGATGCAATGCCAGCGGTTTCTCTTGTTGTATCGATAGTAAGCTTCAATACAACTTCCATATCTTTATTCAACTGCTTTGAAAACTCTGTAGATTCCTGAGAGATTTGCTCAATATACTTTATCATATATTCAAGGATTTTAGCATCTCCTGAATGGTCTGGGAAGAGTTCTTTCATACGAGACACATTAGCATAAACTGCATCTGTATATGCTGTTTGAACTTCAATATAGCTTTTCTTATGTTCCTTGTAAAGCTTTAATAGCTTATCTCTTGAGTCAACAGAAATATTAAGAATAATTTGTTCAAGTTCAGCAGCGGCCATAGCCATATCCTTGCGATATTGAGCTTCTAACTGAATCATCTGTTCACGTCTTGCTAAATCATTATCCATTATCATTTGACGTATTTCTTCTTCAAGTTTCTGCTGTTCTACCGAACGATGCATATCCCTGTCTTTCTTTTCCTGTTCTAAATCGGCTTCAAATTTTTCAAGTTCCATTTTTAATGATTGTTCGTGTTCTGCCTTATTTTTCTCGTTTTTAAGGTCAACTTGCTTTAAAGGCTGTCTTAACGCATCGCATAGCAGCTTTACTGGCTCATACACTATATCATCTATTTTATCGAACATACCAAAAATTTTTCCAATTGCGCCTGCCATATTTAACTCATCCTTTCAGATATCAATTCTTTTAAATCATCATTTAGAAGCTTAAGAGCTTTTTTGAACGATGTTTCAACCTTATTCATGTTTTGATTGCATCTTTCGTCAAATTCAATTATTGACTCAATATTATGTATCTTCAGATTTAACAGATTTTCCATTACAGGGATACTACTACTAAGCAATATGCTCTCGTCACTTCGATCGTGTAAGAATTCTCCATACCACCAAGCGAAAATATTGAGTAAGTTAGCTTTTTCTATACCAAAAACTTTATGATCATTAATATACGTTTTTAAACTATCCCAATGCGATTTAAGCCATATCAAATCGTATAATTCTATATAGAGATTAAACGACTCGGTATTTGGCTTTGAATACAGACTGTCATATACATGAGGTGATTGTTGAAAGACATCATCAATCAGCTTCTTTCTTCCTTGCATGGATAATTCAAGCATTAAAAGATATGGAGATGTTTTATTGCTCATTGCAATCCTCACTTTTTCATACGTTTTCTCAGTTCGGTTTTAAATTGTGATAGCTGTGAAGTTGTGAAGTGTTCTATCAAGCAGTTGCTAAGCTCAAAGCTCTTTGAAAGGTTTTCAGAAAAGTGTTTGAGCCATACGATCCTTACTTCATCATCAACACTCTGATCAATCAAGTGAGCATTTATCTTATCAAGCAAAGACATAGTTTCAATTTGTTCTTTTCTGGTTTCCTTTAGCAATTCGCTAATAAAGTTTATATCTTCTTTATGCGAGGAAAGCAAATCCATATAATGTTTTTCGTAATCATAGATCAACTGAGCATTTGGGTCTTTCCTCTGTGGAGAATCATCATCGAAAACCTCAAATGCAGTTTTTTCATCATTTTTTGGCATAATTCAGACCTCTATTTCTTAACTATTGAAATTGGCTTTTGTTCATCGCCGTATCCTGCAGCTTTATGTAAACGGTAACCCAACTCCACTATTCTAAAATGTTCAGTTTCAGTCAGTTTCCCTTCAAATATTGCTTGCAAAATCATTTCCGAATTATCCGATATGATTTGATCTATGATACTACGATCTGAAATCACTGATTGTTTTATTCCCGGATAAAATTCTTTGATAAGACGTTCTTTATATTTTTCCTTAAACTCTAAATATGCCTTTTCTTCATTATCTTTTTCTGACTGCTTTATTGACGGCATATCCATTTGTAATCTCTTAATATTATTGGGATTAGTAGTTAATACAGAGAATACACTGTTTTTTAAAGTAGCATATTTCGTGATATTAGTACAAAATGTGAAGTTACTTTTTTTGCTGTTAAGATAATAACGAAACCATTTTGCATCTAAGTCAGGATTGGATTCATAGATGACAGAGTTGTGCAATCTAAAACCTTCGCTGATTTTTCCGTTATCAGATTGCTTTTCATCATTTAATATGATTTCTTCTTTTTCCAAACGTGTTTCTATGACCTTTTCTTCCCATATAGGAACAACGTATCTTTCAAAAATAGCCATAAAATCAGAATAATCAGCATTAATTGGTTTTTCGATTTCTGATAATTTCATACAAAAGCCAATAAATGCATAAACATTTCTTCCCTTATCATCAAAAAAGTATTTATGATGAAGTTCGGAGTTAGCTTTTTGAGCAAGCTGCTCAGTTACAATCACGATTCCTGCAATCCTTATATTCCCATTGTCTAATACAACGTAACGTTCACCTTGCATGAGATCAATATCTGCGGTAGATGCTCGTATCAATTGCCGAGCCCAATCAATATCATTGCTTGTGAAGTATTCTGGACGCACAAGGAATCCCGATAAAAAATCATTTTGAAATGTTCTTGAATGAATAAGCGGTGCTACTTTCATCTCATACTCCTTGATCGAGTATATCTTCGATCATCTTAAAACTTGTTTTTTCGCCATCAAGGTAAACCACAGGTAATTTCTTATCCAATTCTTCAAATAATTTTTTGCTTTTCTCAAGAGCGTTCTTTAAAGCAGTAACATTTGCCTTTATTTCAGAAGATAGTTCGGATTGTCTCTGATTAGTGCATTTTTTAGAAGCATCAGAACCATCCTGTAATTTCATAATCTCATCGGTTAATGAGCTTATTTTGCTTGTGAGATCAATTATAAGTTGCTTTTTAGGGAAAAATCTATCTTCTTCTTTTCTTATGGATTTGCGAATTTCCTCGATTTCTTGTGACAACTGAGCTGTTTTACCTTTGTTTGTACTTGAAATAGAGTTTAGTGAATTAGTCAATTCATCGATTTGCGCAGAAAGATTGCTGTTTTCTGCACTAAGCTTTTTTACATGACTACGTAGAGCAAACCATATTCCCATAAATATCGGTAGATGAATGTTTTCGGGCTTTAAATCTCCAGTTGCATCATCTTCTGAAATGTTCTTTCCGAGTGTTACAGGAATAATAGTGGTAATACTTTTACTATCAGATATTGCAGCAAAAAAGCCACTAAATGCTTCTTCGATTATATCGCACAGCTCATCTAAATCAGTATCTTGTTTGCACATATCATACTTTGTAACAATAAAGGCTGTCGGCGGAAGGTGATTGTTTTCAAGTCGGTATTCACTAAAGAAGTGATTAATCACATTACTACAATTATCTCTGACCCTATCAATTTTATCTTCAGTATCATCGCCACACAATAATGAACCGTCAATGCATATAAATAATGTACTTGAGTTCAGAATAGACTCTTTAATTTCATTATAGCCTTCAACATCACCATCATTCTTTTCCTTTAGATATCCGCCTGGATAATCCGTCCATTCAAAGGAGAGAATATCCTGATATCCGTATTGAAGATCAAAAACAAATTTCTCAGGAGTATCTGTAGGCTTCGGAAATCTGCTGTTGCCTTTGTTTTCATCATTTAAGATATCATATCTATGGCATAGATCGGTATGAGTATCATCGTCAGTATGAAGATTATAACCTTTTAAACCACCAGTCATTTTATAGAACATTCCAAGAAGGTAGCAAGTTTTTCCTGAACCCGACATACCGAGAATAGTCATGATGGTATCAGCTTTTTTATTTGTCATTGTTTTCACCTCATATATTTTAAGAGAACGAAAAATCGTTTGAAAAACCTGAAAAGGTATTTTTACTATTATACCATATTTATGCTAAAAAATCAAGAATATTTTCTTACTTTTACCCAAAATATTATTTTTTTATGAAGTGATCGATGAAGGTAGATAAAAGATGTTTTATCTCAATTGAATCCGTTATAACTTCCAAAACCAAGCATATAAGCTGCCATAGCAATCGCCATATCCTCGGATTCGATATTCTGAGTAGCAGCGATAGCTTTCAGCTCATCAATTACAGTATCGTGTGGAACGATAGAGCTTTCCAGCTCGTCCACGGCTTTCTTGATAACAGACGGCAGAACCATACACATCTGATAGAAAGCATCCTCCTGTCCGGTTACAAGAGCATAGAACTGGTCAAGGCTCACACGACGAATCAGCTTGTGACCTACCTTCTTCTTATCAACCGTAGTTTCCCACTTGATATTCTGCGACTTCTGAGCTATCGCTTCAACAAGGAAACACGCACAATCATCGTCGTTGAGAAGCTGATTCTGCATCTTGATAAAGGTCTTGCCTGCCGATGCCGAGTTCATAGTGTTATGCTTGTTCTTCATTTCAACATATACGGTATGAACAATACTGCCGTCAGGGATAGGGATACCATCGGGATTGGCATAGATAACGTCCCAACCGCCTTCTTTTCCGTTATCGGGAACACGGCAGTTGGCTATGTACTGGAATATACGCTGATGGAAATAGCCAATATCGTTGTTATTGGACTTGTCACGCTGACGGAATATCTCGTTGCTGACGATTTCCTCCCATGAAGCGTTATATACGGTCTTATCAAATATCAGCTTGATAGGATCAATGATATTCTTGTTGAAACGCTTCAAATCGAAGGATTCAAGCTTTTCGCCATACTTCTCTATGGTTTTCTTAACGTGCTTTGTAAAATCTTCTTCGCTGATGAAACTAAGTGTCCACATTATGATAATCCCTCCAGTGCGATTCTTATCTGCTTTGCTATATCCATTGCAAGATTGACAGGAACGGCATTGCCGACCTGCTTATACTGAGAGCCGATACTTCCACAGAACTGCCATTCATCAGGGAAGCTCTGACAACGGGCATTTTCACGGATAGTAAACGGACGAGGTTCAAGCGGGTGACAGCGATCCGTCTGCTTCTGGCTCGGAGAAGTCAGCACCGTGAGCGACGGCTCATCAAGGCTGAGTCTGCGGAGAATACCAGTCCTGCCGCCCTCCATGTACCAACAGCTTTTCATGTACTCCTTAGCAATATCCTCGGGAATATCTCTCCAATATCCGCCCGGGGGAACAAGCTCAAATATCTTACGCTTATACTCCGAATAGGGCGTACCCTCGCTCTTCGGGCAGTCGAGCAGCACATCACGCAGAACAGGCTTGTATTCGTGCGGTGTGGGGAAAGTGAACTTAATCTGATTTGTAAGATCGTTTCTGATACCGATAGTGATAAGTCGTTCACGCTTCTGAGCAACACCGTAGTCCCACGCATTCAGCACTTTCTTCTGAATGGTGTAGCCTGTACTTTCAAAAATATCTGTAATAGTCTTGTATGTTCTGCCCTTATCGTGAGTCAGCAAACCACGCACATTTTCAAAGAGGAACATCTTAGGCTGAAGCTGTTCAAGAAATTTTGCATAGTGATAGAACAGCGTTCCACGGGCATCTTCAAGACCAAGCCTTTTGCCTGCATATGAGAAACTCTGACAAGGTGCGCCGCCTGAAAGCAGATCCAGCTCGCCCTTCTTCAAACCGAAGTAATCTTGCAGATCAAGGCAGGAGACATTAGCAATATCATCATTGATAACACGCCATTCTGGTCTGTTTCTGCGGAGCGTATCAGATGCATCCTTATCTACTTCCACAAGACCGAGGGTACGGAATCCGGCTTTCTCTACGCCGAGAGCAAGACCGCCTGCGCCCGCAAACAACTCTATCGTAGAGAAAGTACGCTGTTCTTTCTTTGTTGTAATATCCATAATATCACCGATATTGCAGTTCAGCACCATACATATCTTTTCAAGGCTTTCAAGGGAAACTGTTTCGTTCTTTCCCATACGAGCCATGACATTGAAGCTGACACCTGATGCTTCTTTCAGTTCGGTTTTATTCATCCCTTTATCAATAAGTAATTTCCATAGATTATTGTAGCTTACTGCCACCATATTTCATTCCTTTCTGTATCCTCAGATACAATTATGGGTTATAAAAATTATAGCACAGAAAGTCGAAAAAGTCAATCTATCTCACGATATTGTTAGATATTCTTTTATAGAATAGCAAAAAGCGTTTCAGCCACAAGACCGAAACGCTTTTCTTGCTAAAAATCCCGATAATACTGTAAAATCTTTATTCCTGCACTTCCTTCATCAATGCCACGCCGTCCTTGAATCCTGCCTTGTACGCTGCTCTCATCTCATCTGCGGCAGTCTCGCTTTGCAGATCGCAGAGCTTGCGGAATATGCTCTCCTGTTCCTCAGTCAGCGAATTCTCAAATGCAATAGCTGTCTTTTCCCACTCGTCAGAGGAGTGACAAGTCTTAATAGCGCCAATTCGGCTGTTGTAAATCTCATCAATCATCGTAGTATCGTCCTTTCAGCTCTCCACACGGAGAGTAGCCTGTTGCCTGTTATTCTTCCTTTATCGGTATAGGTCACTTTGAGTGTGTCCATAAATAACAGGTACAGGTTTCAAGGAGCGCACCCGTATCGCCAACTATACAGGTCTGCCCGAACTGATGAGTATGTTCAAGCAGGTCGCTGACATTCGTACCGCCGATACGCTGAAACTTGATGTACCTGACTGTGATTATCAGGTAGTTCAGGTCGAAGCTACTCCTTTTCAGCAGGAGCTTGTTCAGGAGCTTGCCGACAGAGCTGATGCTATCAACAGCGGAAATGTTGATCCTACGATTGACAATATGCTCAAGATAACGTCGGACGGACGTAAGCTCGGACTTGATCCGCGCCTGATTGATCCGTCTTTTGAAGATAATCCCGACACAAAGCTCAATCGCTGCGTTGAGAATGTTGCCCGTATCCACGCTGAAACGGCTGAGGACAGACTCACGCAGATCATCTTCTGTGATTTGGGTGTTCCGCACAAGGCAGCAGGAGAAGCAGAGGTCGAGGGTGAAGATGCCGACGATGCTAAGGATAAGAAGTCTATCGCTGAGGTCGAATCTCTTGAAGAAGAATGCGACTTCTGCGTGTATGACGATATTCGTGCAAAGCTGATCGCAAAAGGTATCCCTGCGGAGGAAATCGCATATATCCATGATGCAAAAACCGAACAGCAGAAGTCCGATCTATTTGATAAAGTCCGTAATGGTGAGATTCGTGTTCTGCTCGGTTCTGCTTCTCGCGCACTTTACGACTTCATAAAAATACCTATTTTACGGCATATTCAAATGCCAAATCTGATTTCAATGTCCTCGCTGTGATGTGAGATGTAAACGACCTCGATCATCTCAGCGGCAACATCATGTTTTTCCTGCACCGTCAGGGTATCCCACATGGCAAGCGGTTCAGTCAGCGGTTTTGTGTTGATTGCCCTACGCTTACGAGACTTGGTCTGCAACTTGCGTTCAAGCTCAGACTTCCTGGAGTGCAGCTCTTTGATCCTCTGCTGAATGTATGCGAACACCACATCGTCTGCTTCTGCCATTCTGTCCATGAGGGAACGGATCTCGGTATCCAATTTCAGAATATCGCCCTTGATGCTCTCGACTTCCATATCGGGAGCTTCTTTTTGCTTATGGGCGATCTCGATCTGCTGTAATCTCTCACACATTGCTGCGTAGACGCTCTCCTCAATATCGTCAATTCTGATACTGTACTTTCTTGCGACACATTTGTCGATCGTAAGCCAGCCGCTGTCAGCGAGGTATCTGTGGATATTTGTCGGTGATTTTTTCTGCATATCAATGATAACGGACATTCCGCATTCCCTGCATTTCAGCAGACCTACAAGCCATGAGTTGAGCGCCTTCCTGTTTGTCTGAAAACGCTTGTTCGTACTTTTCTTGTCCTGAACTCTCAGCCACAGCTCCGAGGAAACAAGTCCCTCATGATAGCCGACCTTGACATATTTTCCACTGTCTGCGTTGTCGTGCATGAAAACTCCGTGAACGCCGTCGTAGGCTTCGACCTCATCTATGATCTCATAGCCACGGCTCTGAAAGAAAGCGTACACATCTTTATCAGCACGGACATACAACGGATTTTTCAGGATAGATGACAATGAACCAGCGTTCAGTTTTCCGCTGTGACTTCCATTCTTACCGCCGTATTCATCGGTACGGAGATAGCGGATCTCGTCCTCATGCTCCTTAAAATATGTGAGAATATCACGAAGCGAGGTTGACGGTTCAGCATACATCTGATATGCAAGACGAAGTGCATCAGCCTGTTCCGAGGGGACAAGCACAGAGCCTTTCTTGCCGTTCACGGTCATACGCTGGGTGGTATAACCGAAGCTCATTGTGCCGCCCTGATAGAAACCTGTTTCACGACCTCTGGTATCATACGCATCTGCCACTCTGCCTGCGATCGTTTCTCTCTCAAACTCCGCAAAGTTCAGCAGATTGTTTCGCATCATGCGCCCTTCCTTAGTCTCTGTATTGAACGGCTCAGAGAGCGAGTATACTGTCACGCCGAGCTTGTCCAGTTCCTCAGAAACATTCAGATAGTCACGCAGATTACGGCTAAAGCGGTCATACTTCTTTACAACAATGCGGCGGATAAGACCTTCACGGGCATCGCTCATCATTTGCTGAAAAGCTGGTCTATGCTCAGTGTCTTTTCCCGAAAATCCGTTATCACAATACAGGCGATACACACAGTCTTCGCCTACATATCTGATACAATCCTCCTTCTGCGATTCAATGGACAGCGAATTGTTATCCCTGTCCGCTACGGAACGGCGGACATAGATCGCAGTCACTCCGCCGTTGTTTGTTACCTTCTTTTTCATGTTTATCGACCTCCGATTTATGCAATCGACAGCCGATCTTGCTATATCTATATCATAGCGCAAATCGGCTGCCATTGCAATAGGTTTTTGCAAATTATTCCGATTTGTGCTGAGTGAGAATGTCATAAATGTGGTTGATCTTTTCCTGTCTTACCACATCGGAGACATCAGTCGGATACGAAATAAAGACCTTCGTACCCTTTGCAGTTGTAATAACCTTATCTGCCTTTTCTCTCTCTGCGACAGATGTGTTCTCGTTCGTTCTACACTATCCTTTCCGACAGCTCGTTCCATTTTCACACTTCCTGCTGTCATGATCCTAAAAAATCGTCCCGTCGGTTACGGGGAAAATGCCTTTGACCGTTCAGGCATTTTTGTGTTAGTCGGTCAGCGCTTCGCCATAGAACTTGATCTCATCATCGTCCTCGGTGCTGTCCTCGGCAGTATCACTATCCGACTTATCGCAATCCGAGCTGTCCGCATTCTTGCTGTCACCGTCCTTGTCGCTATCGTCAGTAGGGACACCGACCATTTCAAGCAGCTCGGAATCCGACAGACCGCTTGCACGGAGTTTCTGCAAAAGGGAATGCTCCGAATTGATGATGTCATCAAGCTCACGGGGCTTACAGTTGAACTGCTCCGCCATCGCAAGACGGTTCGCTTCTTTCAGCTTCTCCTCAAGCTCCTGCTTCTTGGCAGTATCAGTGGCGATGCGTTTCGTCAGTTCCTCAATCCGAGCAACGAGCTTATCACGCTTCTCTGCATAGATACCCATTCAAAATCACCTCGCTCTCTCTTTATTATTTTTATTTCTGTTCCATGAGCCGAAGCTCTGTTCTCCATTTTCATACTCCAATTATAGCGCGCAATACCATTAAAAATCTATTCGCATACCAGACAAACTTTTCTCAACACAGCCTGAAATCGGAGCAATCGAATTTTCAGAAACGCGCAGTTATGAGGGGGTTACGATACCCTGAGAGCATAGAAACCCGCAACTGTCATTTTGACGAATACTCATTTTCCGATTCATTGACTTTTTGAGATTTATCCAGTATATTTATCATAGGGACGGCAGCGGAGCAATCAGGCACAGAGAAATATAGTCGCTGACGCTCCAATTCCACACATGGAAGTGCGGAAACCATCTGAGCCGACAGGCTCAAATGCAAAATAGCCCCGCAGGGGCTAACACAAATCGCAAGCTCGGCAAATCGTGGGCGCAATAACTGCAACCCACAATTCGCACCGCTTGGCAGAGGGCTGCTGCCCCTACGACCCCGCACAGAAAAATAAAAAGAGAGGTTTACACCAAAATGAATGAGAAAGAAAACAAGAATCGCCGTGATCTCTACCTGAAGATCAGGGTGAGCCGTGAGGAGCTTGACGCTATCGACCGCAAATTCCGCAACAGCGGAATGAAGTCACGGAGCGAGTTTATCAGAGCGATGATCTTCGAGGGCTACATCGTCCAGTTTAACGAGGAGAAGCTGAGCGAAATCCTCAGACTTGCAAGGAACATCTCAGGCAATATCAATCAGATCGCCGTCCGTGCAAACAGCGGCGGCAGAGTTTATGACGATGATATGGCAGAGATCAAGGAAGGGGTGAATAAGCTCTGGCAACCACTAAGATATTTTCAATCTCTGCTGATGACCTTGCAGCACTGAACTACATCGCCAACCCCGACAAGACCGACAACGGCAGGCTCATTATCACCGAGGGGTGCAGCTCTGATCCGTTGCAGGCAAGTCATGATTTTGCTGAGATTCGGAAACACGGGACTGGTAAAAGTTCCGTTCTTGCCCAGCACTTCATTGTCAGTTTCAAGCCCGGTGAAATCACGCCAGAGCGAGCATTGCAGCTCGGTCAGGAGATATGCGAGCAGTTCCTTAAAGGCGAGTATCAGTATTTCATGACCTGCCATATCGACAAGGAGCATACCCACTTGCATTGCGTTTTCAATAATACCAACTGCATCGACGGCAAGACTTTTGAAACGCATGAAAACCGCCGCACCACAAAGCAGGATCGCTCATTTCAGAAGCTAATGAACATCACGGACGAGGTATGCCGTCAGCATCATTTGTCCGTGATCGAACATCCCGAAATGGGTAAGGGCAAGAACCATTGGGAATGGGATATGAGCCGTCAGGGATTATCGTGGAAAGCAAAGCTGAAATATGCGATAGATCAGGTAATCAAGGTCAGTGAAAATTTTGAGGATTTTCTTACAAAATGCTCCGATTTTGGCATACTTTATGAGTACAATCCCGACCATAAGATCGACCTGAAATTTATGCTTGCCGAACAGAAAGAACACAATCCGAGGGCGAAATTTACAAGAGCGAAAACGCTGGGGTGGTATTATGAAACCGAGCAGATCAAAGGGCGTATCGCACAGTATATGGGCGGTATGATGTTTGTTCCGAGAATCAAAGTCAGACAAATCACTCCGAAAGCTGAGGAGAACAAGTTTGTTCGTGATGCCATTGACAGGGGCAATATGAAGGTGGCGAGTATCGCCAAAAACATTATCACCGCATACGGAGTTGAGCCGAATCGGGTTCGTGGTGCTGCGATGGCGGCATTTATTGAAAGGGCGCATCTTGTCGGTGAGCTGAATGACCTGAACGCACAGATCAAAGATCTGCAAGAAAAACTCAAAGTGCTGAAAAAATATCGCAAGGTCAAGCATATCGGAGAGGAACTGAAAGCACTCAGCGGTCGGGAGGAAAGGAAGTACCGCAAGGAACACGGCGGCGATATTGCCGAATATCACGAAACCTGCAAACAGGTTTTGGAGCTTTACCCGTCAGGCAATATTCCGAAAGTCGAAAATCTTGAAAAGCATATCGCATCTTTGCAGAAAAAGCTGTCGAAGAAAAATACGGAATACAATCAGGCGGATAAGAAGTCCCGTGAGCTGTCCGAAGCGACGAGGACGATAGAGGAATATCTGCGACAGGAGCAGAGTCGAGGACAACAGCAGAAGCGTAAGCGGAATGACCTTGAATAGTACAGCACATTGCACCGAGGATTTTTGTAATATTGCAGCGCACTGCACAAGAATGATTACAATTATCCCGATATGCTGGACTCCTGCATGATTATGGTATATACTGTATCTACAATATAAATTTGGAGGTATCAGCTATGTTGAAAACACCTGAATTGGCAATGCCGAAGTCACGCAAGGTCACTACCGTATGCAACGGCAGGCGTGAGGTCTGGACAGACTACGAAGAAGCTAAGTCACATTTCCTTGAAATAATGATGACCACCGAGGGTGAGGAGCGTGACCGAGCAAAGTGCGTATACATTCAGCTCACACATGGATTGTCGGAGTGTTCAGACGAGGACGAATAATCAGCATAGAGGCTTTGCAGAATTGCAGAGCCTTTTGCTTTGCCTCAGACGAACGAAAATGTCCTTCAGAGTCGTCCGTGATGATTGCGGATAAACCTATCGCCTGAAAACAAACAAGGCACGGAGAGCGTTCTCCGTGCCTTTTGCCTGTATATTCAGTTGTCAGAAGATAACCTGAGAAGATGCATTGGGATCAACATAATTCGGATCAAGCCGCTCAGGCTCATATTTTTCGAGTGACCAGTTTGAATTACTCATCACAATAATAGCACCATATGGAGAATTACTGTCAGCCTTTACAACAAGCAGTACATCATTGGTTCCTTTGACGGCATATACACTGTCCTCCGGAGCGATACGATAATTTGAATGAACATCTGCTCCGCCGTAAACTCCCTCAAAATCTCCGACTTTGCCAAGATATCTGTCCCGTGTATATGCTGATACATTTGCCATATCATTGTCATAATAAGTAAAGCCATTCAATTCAATGGTGCTGCCAACAATACACCACATAAAGTGACCGCCATTATTCGGGACAGTCTGCTCAGCCGGATTACTCTGTGACGCAGGTTCTGTTTGCTGAACAGGCGGAGTAGTCTGCTGAACCGGAGCTTCGGTCTGCACCGCAGGGGCTTCTGTTGCTCTCTGTGACTCAGTATTAGTGATTGTGGAGTTATCTGAGACAGGCGCACCTCTATCATCAGCCACAGGAGTATTTTCTTCAACAGAAGCATTATCTGCACCGTTGTCCTCGATCACATTCTCGCCGTTCTCAGTAGTACGAGGAATAGCAGCGCCTGAGTTTGCAACCTGGCGATCCACTGTTGATTCTGATGTTGCAGGTTCACCATTTTTGTTCGTGGAATTCTTGGGGTTAGCTGAATGCTTGTCAGCCGATGAATCATTGTCAGCAGACAGGATCACATCAGATGTTGTTGATTCTACGGTACTGCTGATAAGCTGATCGTGATTTGCAGTCAGTGCGCCGCCTTTCCACAGTCCGACACCGACAACCGCTGCCGCACAAACAGGTGTAACCGATGCAGCGACCTTCGTCATCTTGGCACGCTTCATTCTTCTTTCGGATTCATATTCGTCCATCCGACGGTGTAAATCCATGATCATTTCTTCATGCTTTTTCATAATCAATGCCCTCCATTTCAAGTTGTGATCTCAGTGACTTCTTTGCCCGGTATAAAGTGGATTCCGTACTGCGGACACTTTTCTTCATGACTTTAGCAGCTTCTTTATTGCTCAATCCCTCAAAGTATATAAGCCATAACACTTGCTGATATTCAGGTTTCAGCTTTCGCATAGCCCTGTGAACCGCAATTTGCTGTTCCTTTTTGATATATGCGTCCTCAACTGCTGCCTCATCACTGATAAGCTCAGGAGCATTTTCAATCGGAACTGTCAGATGTTTGGCATTCTTTTTAAGGTAATTGAGTGCAATATTTCTGCCGATCGTGTAAAGCCATGTCTTAAAGGAACACTTTTCTTTGAACTTTGGCTTCTTAGTGCCGAGCAAAAAGAATGTTTCCTCAGTCAGCTCCTCCGCTGTCCAGATGTTTCCGACGATGCTTGTCAGGTATAGCATCAAACCGTCGCTGTAATCCATTACGATCTCATCGAAACCAGATATGTCACCATTGTCACGGAAACGGCGGTAGCTACTTGCACCGTTGTCCATCGACAAACTCCTTTCTGAAAGCCCTTTCATGTGCTTTCACTTATTAGACAACAAAATGGAGAAAACTACGCGCTTTTATTAGGTGAGAAATGAAGTTTGTGCAATGTGCTGTGATTGCCATTATGATTTTATCACTTTTGAATAATACTGTCAAGGAGAAATTGTTCTCAGACGAACGGAAATGCCACTCAGTGCTGTGCGTGATGATTATAGTGGAGAACACCCACTGAAAAAGAAAGACGGCACAGAGAGCATTCTCCGTGCCGTCTAATAGATGTTACCATTCAGTTTTCACAATATTGAGCTGATCCCAATTTGCGTATATCGCATCAATGACTTCCTGCGTAAGAGGAGCTTCATTATCCGCCTCAGCGATCAGGCTCGGTCTGCGCCATACATAAGAATAGGATGCGTTCTCGTCAAGGTGAAGATAGTAAACTGTTCCGTCAGGTGCAGTCAGCTTATGTGTAGGCAGTCCGTCACAGCTAATTGCCTGATAATTCAGGCTATCAAGCATTTTGAATACATCGGAAGTTTGCCCATTATCGGTATTAGCCGGTGCGCTGGTTGTCTCAGCCTGAGTTGTACTCTGAGATGTGCTTTCAACTGTCGTAATAGGTTTGTCAGCTTCCGTAACAGGCTGTTTTGTTTCTGCCTGCTGTTGCGGAGTATTATTATCCTTTACATCGTTTTCAGTATTATTTGTACCCTGACTATCTGCGACAGTAGGAGTTTCCGTTGCTTCCGAAGTTGTTCCCTCTGTAGTCTGTTGGACAGAAGATGTAGTTTTAGCTTCTGTGTTAGTTTCAGATGTAAATGCATCTGTAGGTTTCTCCGTCTGAATTTCAATCTGTGCAGCAGGCTGATTATCGCCGTCAACAGATGTCAATGGCTCGTCGATCTGTCCGCAGCCTGCCAGTGCAACAGCCATAAATGCTGTTATTGCAATCATTCTTCTTTTCATAATGATCCCTCCTGTAATTCGTAGTATTCCGTTGTATTCATATCTACGCTATCCTTGTTGTCTGTAAGCCAAGTGATAATATCATCAGGCAGTACAGCTTCTGCGTCCACACCGTCTTTCCATATCCATTTACTGCTGAGATTCAGCCAGTATACAGCACCGTTATCATCTGTCAGCTTGTACTCAGGCAGTCCGTCACAGGTGATCGGTATGTATTCCAGTGAATTAAGCCTATTAAATATCTCTGTTCTGTCAGTAACCATAGGTGCGACTGTTGTTACGGGCGTTGTTTCTTCCGCAGATGTAGACGGGACGCTTTCTGTGACATTCGGTGCGGCGGACAGCTTTATTTCATTAGCCACGCCGAATTGCGACAGCATTTTCAGTGTCAGCTCATATCTGTCATTGCCTGTGCCGCAACCTACAACAGCAGAAAGATATGTCTTTCCATTTCTCTCAAAGGCGGCAATGAGACAGTTTCCTGCACTTGCGGTAGTGCCTGTCTTAATGCCGACAGCATCAGCACAGTAATAGGCGCTGTTTGGATTCAGCAGAGCGTTGGTGTTCGTCCATGTGATATTTTCGCCCGACACAAAGTATACCTTTTTCTGATAAGTGCCTGTTATCGTCTTTATCTCAGGTATCGTAAATGCGTGATTCGCCAATATGAGCAGATCGGAAACCGTTGTATACTGGCTTGCATCGTCCCACCCTTCGGGAGTCGTGAAGTGACTGTCCTTCATACCGATAGAGCTTGCATAGCTATTCATCAACTCTGAGAAGTATGCGACTGCCTGGGCATCTGTCATAGCAGTATCAGTTTTCACAGCTCTTGCTGTTGTTACCGCTACGGTATAAGCGGCATCGTTGCCCGAAGCCATGAGCATACCCGTGAGCAGATCGTATAATTTCAGCTTGTGTCCCGGTCTGATAAGGCATAAACTGGAACCCGATCTCACAAGATTCTGTTCCGAGCCTACGGTAACTACCGTATCAGGACTCAGATAATGCAGAGCGACCGAGGCGGTCAGCAGCTTTGTCAGGCTTGCAGGAGCGATATGCTCATTGATGTTATCGTAATAAAGCAGTTCGCCATCGTCCGCACAGGCAAAAGCCGCTGCTTTGCAAGCAGGAGAAGTGATATGTACGGCTTCACTTGCATATATCAGCTCCCGTTTCATCAGGCACAGGTCAAACACATCGAGCTTGTTGTCTTTGCAAAAATCGGCTGCCTGCCAGTTTTCAAGGTGCGTATCAGGAACGGCAAGAAGCCATTTCTGCAACAGTACCACATCAGCTACATCAAATACTCCATCGGCATTCACATCGCCCTTGATGCTGAATCCCTCAGCGTTTACAGGCAATGCAGAGAGCATCGCAGAACCGACCGACACAGCGAGCAGTGCGGATATTATTTTTCTCTTTATCATTTATCTTCTCCTGTCCTATCTCAGCAATTCTTTCAGTGTGATGTTCTGCTCTGGTGTAAGTTCCTGCATACCAGCGATATAGCCATTACCGATAAACGGTTGATAGATAATATCTTTCAGCACTGTACCGTTCTTGAAAACAATATCAAAAGTAATATCCTCCATTGTATAGGCACTCGGATCAGCTCTGCACGCTTCCCAAGCATCTACCACCCATTGCGGCGTTGCAGATGCCGAATCAGAAGTGTTCTCCGCTTTGAGCTGGTACAGTATATCCACGATAGAAGCGATTCTGTTTCTGTCGGTGATCGTTCCCGCTTGAGCAACTTCAAATACTGCACCGTTTGGTACAGTGATCGTAAAGGAGATACTCTCTATATCATCAGCCGAATATGCACCATAGACCTTGAAAGTTTCTGCAAAAGCGGAGTTTTCATCAGTTGCAGTCGTCATACCATTAAACACGAAGATGCTGCATTGTTCTCCCTTTTTTACAATGATAACAGCGGAACTATCCGCAGGAGCGTAGTAATAAACATCTGCTCCTGAAAGATTCGGTTCTTGTGAAGATACAGTATATATGGAAGGATTGTCATGTTCGTATAATTCAGTAATTCTTCCGACATACTCACCGAAATCGCTGTCGGATACAACTGCGGAGATATTGTGTGCAGGGTGTTCCGAGGTATCGAGCTGATAATAATATCTACCCGAAATAATAACGCTTACAAGATGCAGCTCATCCTCGCCATAAGCATCAGAATAGGGATCGACCGTAGCTTTGAAGTTTTGGTAATAATTATTTGCGGAGGTCGGATCTTCTGGCGGATCAGTATGATCATGTTCCTGTGCTGTTCCTTGTTGTGTATCCGGTGCTGAACTATCGCTCGGACGCTGCGTCTGTGAATCCGTCTTGCTTGCATTGGTTTTCAGTTCGACCTCATCAGTATCTTTGGCTGCTGTGGTAACTGTTCCTTTGGTATCTTCTTGTGGTTTATCTGTTTGTGATGCGATTGCTGAATTGTTTGTTGTATGTTCCTCTGATTTGTCACTGCTTGTGGTGGCAGGAATGCCCTGATGTTCGGGATTTCCATCTCCTTTATGAGAATTATCCTGCTCGATGACCGAATGATCTGCAAGCAAGTCCGAGGGCTTATGGGCATTATAGAAAGCAACAGAACCAACCGTGATCACAGCAGCGGCAGCGACAGAACCGAATGCACAGATATTTCTCCTGGTGACGATACGGCTATCCTTCTGCTTTGTATCAGACATAGCACCTCTGATAAGGTCATCGTCGATTTTCCCCATTATTTCGAGAAATCTTAGCTCATTCATAATCGTACCCTTCTTTCTGTAAAAAGGCTTTTAGTTTTTTTCTTGTCCGAAAAAGAAAAGTGGCAACGGTTTTCTCCTTCATACCGTAAAGGTCTGCGATCTGAGATAATGAATCGCCAAACCAATAGCGCCTGATAAACACATTTCGGTGTTTTTCGTCTTGACTATGCAGAAAACGGCTAAACGCATCGGCAAGTGCATCATCGGATACGCTCTTGTCATCGTCCGAGGGGACTGTTTCAGCGATCTCATCTATCGGAACGGTGAATTGCGGATTTCTCTTTTCAGCAGAGTTATATTTCAGCCTGTTGATTGCGATGTTACGCACAATACGGCACAGGTATGATCTGAAATCGTTTGGATCGTCAGGCGGTATGTTATTCCATATCTCGTAATAAGCAGAATTTACGCATTCTTCTATATCTTCACGCTGAGAAAGGATATTGCCAGCCACATAGCAGCACAGCTTGTCATACTTCCGCTTCATTTCAGCGATCGCCTGTTCATTTCTTTCACGGAACAACTCAATGATTGATGCATCATCCATTGGATATGCCTCCTTCCGTGAGGCGTAGAGGTCCTCTACCCATATAGTCAACTTTCGCTTCGCAAATATTTCACTTCTGAAAAATTTTTCTCGGAAATCTTTTATACATTCTTATTATAAGGCTTAAACTCCGCTTTTTCAAGCCCAATTATAGAAATAGAGCTACTCTCCAGATTGAAGAATAGCTCTTACTTTCATTATAGCAAAATCGTCTGTTTATTGCACTATTTGATTGTTCGTAAGGTGTTCGGGTAGGTTCAACCGCCAAGATGGGTACTGGAACTAACGTCCAGAAAAAGCTGATTGCCGTCCATGACCTCGATATTCCATGGCGACCGGCTGATCTGGAACAGCGCGCCGGACGTATCATCAGACAGGGCAACGAGAACAAGAATGTTCAGATTTTCCGCTATGTCACAAAGGGTACGTTCGATGCGTACAGCTATCAGACTTTGGAGAATAAGCAGAAGTTTATCTCTCAGATCATGACAAGCAAAACTCCTGCAAGAAAAGGCGAGTACACATAAAGAACTATCTCAGGTTTTAATTGAAAGGTTGTGTAGAAAATGCTCTACACAGCCTTTCTTCTTACATAATACTGCTTAAAATCTGCCGTTGCGGTTGCTGTCACGA
>Ga0209407_1000761_pt1 | contig 38113 bp, 30 predicted proteins | sample AD_JPNHG3_MetaG_FD_184410 | JGI IMG/M metagenome (GOLD analysis project Ga0209407, IMG submission 184410) | Active sludge microbial communities of municipal wastewater-treating anaerobic digesters from Japan - AD_JPNHG3_MetaG (SPAdes) (version 2) | ecosystem: Engineered > Bioreactor > Anaerobic...
CGAGGACGTCGACAAGCAGCGGTTCCACATCAACAGCGGGGGGGTCCCCCGGCGCCGGGGCGGAAGGCGCAATGCCCCGGGCAGCCTCCTCGACCAGATCAAGTTCATCCGCATCTCCATGCTGACCGACCCCGCCCTGGACGCGGGCCGGCACGAGTTCGAGCTGCGGACGCTCCTGGGACGCATCCTGCCCCCCGAGGAGGCCCTGAAGTTCAGCCGCGAAAACGGGTGGATCCCGCCCGTGCGGGAGATCTACCCGCTGATCATCGGCAGCATGTCCTTCGGGGCGCTCTCGCCCACCATGTGGGAGGGGCTGCAGATGGGGGTGGCCTACCTCAACGAGGAGCTGGGCATGCCCGTGCGGATGTGCACCGGCGAGGGCGGCTGCCCGCCCCGGCTGCTGCGGTCGCGATTCCTGAAATACGTGATCCTCCAGATCGCCAGCGGCTACTTCGGCTGGGACGAGATCATCCGCGCCCTGCCCGAGATGAAGGAGGACCCCTGCGCCGTGGAGATCAAGTACGGCCAGGGCGCGAAGCCCGGCGACGGGGGGCTGCTGATGTGGTACAAGGTCAACAGCCTCATCGCGCGGGTCCGTGGCGTGCCCCCCGGCGTGAGCCTGCCGAGCCCCCCCACGCACCAGACGAAATACTCCATCGAGGAGTCCGTCGCGAAGATGATCCAGTCCATGTCCATGGCCTGGGGGTTCCGGGTGCCGGTGTACCCGAAGATCTCGGGGACCAGCACGGCGCTCGCCGTCCTGAACAACCTGGCCCGCAACCCCATCGCCGCCGGGCTCGCGATCGACGGCGAGGACGGGGGCACCGGGGCGGCCTACAACGTCTCGATGGATCACATGGGACACCCCATCGCGAGCAACATCCGCGACGCCTACCTGACCCTCGTCAAGGTCGGCAGGCAGAACGAGATCCCCCTCTTCGCGGGCGGGGGCATCGGGAAGAACGGCAACCTCACGGCCAACGCGGCGGCCCTCATCATGCTGGGCGCAAGCGGCGTGCAGGTCGGCAAGTACATCATGCAGGCCGCGGCGGGATGCCTCGGCTCGGAAAGCGACCGCTGCAATATCTGCAACATCGGCCAGTGCCCCAAGGGGATCACGTCCCAGGACCCGCGCCTTTACCGGCGGCTCGACCCGGAACACGTCGCCCAGCGCCTGGTGGACGTCTACCTGAGCTTCGACACGGAACTCCGGAAAATCGTGGCCCCCCTGGGCCGGTCGACGTCCCTACCCATCGGGATGTCCGATGCCCTCGGTATTGCCGACCGCAGCGCCGCGGAGAGGCTGCAGATCCAGTATGTCGTCTAGAAGGGTGACTGACGTGGCAATCGCGAAAAACGCACCGAGGAAGAAACAGGACGCCGCCAGGGCCACCGTGGTGATCCACGGCGTCGAGAGCGGGCAGCGCGTGGAGTCCCGCGTTCTCGAGGAACGCATCCAGCAGGCCGTCGCGGAGGGCCATCGCCGCATCGAGGTGCAGGCCTTCGGCCAGCACGGCATCGGGGGCCGGCTCTGGAAGGCGGGCAGCGATCCCGTCGAGGTTCGGATCACCGGCTCCCCCGGTCAGCGCGTGGGCTCCATGGGGTTCCCGAACACCCGCATCGAGGTGATGGGCCCCGCCTCGGACGACGTGGGATGGCTCAATGCGGGGGCCCGGATCGTCGTCCACGGCCAGGCATCCAACGGCGTGGGCAACGCCATGGCGCAGGGCAAGATCTACGTCGCCGGCGACATCGGCGCGCGCGGCATGACGATGACCAAGCACAACCCGCGCTTCGCCCCGCCGGAGCTCTGGGTGCTCGGCGGGGCCGGCGACTCCTTCGCCGAGTTCATGGCGGGCGGCACCGCCGTCATCTGCGGCCACGAGGCGCACCACCCGGACAACGTCCTGGGACACCGGCCCTGCGTGGGCATGGTGGGCGGCCGGATCTTCTTCCGCGGCCCCCACAGGGGATTCAGCGACGAGGACGCCCGGCCCGCCGAGATCGGCGACGAGGAGTGGAACTGGCTTTGCGCCGGCCTGAAGGAATTCCTCCAGGCGATCGGCCGCGGCGGGCTCCAGGAGGAGCTGCTGGCCGACCGCGCGGCCTGGCAGCTGCTCGTGGCGCGCAGGCCCGGCGAAAAGGGCGTCAAGGCCGTCCGCTCGATGGCCGATTTCCGCCGCTTCGTCTGGGACCGGGAACTCGGCAGGGGCGGGCTCATCGGCGACCTGACCGACCTGGACCGCAGCCCCGTGCCGCTCATCACCACGGGGATCCTGCGGCGCTACGTGCCCGTCTGGGAGAACCTGAAGTTCCTGCCCCCCTGCCAGGCGAGCTGCCCCACGGGCATCCCCGTGCAGAAGCGATGGGAGATGGTGCGCAAGGGCCTCGTCGACGAGGCCGTCGACATCGCCCTGGCCTACACGCCCTTCCCCGTCACGGTCTGCGGGTACCTCTGCCCGAACGTCTGCATGCAGCACTGCACGCGCCAGTCCGCAGGCCTCGCGCCCGTGGACATCACCGTCCTGGGCAAGGCGAGCCTCGAGGCCCGGCCGCCCGAGCCTGCGCCGCCCACGGGCTACCGGGTTGCGATCGTCGGCGGCGGGCCCGCGGGTCTCTCCATCGCCTGGCAGCTCTACCTCAAGGGACACCGGCCCGTCGTCTACGACCGCGGCGAGGATCTGGGGGGCAAGATCACGAGCTCGATCCCCAGCCTGCGCATCCCCGACGAGATCGTCCGCCGCGAGATCGACCGGGTGAAGGGTCTCATCCCCGAGGTCCGCCTCGGGTCGGAGATGACCCGGGAGGCGTTCACGAAGCTCCGGGACGAGTACGACTACGTCGTCATCGCCACGGGGGCCCAGAAACCCCGCATGCTGCCGATCCCCGGGATCGAGCGGGCGTACCCGGCCCTCGATTTCCTGCGGGACGCCAAGGCGAACCGCATCGGCGTCGGCAAGCGCGTCGTCGTGATCGGCGCGGGCAACGTCGGCTGCGACGCGGCCGCCGAGGCGGCCCGGCTCGGCGCCGGGGAGATCACCCTCATCGACATCCAGGAGCCGGCCTCCTTCGGCAAGGAGCGCCGGCACGCCGAGGCGGCAGGCGCCAGGTTCCTCTGGCCCGTCGCCGCGAGGGCGATCACCGCAGAGGGCGTGGAGCTCACGAGGGGCGACGTGCTGCCGGCCGACACGGTCATCGTGGCCGTCGGCGACCAGCCCGATCTCGGGTTCCTCCCCCCGCAGATCGCCACGGAGAGGGGGTTCATCGTCGTCAACGAGCGCTTCCAGACGAGCGACCCCAAGGTTTTCGCGGTGGGGGACACGGTGAAGCTCGGACTCCTGACGGAGGCCATCGGCGCCGGACGCAAGGCCGCCGAGGCGATCGACGCCCTCCTCAACGGCCGCGAGGTTGCCGAGGACACCCTCCCGCCGATCCCCCCGGCCCGGATCAAGCTCGAGTACTACGACCCGCGGGTGAAGGGGTTCGGCGACACGGACGAGTGCGCCGGCGAGTGCGCCTCCTGCGGCTCCTGCCGGGACTGCTCGGTCTGCGTCACGGTCTGCCCCCAGAACGCCATCTCGCGCAGGGACCTGGGCAGCGGGGCCTACGAGTACGCCGTGGACCCGGACCGGTGCATCGGCTGCGGCTTCTGCGCCGGGGCCTGCCCCTGCGGGATCTGGCAGCTCGTGGAAAACGTCCCGCTGGAGAGCGAGGGCCCGGCGGGGTAGCGGAAACGAGGCGGCCCTCATCGCGCCGGCATAAAACACTTGATTTTTCGGCAGTCTCTGTCAGAATTCTTCATTCTCGTACGGGCATCGACCGCGCCCGGACTGAATGAAGCCGCGATCAACAACTTTTCAAGGAGGCCCCAATGACCAACATCAGAGATGCAAAGGATGTACAGAAATTCGTCAAGGAAAAGAATGTCAGCTTCATTCAGTTCTGGTTCACCGACGTCCTCGGGAAGCTCAAATCCTTCAGCGTGACCCCCTCGGAGCTCGAGGAAGGCATGGCGGAGGGCATGGGCTTCGACGGATCCTCGATCGAGGGCTTCGCCCGCATCGAGGAGAGCGACATGATCGCCCTGCCGGATCCCAAGACGTTCCAGCTCATCCCCTGGCGCCCCAGCGACCGCCCCGTGGCGCGGATGTTCTGCGACATCATGAACCCCGACGGCACGAACTACATGGGCGACCCCCGGTATGCCCTCAAGAGGATCCTCGCCAGGATCGCCAAGCAGGGCTACACCTACTACGTGGGACCCGAGCTCGAGTACTTCTACTTCGCCAACGACTCCGAGGCCGAGATCCTCGACCAGGCCGGCTACTTCGACGGGCTGCCCACCGACCGCGGGACGGACCTGCGCCGCCAGACGATCTTCGCCCTGCAGAGCATGGGCATCCGCGTGGAGTACAGTCATCACGAGGTGGCCCCGAGCCAGCACGAGATCGACCTTCGCTACCTCGACGCCCTCGAGATGGCCGACACGGTGATGACCTACCGGGTGGCCGTCAAGGAGATCGCCCGGCAGAACGGCGTCTACGCCACCTTCATGCCGAAGCCCATCTTCGGCCAGAACGGCAGCGGCATGCACGTCCACCAGTCGCTCTTCAAGGGCAGCAAGAACGCCTTCTTCGACGCCAAGGATCAGTACCACCTCTCCGGCGTCGCCAAGAGCTACATCGCCGGGATCATGCGTCACGCCCGCGAGATCACGGCCGTCACCAACCAGTGGGTCAACTCCTACAAGCGCCTGGTGCCCGGCTACGAGGCGCCCGTCTACTGCGCGTGGGCGCGCCGCAACCGCTCCGCCATGATCCGCGTGCCCATGTACAAGCCCGGCAAGGAGAAGGCGACCCGCATCGAGTTCCGCTCGCCCGACCCCACCTGCAACCCCTACCTGGCCTTCGCGGTCATGCTGGGCGCGGGGCTCAAGGGCGTCGAGGGCAAGTACCCCCTGCCCGAGCCGGTGGAGCACGACATCTTCGAGATGGACGAGAAGGCCCGCGCCGAGGCCGGGATCACCTCCCTGCCCGGCAGCCTCTGGGAGGCCCTCGAGGAGACCAAGCAGAGCGTGCTGGTCAACGAGGTCCTGGGAGACCACATCTTCGGCAAGTTCGTCGAGAACAAGAAGAAGGAGTGGGACATGTTCCGCACCCACGTCACCGATTTCGAGATCAACCGGTACCTGCCGATGCTGTAAACGGCAAGAGGGGCAGCCCGCCGGGCTGCCCCTTTTTTCACATCCCGTCGGGAAGAGGACCGTCATGCACCTGCTGAGAAAGAAACCGCGGGCCCTGCTCGTCCTGGAAGACGGGAGCGTCTTCCGGGGGTTTGCCTTCGCCCACGCGGGGGAGTCCATGGGCGAGGTCGTCTTCAACACGGGCATGACGGGCTACCAGGAAATCCTCACGGACCCCTCCTACAAGGAGCAGATCGTGACGATGACCTACCCCCTGATCGGCAACACCGGGGTCAACCCCGAGGACATGGAATCGGCGAAGATCCACCTCGAGGGGTTCATCGTCAAGGAGTACCAGCCGCACCCGAGCAACTGGCGGTCCACCCGGACCCTCAAGGCGTTCCTCGAGGAGCACGGCAAGCTCGGCGTCGAGGGGATCGACACGCGGGCCCTGACGCGGAAGATCCGCCTGGCCGGCGCCATGAAGGGAATCCTCTCGACGCAGACCGACGACACGGGGCTCCTGCTCGAACGGGTCAGGGCCTACCCGGGGCTCGTGGGCCGGGACCTCATCCCCTTCGTGACCTGCGAGAAGCCCTACCTGTGGAAGGACAACGGGCCCCGTCCCATCGAGCTGCTCGAAAAGACGAAATCGCGCCTGCGCGTCGTCGTCATCGACTGCGGCGTCAAGTACAACATCCTGCGCAACCTCGAGAAGCGGGGCTGCGAGGTCGTCGTCGTCCCCTGCCGGGCGACGGCCCCCGAGATCCGGGCCTACGAGCCCGACGGCGTGCTGCTCAGCAACGGCCCGGGCGACCCGGCCACCCTGCCCTACATCGTCGACACGGTGCGCGATCTGCTGGGCCTGACGCCCATCTTCGGGATCTGCCTCGGGCACCAGATCCTCGGCCAGGCCCTCGGCGGAAAGACGGCCAAGCTCAAGTTCGGCCACCACGGCATCAACCAGCCGGCCAAGAGCGTCGCGCGCAACCGGGTCGAGATCAGCTCCCAGAACCACGGCTTCACGGTCCTGCCGGAAACCCTCGGCAACCGGGTCGTGACGACGCACCGGAACCTCAACGACGGCACCCTCGAGGGCCTCGTCGTCCCGGGGCTCAAGGCCTTCAGCGTCCAGTACCACCCGGAGGCGGCGCCCGGGCCGCAGGATGCGGAATACCTCTTCACGGAATTCACCGACCTCATGCGCAGAGAGAAGCACGGCGATGCCTAGGCGCACGGACCTGAAAAAGATTCTCATCATCGGCTCGGGGCCCATCATCATCAGCCAGGCCTGCGAGTTCGACTACTCGGGCACCCAGGCCTGCAAGGCCCTCAAGGAGGAGGGCTACGAGGTCATCCTCATCAACTCCAACCCCGCCACGATCATGACGGACCCCGAGACGGCCGACCGCACCTACGTGGAGCCCATCACCCCCGAGGCCGTGGCGAAGATCATCGAGAAGGAGCGGCCCGACGCCATCCTGCCCACCCTCGGCGGGCAGACCGGCCTCAACACGGCCGTGGGCGTCGCGAAGCTCGGCGTCCTGGAGAAGTACGGCGTGGAGCTCATCGGCGCCTCCCTGGAGGTCATCCACAAGGCCGAGGACCGGGAAAAGTTCCGAGACGCCATGGAGAAGATCGGCCTGCGGGTGCCCCGGAGCGGCTTCGCGCGGAGCATGGCCGACGTCCACAGGGTGGCCGACGCCATCGGCTTTCCCATCATCGTCCGCCCGTCCTTCACCCTCGGGGGCACGGGCGGCGGCGTGGCCTACAACCGCGAGGACCTCGCCGACATCGCCAAGCAGGGGCTCGACGCGAGCCTCATCGGCGAGATCATGCTCGAGGAGTCCGTGCTCGGCTGGAAGGAGTACGAGCTCGAGGTCATGCGCGACCGGGCCGACAACGTCGTCATCATCTGCTCCATCGAGAACTTCGACGCCATGGGCGTGCACACGGGCGACTCCATCACGGTGGCCCCCGCCCAGACGCTCACCGACGTGGAATACCAGGTCCTGCGCAACGCCTCCATCGCCATCATGCGCGAGATCGGCGTCGAGACGGGCGGCTCCAACGTCCAGTTCGCCGTGAACCCGGCAAACGGCGAGATGGTCGTCGTCGAGATGAACCCCCGCGTGTCGCGCTCGTCGGCCCTGGCCTCGAAGGCCACGGGCTTCCCCATCGCCAAGATCGCCGCGAAGCTCGCCGTGGGCTACACCCTCGACGAGATCCCCAACGACATCACCCGCGAGACGATGGCCTCCTTCGAGCCGACCATCGACTACGTGGTGACCAAGATCCCGCGGTGGACCTTCGAGAAGTTCCCCGAGACGGAGGACCTGCTCACGACGTCGATGAAGTCCGTCGGCGAGACCATGGCCATCGGCCGGACGTTCAAGGAGTCCCTCCAGAAGGCCGTCCGGTCCCTCGAGATCGGCCGCTTCGGCCTTCTGCAGCAGCTGCCGCCCGACATCGAGAGCGCCGAGGAGTTCCTCATCCCCAGGCTCACGACACCCAACTCCCAGCGCCTGTTCTACATCGCCACGGCCATCCAGTGCGGCATGCCGATCGAGGACATCGCCCGCTACACGTACATCGACCCCTGGTTCCTGCACCACCTGAAGGAAATCGTGGACGCCGAGAACGCCTTCCGCGTCCTTTCGCCCTCGGCCGAGGCGCTGCGCGAGGCCAAGGCGCTCGGGTTTGCGGACCGGTACCTGGCGCAGATCTGGAACAAGACGGAGACCGAGATCCGGGATCTGCGGGCAAAGGCGAAGGTCGCCCCCGTCTACAAGCTCGTCGACACCTGCGCCGCCGAGTTCGAGGCCTTCACGCCCTACTACTACTCCACCTACGAGACCGAGGACGAGTCGAGGCCCTCGGACCGGAAGAAGGTCGTCATCCTGGGCGGCGGCCCCAACCGGATCGGCCAGGGCATCGAGTTCGACTACTGCTGCGTCCACGCCTCCTTCGCCCTGCGCGAGGAGGGCTACGAGAGCATCATGGTCAACTCCAACCCCGAGACGGTCTCGACGGACTACGACACCTCCGACAAGCTCTACTTCGAGCCCCTGACCCTGGAGGACGTCCTGCACATCGTCCGGACGGAGAAGCCCGTCGGCGTGATCGTCCAGTTCGGCGGCCAGACGCCCCTGAACCTGGCCCGCGGGCTGGCCGAGGCGGGCGTGCCCATCCTGGGCACCTCCTCGGAGGCCATCGACCGCGCCGAGGACCGCGAGCGGTTCGGCGACATCGTCCGCAGGCTCAAGCTCAACCAGCCCGACAACGACACGGTGACGGACGTCGAGGCGGCCCTGCAGGCGGCCGAGCGGATCGGCTACCCCGTGCTCGTCCGGCCCTCCTACGTCCTGGGCGGCCGGGCCATGGAGATCGTCTACGACGCGGCCACCCTGCGGCAGTACATGGAGCGGGCCCTGCTGATCTCGCCCGAGCACCCCATCCTCATCGACAAGTTCCTCGAGGAGGCCGTGGAGCTCGACGTGGACGCCGTCAGCGACGGGAAGGACACCGTCATCGGCGGGATCATGGAGCACATCGAGGAGGCGGGCATCCACTCGGGCGACAGCGCCTGCGTGCTGCCCCCGTTCTCCTTCTCCGAGGAGCTGCTGCAGACCATCGAGACGCAGACGCGGATGCTGGCCCGCGAGCTCGGCGTCGTGGGCCTCATGAACATCCAGTACGCCGTCAAGGACGGCGTGCTGTACTGCCTCGAGGTCAACCCGCGGGCGAGCCGCACGGTCCCCTTCGTGTCGAAGGCCATCGGCGTGCCCCTCGCGAAGATCGCCACGAAGGTCATGCTGGGGAAATCCCTCAAGGAGCTGGGCTTCACGAAGAAGGTCGTGCCGAGGCACATCTCCGTGAAGGAATCCGTCTTCCCCTTCAACCGCTTCCCCAACGCCGACATCATCCTGGGCCCCGAGATGAAGTCCACCGGCGAGGTCATGGGCATCGACCGCTCCTTCGGGATCGCCTTCGCCAAGTCCCAGATGGCCGCCGGCTTCGACCTGCCCCGGGCGGGGACGGTCTTCATCAGCGTCCACGACATCCACAAGGAAAAGATGGTCCCCATCGCACGGGATCTCAGGGAAATGGGGTTCCGGCTCCTTGCCACGCGGGGGACGGCTGCCTATCTTAAGGCTGCGGGGATTCCCTCCGAGGCGATCTGCAAGGTGAGCGAGGGCCGCCCCCATGTCGTCGACTTCATCAAGAACGGGGACATCCATCTCGTCATCAACACCGGGATCGGCCGCCGGTCCTCCCTGGACGCCTACCACATCCGCCGCGGGGCCCTCACGTACAACATCCCCTACACGACGACCATCGCCGGGGCGAGGGCCGTGAGCGAGGCCATCGCGGCCCTCCGGAAAGAACAGTGGCAGGTGTGCCCGTTGCAGGAGTACTATAAAGAACAGGGCTCAGGGTTCAGGGTACAGGGTCCGGGAATCAAGAAAGGAAAGGCTGCAGGCAGCAGGCGACAGGCGACGGGGAAAGACAAGAAAAAGCCGCAAGCGGCAAGCAGCAAGCAGCAAGGGAAAGGAAAAAAGCCCAGGGCCTGATGCCGCCGGCAGGCAACGGCTCAAAGGAATGTGTGTGCAAGCCATGTTCAGTGATTGGATGGATGGGGGCAGGCCCCGCGAGGAGTGCGGCATTTTCGCCGTGCACGGCCACGAGCAGGCGGCAAGGCTCGCCTACTTCGGGCTCTTCGCGCTGCAGCACCGCGGCCAGGAAAGCGCCGGCATCACCACGGCCGACGGCAAGACGGTCCACGAGCACAAGGGGATGGGCCTGGTCTCGGAAGTCGTTCACGAAAGCACGCTGCAGAAGCTCCGCGGCCACATGGCCATCGGCCACGTCCGCTACTCCACGACGGGCTCGTCCACCCTCTCCAACGCGCAGCCGTTCCTGGTGCACCACGCCGGCGAGCCTTACGCCCTGGGGCACAACGGCAATTTCATCAACGCCCGGCAGCTCCGCTCGCAGCTCGAAAAACAGGGCTCCATCTTCCAGTCCACCATGGACAGCGAGATCGTCGTGCACCTCATGGCGCACCACCTCCGCAACGGGTTCGAGGATGCGCTCGTCAAGGCCCTCGGCCGGGTGAAAGGGGCCTACTGCCTCGTGATGCTCACGAAGGACAAGGTCATCGCCGCCCGCGACCCGAGGGGATTCAGGCCCCTGTCGATCGGCAGGCTCGGCGAAGCCACCGTCGTCGCCTCGGAGACCTGCGCCTTCGACCTGCTCGGCGCCGCCTACGTGCGCGACGTCGAGCCCGGCGAAATCGTCATCATCGACAACACGGGGATGCGGAGCCTCAAGCCCTTCCGCAAGGTCCGTCCCGCACACTGCATCTTCGAGCTGGTGTACTTTGCCCGTCCCGACAGCCACATCTTCGGGCAGAACGTCTACCTCTGCCGCAAGCGTTTCGGCCGCCAGCTGGCCCGCGAGTACCGGCCCGAGGTGGACCTGGTCATGCCCTTCCCGGACTCGGGCAACTACGCGGCCCTGGGCTACGCCGAGGAAAGCAGGCTGCCCTTCGAGATGGGCATGATCCGCAACCACTACGTGGGTCGGACGTTCATCCAGCCCTCGCAGGCGATCCGCGACTTCGGGGTGCGCGTGAAGCTCAACCCCGTCAAGCCCCTCCTGCAGGGCAGGCGCGTGCTCATCGTCGAGGACTCCATCATCCGGGGGACGACCAGCCGCAACCGCATCCGGAATCTCCGCCAGATCGGCGTGAAGGAAATCCACATGGCCATCAGCTGCCCCCCGACACGATACCCCTGCCCTTACGGCATCGACTTCTCCTCGAAGGGCGAGCTCATCGCGGCCGAGAAGGGCGCCGTCGACGCCGTCGGCCGCTTCATCGGCCTCGATTCCCTGTATTACCTCAGCATCGAGGGCATGGTGGGGGCCACCCAGATGGACCCCCGGAGCTTCTGCCTGGCCTGCTACTCCGGCAAGTACCCCATTGCCGTCGAGGAGGAGCTCGACAAGTTCTGCCTGGAGGACCGCCTCTCCTGCGAGCCGCAGCAGGACGACCTGCCCTTCATTTCCTAGCGTGCTTCGCGCGCAGGCTCAGGGTTACAGGCATCAGGCTTCGGGATGAATACAGCCCTCTTCCTGCCGGCTCCCGTCACGGGCCTTTCCCCGCGCCTGAAACCCTGCCGTCTGCGGGCAAAATGACTTTCCCGGTCAGTCTCGCAGGTCAGAATTTTCCCACCCGAATGTCTTCTTTTTTATTATCGATACAATTCTGTGTCGTATCGAATAAATTCTACATTCGCGTATACATTGTCATGGACTGATTATTTATAACATCTTGATATTGATAATTTTTTGCTGTGGCCGGGTAATTGCACAACCTCCTGCATCTCATTGAGGGGGAAGGGAAATCATGTCTCCACAGATCAACACGGGCGATACGGCCTGGATTCTCGTTTCCTGCGCTCTTGTCCTCATGATGACGCCGGGCCTCGCGTTTTTTTACGGCGGCATGGTCCGCAGGAAGAACGTCCTCTCCACGCTGACCCTGAGCTACATCTTCATGGCCCTCATCGGGGTGCAGTGGGTGGCCTACGGGTACTCGCTTTCCTTCGGCAGCTCGATCAACGGCCTCATCGGCGGCCTGAACTTCGTCGGCTTCCAGGGCGTCGATGCCGCACCCAACCCGGACTACGCCAAGACGATCCCCCAGGGCCTCTTTGCGGCCTTCCAGATGATGTTTGCCGTCATCACGCCCGCCCTGATCACGGGCGCCTTCGTGGAGCGCGTCCGATTCAAGAGCTTTCTGCTCTTCAGCCTGCTCTGGGCGACCCTCGTCTACGATCCCCTCTGCCACTGGGTCTGGGGACAGGGGGGGTGGCTGAAGAACCTGGGCGTCCTCGATTTCGCCGGCGGCACGGTGGTGCACATTGCAGCCGGCTTCTCGGCCCTGGCCTTTGCGCTGGTCATCGGGCCGCGCAAGGGATTCGGTACCGCCCCGATGGAGCCGAACAACATCCCCCTGACCGTCTTGGGAACGGGGCTGTTGTGGGTGGGCTGGTTCGGTTTCAACGCGGGCTCCGCCCTGGCCGCAAACGGCGTGGCGGTGAATGCCCTGCTGACGACCAACACCTCCGCGGCCACGGCGGGCCTGGTGTGGATGGTGCTCTCCTGGCTCGACGGCAGGCCCAGCACCCTGGGGATCGCCACGGGGATGGTCGTCGGCCTGGCCGCGGTCACCCCGGCCTCGGGGTTCATCACCCCGCTGGCCTCCATGCTGGTCGGGGCCGTGGCGGCGCCGCTGTCCTACTACGCGATCCGTTTCCGGGACCGCCGGAAGCTCGACGAGTCGCTCGACGTGTGGGCCTGCCACGGCATCTCCAGCACCTGGGGAATGAATGCCGCAGGGCTCTTCGCCACCGTGTCCGTCAACGGCGACGGCGCCGACGGCCTCTTCTTCGGCAACCCCGGGCAGATCGGCATCCAGCTCCTGGCCATCGCCGTCACCATGCTTTTTTCATTCACCGTGACCTATGTCCTTGCCAGGGCGCTCAACGCGAGCATCGGCCTGAGGGTCAAGCCCATGGAGGAGGAAGTCGGCCTGGACATCAGCTCCCACGGGGAGAGATCCTATTCGTAGACCCGGGCGGCCGGAAAACTTCCGTCGCCCGTCATCCGCTTGCACCCATGGGGAGGAGAACATGCTGAAGAAAGTCGAAGCCATCATTCGTGAAGACAAGGTCAACGACGTCGTCGATGCCCTCAAGGCGATCGGCATCGTGGGCCTCAACACCTTCGAGGTCCGGGGCCACGGCCGCCAGGGGGGTATCCAGCTGGTGGGCCGTGCGGGAACCTACCAGGTGAACATGCTGCCCAAGATCCAGGTCAACATCGTGCTGAGCGACAGAAACCTCGAACCCGCCATCGAGGCGATCCTCAAATCGGCCTACACGGGGGAACCCGGCGACGGTCTCATTTTCGTCACACCCGTCGATGAGGTGATCCGCATACGGACCCGCGAGCGCGGACAGGACGCCATGATGTACCCGGGCGACATCGACGAGAGGAAGAAGCGCAGCGCGGGCTGAAGGGCCGATCGAACCCTTGACCCCGACGAGCAGGCAGGGCGGCTGCAGCCCTGCCTCTTTTCTTGTCGCGCGCAGGGAAGCGTCCAGCCCCCGCTCCGAAGCCGCCCGAACGGCATGACCCGTGATGCCCGGACTTTCCGCGGCCAATATCATGCAGATTCGTTCTCACCGCAATTATGATTCAATATTCGTTACTATTTGAAATATAGTACACATTTATGTGTTTTTTTATGAGACCTGGCGATGGCCCAGTACAGACATTTATTACATTATATCGATAACTTGTAAGCATTTCAGGCTTCTGGCACCCAACTTGCCTTCTCTTCAAGCAACATTGATGACATCTCTTTTCAGGAGGTAGCGAACATGAATTCGGGTGACACGGCCTGGGTGCTCATCTCATCGGCACTCGTTCTTCTCATGACCCTGCCCGGCCTGGCATTCTTCTACGGCGGCCTGGTGAGGAGGAAAAACGTCCTTTCCATCCTGATGCAGTGCCTGATCATCCTCTGCGTCATCACGCTGCAGTGGGTCCTCTATGGTTATTCCCTGACATTCGGCCCCGACACAGGCCAGGGGATCATCGGCGGCCTCGACTGGGCGGGCCTCCGCAATGTCGGTGGCCAGCCCAATACCGATTATGCGGCGTCGATCCCGCACTATGCCTTCATGATCTTCCAGTGCATGTTCGCGGTGATCACGCCGGCCCTGATCATCGGGACCTACGCCGAGCGGATCAAGTTCTCCGCCTTCCTGGCCTTCACCGTTCTCTGGGCCACCTTCGTCTACAACCCGCTCGGGCACTGGGTCTGGGGGACGGGCGGCTGGCTCCGCGAGCTCGGCGCCCTCGACTTCGCCGGCGGGATCGTCGTGCACACCAGCTCCGGCATCTCGGCCCTGATGCTCGCTCTCCTGATCGGCCGGAGAATCGGCTACGAAACGAGGACCTTCACCCCGCACAACCTGCCCTTCACGGTCCTGGGGGGCGCCCTGCTGTGGTTCGGCTGGTTCGGCTTCAACGCGGGCAGCGCCCTGGCGGCCAATGACCTGGCGGCCAACGCCTTCGTGACCACCACGGTGGCCACCTCCGCCGCGGGACTGACCTGGGCCGTCATCGAGTGGGTGCAGCACAAGGCCCCGACCGCCTTGGGCGCGGTCTCGGGCGCCGTGGCGGGCCTCGTTGCGATCACGCCGGCCTGCGGGTTCGTGAACCCCATGAACGCCATCTTCATCGGCGCCCTCGCGAGCGTCTTCTGCTACATCGCCATCGCCAGGGTGAAGTCCTTCTTCAAGTACGACGACTCGCTCGACGTCTTCGGGATCCACGGCGTGGGCGGGATCTGGGGAACCCTGGCGACGGGCCTCTTCGCGGAAAAGGCGGTCAACGAGGCCGGCGCCGACGGGCTTCTCTTCGGCAACCCCGGGCTGTTTTTGACCCAGTGCATGCTCGTGGCGGTGACGATCGCGTTTGCCGCGGCCATGACCTGGGCCATCTTCAAACTCGTCGACACCCTGCTGTGTGTCCGGGTGGAAAAGACCAAGGAGATCGTCGGCCTGGACCTCACCCAGCACAGCGAGTCGGCCTACACCCTGGTCGACTAGGAGGAGCGACCCATGAAATACATCATTGCCATCATCAAGCCGCACAAGCTCGACGACGTCATGAATGCGCTCGAGGAGATCGACGTGAACCTCATGACCGTCTCCAACGTCCTCGGCAGGGGACGGCAGAAAGGCGTCACGGAGGTCTACCGGGGCGCAAAGGAAGCGGGGAGCCTCCTCAAGAAGGTCAAGCTCGAGATCGCCGTCAACGAGGATTTCGTGGAGCCCACCATCCAGGCGATCAGCAAGAGCGCCCGCACGGGCGAGATCGGGGACGGGAAGATCTTCGTCCTGGACCTGCCGGACGTCATCCGGATCCGCACCGCGGAGCGGGGCGGCCAGGCGATCGGATGAAATATACGCGGCTTCAGGCATCAGGCGAAGAGACCGACCCTTCCCCGGGTGCCTGGAGCCGATGCCCGATGGCCCCGGGCCATGCGGTCCCGCTGCCGTCATCCGTAGCGCGCACGAGAGGAATGCCATGGTGAAGGCCATCGTCACAGGTGTGAGCAGCAAGATGGGGGCGAGGCTCATGCAGTTCGTCAACGAGACGGACGGCATCGAGCTCTTCGGCGCCGTGGACGCGGCGGGAAGCCGCTACGTCGGGCATGACGCAGGCGAAATCCATCACATGGGATTTTTCGGGGTTGCCGTCTCGGAGAGTCTCCGGGACTGCATCCGCAACAGCTGCGTGGTCATCGATTTCACGGACAAGGAATCGTCCCTGGCCCATCTCAAGATCGCGGCCGAGTTCAAGACCTCCGTGGTCATGGGGACCATGGGGTTCATGCTCGACGAGATGGAGCGCATCCGCGAGCTGACGAAGAAGACACGCTGCGTCCTCGTGCCGAACGTGAGCCCTGCCCTCTTCAGCGAGATGGGGGCCGGCGTGGAACTGATCTACCGCTCCTTTATCCGGGACACCTTCGCCCGCGAGGCGATCGCCGCCGCGAAGTGGATCGTGAAGCAGAAGAACGGGCTGTACGACATGCAGGACGTCCTGGGCCTGAAGTAAGACGAAGGTGAGAGGCGGAAAAGGTCAGAAGCTCGGATCATCTGTGCATGTCAAGCACGTCAAACGCTCAAACAACCGTCTCACCCCCTTGCCCTCTGTACCCTCTTACCCTCCGTAACAACGGTCGCCTTGCACCCGGCCCCTGTTGACCGTGCCGGGCGAATCCCCCTCCGGACTGCCGCCGCCCTTTCTTCGCGCCGGCGGCGCGCCTTCGATACGAAAAATGCTGGACGTACCGGACGGCAGACGGTATAAAAACGCATCCAAACACGACGGAGGTGGAACCATGAAACGAGCATTCCTGTGCGTCGCGGCCGTCATGCTCGTCCTCGCGCTGGCACACGGGGACGACGCCCTGGCACAACGGAAGACCTTCCTCACGCTCTCGTCGGGCAGCCCCGGGGGCGTCTACTACCCGCTGGGCGGAGGCATGGCGGTCATCATCGAGAAGACCGTGGAAGGGTTCCGCTGCGCCTCGGAATCGACGGGCGCCTCCGTCGAGAACAGCCGGCTCGTCGGGAACGGCGAATCGGACATGGGCATGGTCATGGGCAGCATCGCCTACAACGCCGTCGTGGGCAAGGACCCCTTCAAGGAGAAGCTGCCCCTCGTGGCCCTGTTCCAGATGTACCCGGCCCCCGAGCACATCGTGACGACGAAGCAGTCGGGGATCAAGTCCATCAAGGATCTCAAGGGCAGGAAGGTCTCGATCGACGTGCCCGGCAGCGGCTGCGCCAACATGGCCCGGATCATCCTCGAGGAGCACGGCTTCACGCTCAACAAGGACGTGACCATCGCGAATCTCTCCCAGAACGAATCCGTCCAGGCCCTCAAGGACGGCGTCGTCGACGCCGTGTTCTTCAACTTCGCCTACCCCGGCGCCGCGGTCCTCGACCTGGCGGCCTCGCGGGACATCGTGCTGATCCCCATCGAGAAGGCCATGGCCGACCGCATCATCAAGAAGTACCCCTACTACATCCGCATCGCCATCCCGGCCAAGACCTACCCGGGGCAGGACCGTGAAATCCTGTGCCTCGGAGACTCGAACGTGCTCGTGGCCAACAAGAAGATGGCCAACGACGTGGCCTACAAGATCACCAAGGCGATTTTCAGCAACGTCAGGGAGGGCAAGTACGCGCTCGTCAACATCCACCCGATCGCCGCGCAGCTGACGCCCGCAAACGCCGTCAACAGCCCGATCGCCCTGCACCCCGGCGCCGTGCAGTACTTCAAGGAGATCAAGGCGCTCAAGTGATGTCCCGGGGCCCGGCCGGATCGACACCGGCCGGGCTTTCCTTGCCCATGGTCCAACGCATCGCCATCGCCGCTCTCGCTGCGGCCCTCTGGCTGCCTCTCCCCGCCCGGGCGGCGGAGAGTGCGCCGGGCCTCGTGTTCCAGATCGTGCGCCACCCGGAAGGACGCCTGCTGTGGCAGCGGGCCGTGGCGCCGGGGGATCTCCTGGAGCTCGACTACACGCACTCATCGGACGGGACGCCCGTGCGGGACATCTTCCGGGTCGAGCAGGACGGGCACGTCGTGCTCCTGGAAGAGCAGTATCGGTGGTATGGGGCGGGGCTGGAATCGCACCCGCAGGCCGCCATCTCCTTCGAGGGGGAGCGGACGCGGGTCACGGTCAACCGGCGCCTGCCGCACCTGCTGATCCGCGTCGGCCGCGTCTCCAACCCGGTGATCCGTTCCGGCGGCGCGAGGGTCGCCCTGGCCGACCTTGCGCCGGGCGGGAGCCTCCTGCAACTGCGCATCGTGAAACGGTAGGGTCGACATCGCATGGCGGAGATCGAAAAAACGCTGCAGCACGAATTCGAGGAAGAGAGAAAGCGCGGGCAGGAAATCCTCGAGAAGTTCGAGCGGGTCCGCACCTACAGGGGCCCGGCCGGTGCGCTGCTCGGGGCATTCGCCGTCGCGGCAAGCCTCTACCATCTCTATTACGCCTACGCGCACCCCTTCTTCGCCCTCGATCACCGGGCCCTGCACTGGTTCTTCATGTCCCTTCTCATCTTCGCGCTCTACCCCCTGTCGAAGAAGCGCTCGCCGTGGAACCGCATGTCGGTCCTCGATGCGGTTTTTCTGATCGCTTCGGGCGCCATCTGCATCTGGCTCTTCATCGAGTCGACGCCGATCATGAACCGGGCGGGGTCTTACGCGACCCTGGACGTGGTCATGGGAAGCCTGATGGTCCTGATCGTCCTGGAGGCCTCGAGGCGCTCCACGGGCCTGTCCGTCACGCTGATCGCCGTGGTGTTCATCCTCTACGCCCTGCTGGGCCCCTGGCTGCCGGACGTCATCTCGCACAAGGGCTACAGCGTCAAGCGGCTCTCGACCTACCTCGCGCTGTCCACGGACGGGATCTTCGGGGTCCCGATCGGCGTTTCGGCCAACTTCATCCTGCTGTTCATCCTCTACGGGACGCTGCTGCGCAAGACGGGGGCGGGCGAGTTCTTCACGGACATCGCCTTCGCCCTGACGGGGTGGACGCGGGGCGGCCCGGCCAAAGCGGCGGTCGTGTCGAGCACGTTCTTCGGCATGATCTCGGGGAGCTCCGTGGCCAACACGGTGACGACGGGATCGTTCACGATCCCCCTGATGAAGCGGACGGGTTACCCCGCCCACTTCGCGGCGGGTGTCGAGGCCTCGGCCTCGACGATGGGGCAGATCATGCCGCCCGTGATGGGCGCCGCCGCGTTCATCATGGCGGAGTTTCTCGGCATCCCCTACTTCAAGGTCTGTGTCGCCGCGTTCATCCCCGCGACGCTGGCCTTTTTCGCCACGTTCATGCAGGTCCACTTCCGGGCCGTCTCGCTCGGCCTGCAGGGGCTGCCCAAGTCCGAGCTGCCGAGCATCCGCCGCACCCTGATCCGGGGCTGGCACCACCTGTTTTCCGTCTTCGCCCTCATCGCCTTCCTCATGGAGGACTATTCGCCCGAGCGGGCCGTCTTCTGGGCCATCGCCGTGACGATCCTCACGTCGCTGTTCATGACGATCGCCAGGAGGGAATCCCTGAAGGCGTTCGGCCTGTCCATCCTCGACGGGCTGAAGGAAGGCGCGATCGGGTCGGTGCAGGTCGCCGCCGCGTGCGCCGCAGCGGGGATCATCATCGGAAGCATCACCATGACGGGGCTGGGCCTCAAGTTCTCCTCCTTCGTCGTCGACGCCTCCCAGGGCTACCTGTTCCTCGCCCTGCCCTTCACCATGATCGCCTGCCTGTTCCTGGGGATGGGGGTCCCGACGACGGCGCAGTACATCATCATCACCTCGCTGGTGGCGCCGGCGCTCGCCGAGATGGGGGTCCTCGCCATCGCCGCCCACCTCTTCATCCTCTACTTCGGCACCCGGGCCGACATCACGCCCCCCGTCGCCCTGGCGGCCTATGCCGGGGCGGGGATCGCCCAGTCCGATCCGTGGAAGACGGGGCTTGCGGCCTTTCAGCTGGGCATCGCGGGCTTCATCATCCCCTTCATGTTCGTCTACGCCCCGGAGCTGCTGATGATCGGGAGCTGGCCCGCCATCCTCCTGGCCGTCTGCACGGCGACCCTCGGCGTCGTGTGCCTCGCGGCCGCCGTGCAGGGCTGCCTGATGATCCCGGCCGCGTGGTACGAGAGGATCGCCCTGATGACGGCCGCCCTGCTCCTGATCAAGCCGGGCTGGATGACGGATCTCGCCGGGCTGATCGTCTTCTCGCTCGTTTTCCTTGCACAGACGCTCAGGAAGCGCAAAGGGGACGGGCCGCCCGCGCAGGACGTCCCGGCCCGGCAGCCGTGACGTCGAATCGAAGTGTCCCAACCCGAGAGAGCGGACCGCGATGCCCGTCCTGCCCAAAGAGCCCCTGATCTACGAGATCAACGCCTGGGCCTGGCTCGCCGAATTGAGCCGCAGGCACAGGAGGCCCGTCACGCTGGCGACCGTGCCGCCGGAAGAATGGGATGCCGTCGCCTCCCTCGGTTTCGATGCCGTCTGGCTCATGGGGGTCTGGCGCAGGAGTCCCGCGGGGGCGAGGCTGGCCCGTGGCCTGTCGTCCCTTCTCGAAGAGTGCCGCAGGATCCTGCCGGATTTCACGCCCGACGATATCCCGGGCTCCCCGTACTGCATACGCGACTACACCGTGGACGAGCACCTCGGGGGTCCCGACGGCCTTGCCGCGGCTCGCCGGGCCCTTGACCGCCGCGGGCTCGGCCTGATCCTGGATTTCGTGCCGAACCACGTGGCCCAGGACCACGACTGGGTGCGGGAACACCCCGAGTTCCTGATCCGGGGCGACGCGACGGACCTGATCCGGGCGCCGCGGGAGTTCTTCCAGTCGGGCGGGCGCGTCTTCGCCTTCGGCCGCGACCCCCACTATCCCCCCTGGACTGACGTGGCCCAGCTCAACGCCTTTCACCCGGGGCTCCGGGAGGCCGCAGTCGGGGCGCTGCTGGGCATCGCGGAGCAGTGCGACGGGGTGCGATGCGACATGGCCATCCTGCTCATCAACCGCATCTTCCGCAAGACCTGGGGAACCCGCGCGGGAAGGGAACCCCGGGAGGAATACTGGCCGGAGATCATCGGCGGCGTCCGCAAGCACCGGCCGGGATTCGTCTTCATCGCCGAGGCCTACTGGGACCTGGAACGGGAGCTCCAGCAGCAGGGTTTCGACTACTGTTACGACAAGCGCCTCTACGACCGCCTCCTGCACGAGTCGGCCGAGGCAATCCGGCTTCACCTCTCCGGCGACGCCGGCTACCAGCACGGGCTTCTGCGCTTCATCGAGAACCACGACGAGCCGCGTGCCGCATCGGCCTTCGGCCCCGCAAGGGGCAGGGCCGCCGCGGTCGTGATCGCAACGCTGCCGGGCGCGAGGCTGTTTCACGACGGCCAGCTCGAAGGCCGCAGGGTGAGACTGCCGGTCCAGCTCGGCCGGCAGCCCGACGAGGCCCCCGATCCCTCCCTGCAGGGCTTCTACGGGACGCTCCTCCGCGCCGTGCGCGATGCGGAACTGCGCGGCCGTGCATGGGCCCCCTGCGAGATCTCGGGCTGGCCCGATAACCGAAGCTGCGTAAACCTCGTCGCCTGGAGGTGGGAAAGGGCGGACAGGCGCCACCTCGTCGTCGTGAACCTGTCGGGGGACTCATCCCAGGGGCGTGTCCAAATGCCCGGACTGTCCCTGGCCGGACGCTCGTGGCGGCTGGTCGATCTGCTGTCGGGGGATGTCTTCGAGCGGGACGGCGATGAAATGACGGACCCGGGTTTGTACGTCGATCTGCAACCCTGGGGCTTTCACGTTCTCGAGTTCTGAAGAATGCAGCGGGAATTTCCCTGCCGTTTGCCTTTCGCCTGTCTTCTCACCATACCTCCCTGACCTTGACGCCGTTGCCGGAGAGATAGGCCTTGAGTTCGGCGATCGTGCAGGTGCCGTAGTGCACGATGGAGGCGATGAGGGCCGCGTCGGCCTTCGCCTTCGTGAGGACGTCCAGCAGGTGCTCTTTCCTGCCCGCCCCGCCCGATGCGATGACGGGGATGTTCACGCTCGTTGCAATCAGGCGCGTGAGATCCAGCTCGTAGCCGTCGAGGGTCCCGTCGGCGTCGATCGAGTTCAGGCAGATCTCGCCGGCACCGAGGCTCTCGGCTTCCTTCGCCCACCAGAGGGCATCGATCCCCGTCGCCTTCCTTCCGCCCTGGATGACGATCTCGTAGCCCGACGGGATCTTCGCGCTCGTTTCGACCCTCTTGACGTCCATCCCGAGGACGACGCACTGGCTTCCGAACGCGACGGCCCCCTCGCGGATGATCCCCGGGTTCTCCACGGCGCCGGAGTTGACGCTGACCTTCTCCGCACCGGCCAGGATGACCCTGCGCATGTCCTCGAGGGTCCGGATGCCCCCGCCCACGGAGAAGGGAATGAAGATCGTCTCGGCGACGCGCCGCACCACGTCGATCAGGATGTCGCGGCCCTCCGAAGACGCGGTGATGTCGTAGAAGACGATCTCGTCGGCCCCCTGCTCGTAATAGCGGCGGGCCGCCTCGACCGGGTCGCCGATGTCGACGTTGCCCTTGAACTTGACCCCCTTGGTGAGCTTGCCGTCCCGCACGTCGAGGCAGGGGATGATGCGCTTACTGAGCATGGCTGCCGTCCCAGCGGCTGAAGTTTTCCAGGATCGCGAGGCCGAAGCGCCCGCTCTTCTCGGGGTGGAACTGGACCGCGACGAGATTGCGTCGCGCCACGGCCGAGGCGAACCGGATCCCGTATTCCGTCTCGCCGGCCACGTCATCTGCGTTCGACGGCGCCGGGTAATAGGAGTGCACGAAGTAGAACTCGGCATTCTCCGGCAGCCCGGCGAACACCGGGTGGCCGGGCCGGAAAGTGACGCGGTTCCACCCCATGTGGGGGATCTTGAGGGGGTCGCCCCCCTGTCGCATGTCCCCGGGGAATCGCCGGACGCCGCCGGGGATGATCCCCAGGCACGCGGTCCGGTTGTCCTCCTCGCTGTAGTCGAAGATGACCTGGGTCCCCAGGCAGATGCCCAGCAGCGGCTTCCCCGACTCGAACAGCTCGCGGATGCAGCGATCCAGTCCCGTCTGCCGGAGATTGCGCATGGCCTCGCCCGCGGCCCCGACGCCGGGGAAGACGACCCGCTCGGCCCGGCGCAGGACATCGGGACGGTCCGTGACGGCACAGGCAACGCCGAGGCTCTGGAGGGCGCGGGCAACGCTGGTGAGGTTGCCGGCCCGGTAATCGACAATCGCGATCATGGCTTCCCCGCAGAGGATTGAGGCTTTCGAATGATAGCGCAGGGCGCCCCGAAAATCAACGCCCGCGGGCATTTTGGGCGAAAAAAACCTTCACCGGGGCGTATCCGTCCTGTAACCGCGATTTTCGCCGGCACCGCTCATTCGCCGTCCTGTCGGCGGCCCGCACGCCCCCCTTTTCGACGATTCGAACCTCTCCCGGCCCTTTGTCCCGAGTCCGTCGGCCTGCGCGACGGTACGACCCTGTAACCCCGGTTCCGCCTTCACCCCTCGCGAAGCGGTCGGCCCTGAAGCTTGCGGACCTCCGTGCCGGGAGAAAGGCGGGATCGCGGCGATCGGGAAGGCGGAAGGAAGGGCGCCGGGGGGCTCAGGACAGGACCCATCGCCGGCAGACCGGATCCGGGCGCCGTGCACGGGAAAGGGAGGGCCGGATCACGGCTCCGAGAGCTCCCGGATCCGGTCCACGTCCTCCTTTCGGGCCACCAGGGTCCGGTTGCCCGAGCGAACGACGACCAGGCCGTCGACTCCGATCAGGGCCACCGTCTCGTCCGGCGTCTCGCAGAAGACGAGGTTGCCCGAGGCGTCGACGGCCTTGAGAGTGCCCCTGGCGGCGTTTCCGCCGGGACCCGCGGGGAGCAGATCGCGTACGGCAAGCCAGCCCCCCACGTCGCTCCAGGAAAACCGGGACGAGACGCAGCGCAGCGGGGTCCGGGTCTTCTCCATGACCCCGTAGTCGATGGAGATGGGGCGGATGGCCGAAAAGGCCCTCTCGAGGGCTTCCTGCCACCGCGGCGTCCCGTCGCATGCGCCCAGCGGCTCGAGGGCCTCGGCGTGCCCGGGCAGCCAGGTTCGGATCTCCCGAAGGATCGTCGCGGCCCGCCAGACGAACATGCCCGAGTTCCACAGGAAACGCCCCGAGTCCACGTAGCGCCGGGCCGTCTCGAGATCGGGTTTTTCCTTGAATCGCCGGAGCTCGAAATGCTCGATTGCGCCGTCGGCCGCGAGGGCGGCGCCGGTCTCGAGATAGCCGTAGACCGTGGCCGGGTAGGCCGGCCGGATCCCGAAGGTGTAGAAGACATCGGCGGCGGCGACCTGCCGTGCCGCCGAGACGAGGTCCTGCTGGAAGAGATCCGTCGGCTCGATCAGGTGATCGGCCGTCAGCGTCAGGATGATGCCGTCGCCGAAGCGCCTGCGCACCAGAACGGCCGCAAGCGCGACGGCGGCCGCCGTGTCGCGGCGGAGCGGCTCGCCGATGACGTGGGCGGCCGGGAGTTCCGGGAGCTGCTCGCGGGCCAGTGCGACATGCGCGGCGTTGGTGAGGAGCAGGATCCGGTCCGGTTCGACGAGACCCCGCAGCCGGTCGAAACTCATCTGCAGGAGGCTTCGGTCGCCCTGCAGGGTGATGAACTGCTTGGGCCTCTCCGGGGTGCTCAGCGGCCAGAACCTCGTCCCCATGCCCCCGGCCATGATGACGGCCACAAGATTGTTTTCCAGAGCGGACATTCCCGCCTCCCGTCCCCGGGGTCCCTCAGGCCTTTGAGGCCCGGCCGTAATCGTCCTCGACGCGCTCGATGTCGCCTTCGTCGAAGGCATCGCCGGTCTGGATCTCCACGATGACCAGCTCCGTCTCCCCCGTGTTCATGACCCGGTGCAGCGCGCCCCTCGGGATGTCGACGGACTGCCCCCTTCGCAGGGTGAATTCCTCGCCGTCGACGGTCATCCGCGCCTCCCCGGAGACGATCATCCAGTGCTCGTCCCGGTGGCGGTGTCTCTGCAGGCTCAGTCGCTTCCCGGGGTACACGACGATCCGCTTGAGCTTGTGCTGCGCATCTTCGGCCAGAACGCTGAAGTACCCCCAGGGGCGCTCGTCCCTCGGCTGCGGACCCATGATCGGCTCACCCACCCCGTTTCTTGCCCCGCGACGGCAGGGCCGGCGCTCACACGGCGCGACGGTAACACATTTCGGATTGCGGCACCACCCTGTTTTGACCGGGCAATCAGCCGCCGGCCTTTCGGGCATTCCCCTCGACGAACGACCAGTTCACCAGCCGGTCGAGGGAGGCCTCCACGAAATCCTTCCGGCGGTTCTGGTAGTCGAGGTAGTACGCGTGCTCCCAGACGTCGATCGTCAGCAGCGGCCGCAGCCCCTGCGTGATCGGGTTCTCGGCGTTCGGGGTCCTGACGACCTTGAGCGTTTTTCCCGCCGCAACGAGCCACGCCCAGCCGCTGCCGAACTGGCCCAGGGCCGCCCCGAGGAACTCCTTCCTGAAATTTTCGTAGCTCCCGAAATCCCGGTCGATCCTCCTGCCGATCTCGCCGGACGGCCTGCCGCCGCCCCCGGGCTTCATGCCGTCCCAGTAGAACGTGTGATTCCAGACCTGTGCGGCGTTGTTGAAGACGGCCGCCTGCCCGGGGTTCGCGGCAGAGGCCCGGATCACCGCCTCGAGGCTCATCTTCTCGTATGGGGTGCCCCTGACGAGGCCGTTGAGGTTGTCGAGATAGCCCCGGTGATGCTTGCCGTAGTGGAACCCCACCGTCACGGCCGAGATGACCGGGGCCAGGGCGTCCTCCGCATAGGGCAGCGGCGGCAGCTCGAAGGGCCCCTTCGCCCGGGCGGATGCCCCCGCGGCAACCGCGACAGGGGATAGCGCCAGCATGGCGCATCCCGCCAGGGATGCCTTCATGAATGCCCGCCTCGTGAGTCCGCTTTCGTTGACCCGCCCTTCCATGGCGTTCCTCCTGTCCGGATTGTTTCACGGGCCTTCAGGCCCGGGATTGATGGTAGCAGAATCGGCGGGGAAAGAACAGGGGCCGGCCCCCGCTCGTCCGCCCGGCGCCTTCGCCGGGGGAACGCCGAATTGAGTTGCAGCTTCCCGGCAGTTCCGTTATAGTCGCCCGGGCGGCGGACAGCAGGGATGCCCCCTGGAGGTTTTCACGTCCCCGTTCCGTTTGCCGCCGCCGCAACAGAGCGCCGATGAGCACCCCTCACGCCATGCACACCCGCACATCCCTGGAGCGGCTCCGGGGCCTGGCGGGCTTTTACATCCGCCGCAATCTCCTCGGCCGGGACATGCCGCTTTTGGCCAGCTTCAAGCTCACCTACCGGTGCAATCTGCGGTGCGCACCCTGTCCCTATCACCGGCGCGCCGATGCGGACTCCAGCATCGGCTGGGAATCCGCGACGGCCGCCCTCGATGCCCTGGTTCGCGCCGGGTGCCGGATCGTCGTCTTCGAGGGGGGCGAGCCCCTGCTGTGGCGCGACGGCGCGCGGCGCTTCAGCGACATCGCCCGCCGGGCCCGGGAGCGCTTTCTCTGCACGGCGGCAACGACCAACGGCACCCTGCCCCTCGACGTGCCCGTCGACGTCCTCTGGGTGAGCCTCGACGGGATGCAGGAGACCCACGACCGCCTGCGGAGCGGCTCCTTCGACCGGGTGTGGGAGAATCTCAGGCATCCGCCCCGGTGCAAGCTGCTCGTCCACTTCACGATGAACCGGGAAAACTGGCAGGACCTCCCGCGCCTTCTCGACGCGCTGAAGGAGAGACCGGCGGTGCGCGGCGTGACGCTGCAGCTCTTCTACCCCTACGGGCAGGGGGAGGAGGCCCTGGCGCTCCCCCCGGCCGAGAGGCGCGAGGCGATCGGCATGGCCGTCCGTCTCAAGGAGCGCGGCTACCCGATCATCAACTCGCGGCGCACCCTCGAGAGAATGATCACGAACGGCTGGACGTGCCGCGACCGGCTGCTGGTGAACGTGGACCCCGACGGCTCCGTCACGCAGGGGTGTTACGTCCGCAGCCGCGGCGAGATCCGCTGCAGCGACTGCGGGTTCACGCCCGTGGCCGAGCTCTCGGGGGCCTTCGATCCGGCCCCCGGCTCCATCCTGGCCGGCTGGAAGGCCTTCGTGAGCGCCTGACCCCTACTTCGCTCCCTCCATTTCCATCCGCAACGCCAGCACCTCCATCAGGTCCTTCAGCGTCACGATGCCGGCCAGGCGGCCGTTGTCGACGACCAGGAGGCGGCTGTTGCCCGTCTCGTTCATCATGCCCAGCACGGACAGGGCATCCGCGTCGGGACCGATGACGGTCGCCTCGTCGCAGCGCCCGGCCGCTTGCCCCACGGTTAGGCGGGGCCACTCGGCCCGGGGCACATCCTTGAGCGACCGGACGGTGAGACATCCGACCAGTTCCCCGCCCTGCACGACGGGGTAGATCTGGTGATGGGTCCGGTAGAGGTATTCCTCCACGAAATCCTGCAGGGTGATGCCCGGCGGGACGCTGACGGGGTCGGGGGTCATGAAGCGGCTCACCTTGAAACCCGACAGGGCGTCGCGGGTCAGGACCTGCCGGTACGAGGCCCGGGCGGCGCCGCGCAAAAACAGGCCGATCATCGCCTGCCAGAGGCCGCCGATGAAGTTGCCCTCGATGATCTCCCAGAGCCCCAGGGCGATGAAGACGACCCCGAAGGCCGAACCGACCCGAGAGGAAATCATCGTGGCCCAGCGCAGATCCCCCTTCCAGAACCAGAGGGCGGAGCGGAACACCCGGCCCCCGTCCAGGGGAAAGGCCGGCAGGAGGTTGAACAGGGCCAGGATGACGTTGACCCAGACGAGGTAGAAGAAGACGCCGTTGATCGCCGCGGGCCAGCCGAACGACTCCCCGGCCTGGAGGACGCCGTAGAAGGCCGCCGCAAGGACCAGGCTGGAGACGGGGCCGATGACGGCCGTGAGGAACTCGGCCTTCGCGCCGGGAGGCTCTTCGCTCATCTCGGCCACGCCGCCGAAGATGAACAGGGTGATCCCCCGCATGGGAATTCCGAAACGCCGGGCCACGAGGGAGTGGCTCAGCTCGTGAAAGATGATGGAGAGAAACAGCCCCACGGCGCCGGCCACCCCCATGGCCCAGTAGTTGGCCGCCGGCATGCCCTCGAAGTAGGCGGGGAAGACGCCCTTGGCGAGCGACCAGGTGATGAGGACGGCCAGGATGATCCAGCTCGAATCGAGCTTGACCTCAAAGCCCAGCAGCTTGAACAACGTCACGCGGTTTCCGAACATGATCCCTTCTTCGTCGCCCGTTGGTCCTTGTCAGACTGCCTTTCGAAAGAGGCAAAGGTTGCGGGTATCAGGCGGCAGGGAAAAAAAGACAAGGCAGCTTGTAGGTTGTTCCTGTCACCTGTCACCTGTCACCTGCCGTAGGTCCTCGTCATCTCCAGCAGGCGGCGCTCGAGGCGGCGGTCGATCTGACCCCGCATCAGGCGCCATCGCCACCAGCTTCCCTTCCCGGCGGGCAGGTTCATCCGGGCCTCTGCGCCCAGGCCCAGCAGGTCCTGCATGGGGATGACGGCCGTCGCGGCGACGGACATCATCGCCAGCCGGATCATCGCCTCGTGGACACGCCCCGCCGGGACCCTGCAGCCGATGTAATCGAAGAACCTCTCCCTCTCTTCCTTTCGCGCATCCCTCTCGAACCAGCCCCGCACGGTGTTGTTGTCGTGGGTGCCCGTGTAGACGAAATCCCTCTCGGTGTGGCTGTGGGGGGCATGGTGCTCCGAGCCGGAAACGGTGCTGAAGGCGAACAGGAGGACCCGCATGCCGGGCAGCCCGAGCCGGCCGAGAAAGGCGCGGACCTCGGGCGTGATGTCCCCCAGGTCCTCCGCCACCAGGGCGCTCCGCGGCACCTTGCGCAGGACGGCCCGGAACAGCTCCGGGGCCGGCGCGGGCACCCAGGTGCCCCGCGCGGCGGTCCGGTGCCCCGCCGGGACCTCCCAGTAGGACACGAGGCCGCGGAAGTGATCGATGCGGACGAGGTCGAAGAGCTTCAGGCTGTGGCGGATCCGCGAAACCCACCAGGCGAACCGCCCTTTCCTGTGGGCACCCCAATCGAAGACGGGATTTCCCCAGAGCTGCCCCGTGCGGCTGAAGTAGTCCGGCGGGACGCCGGCGACGAAGGCGGGCCGGCCTTCCGGGTCCAGCTTGAACAGGCCGGGGTTTCCCCACACGTCCGCGCTGTCGTGATGGACGTAGCAGGGCATATCCCCCATGATCATGACACCGAGCCCGTTGCAGTAGGACCTCAGGGCCGCCCATTGCCTGAAAAAGAGATACTGCCTGAACTTCTGCTCCTCGATCATGGGGGCGATCTCGCGGATCTGCGGCCCCAGGACCTTCATCCTGCGGCTGCGAAACCCTTCGGGCCACCCCGTCCAGGGCACCTTCCCGAAGACCGTCTTGAGGGCCTTGAACGTGGCGTACTCGTCGAGCCAGCGGCGCTCGGTGCTGCAGAAAAGCTCGTAATCGTCCCGCGGGCCCCGCGCGACGGCCGCGAACCGCCGCCACGCCTCCCTGAGGATCCTCTCCTTGAAGGCGGCGGCAAGGCGGTAATCGACTCGGCCGCGGGGGAACCGGGGCGCCCCGGACAGATCCTGCCTGCCCAGGAATCCCTCCTCGACGAGCTTTTCGGGACTTACGAGAAGGGGGTTGCCGGCGAAGGCCGACGGGCTGCTGTAGGGCGAACTCCCCGTCTGAAGCTCCGTCGGGGCCAGGGGAAGCATCTGCCACAGCCTCTGGCCGGAGCGGTGCAGGAAATCGGCAAACCGGTAGGCCTCGGGCCCCAGGTCGCCGATGCCGTAAGGCGACGGCAGGGAGGTCACGTGCAGCAGGATCCCGCTTCGTCTGTCCGATTTCATCCCTTAATGCAATTCCTCAGGGTTTGGATCCCCCTTCAGCATATCCGAGAGTTTCAGGGCATCGTGCACGGCGTCGCCCTCCATCGTGTTGTCGAAAAAGACATAGACCGCCCTGCCCTCGCCGAGCCACCTCCGGATCGCCTCCGCCCGCTCCTGCAGAAACGAATCGGGGTATTTGCCGCGGTAGGGCTCCTTCAGGGGGCCGTGGAGCCGGATGTAGACGAAATCGGCCGTCACCGCATCGGGCGACCGCAGCCCGGCGAAGTCGAAGATGCAGAAGGCGATGCCGTTTCGCTTCAACGTATCACAGGTCTCCCCACGAAACCAGCCGGGATCGCGAAACTCGAAGGCGTACCGGAAACCCTTGTCCAATGTATGACAAAAAGAGTCCAACAATGCACCGTTGAAGGGAAATCTTGCCGGCAACTGAAAGAGGACCGGGCCGAGTTTCGGAGCGAGCGCACGAACCCGTCCGAGGAAGGGGGGGACGGTGGCTTCCGGCTCGCCGAGACGCCTGATGTGGGTGATGTAGCGGCTTGCCTTGACGGCGAAGACGAACCCCTCCGGGGTGAGGTCGCGCCACCGCGCCAGGGTGGACTCGAGCGGCAGGCGGTAGAAGGTGCTGTTGATTTCCAGGCCCCGGAACCGGGTGCTGTAATAGCTGAGGAATTCCCGTGCGGGCATCTTGGCAGGATAAAAAGAACCACGCCAGTCGGGATAGGAGAAGCCCGACGTGCCGATGTAGAGGGAGTGTCTTGTCGCACTTACCCCATGGCACCCCTTGTCCGTTGCGGTCAGTGATTCCAGCCGGCGGCCTTTCAGAAGGTAAGAAGGTCAGAGGGTAAGAAGGTTGGAGAAGGAATCGCCATCCACTTTTCCGGAGCCCCATCCAACTTTCTCACCTTCTCACCCTCTTACCCTCTCATCCGACCAGCTCCGCCCTCAGCACCGTCACCGCCTGGCCGCCGATCAGGACGCGGTCGCCCCTCAGGCCGACGCGGAGGATCCCGCCGCGTGCCGAGGCCTGAAAGGCCGACAGGGACGACTTGCCGAGCTTTGCGCCCCAGTAGGGCCCAAGGCAGCAGTGCGACGACCCCGTCACCGGGTCCTCGTCGACGCCCACGGCGGGGGCGAAGAAGCGCGAGACGAAATCGAAACCCGCCGACCGGCTCCGGCTCGTCACGATGACGCCCCGCATATCCACCTTTTTCAGGCGGGTCATGTCGGGGCTGAGATTGCGGACGGTCTGCTCGCCGTCCACCTCGACGAGGTAGTCGAACCGGTTTCGACCCGTGTAGACCGGGGTCACCCCCAGGGCGTCGAGCAGTTCGGTCGGGGCCTCGGCCGGTTTCTCGGGTTCCGCCGGGAAGTCCATCTCGATCCACTGGCCTTTCTTGATCGCTGAGAGGGCGCCGCTCCGGGTGTGAAACCGCGCCGGCTCGGATGCCGCCAGTTCCCCGGTCTCCCAGAGGATGTGGGCGCCCGCGAGAGTTGCGTGGCCGCACAGATCGATCTCGACGGCCGGTGTGAACCAGCGCAGGGTGTAGCTGCCGTCGCCCCGCTTTTCCAGAAAGGCCGTCTCCGAGAGGTTCATTTCCCGGGCCACGTCCCGCCTCCATGCGTCGTCGCGTCGGCCGGTCAGAACGCACACGGCGGCGGGGTTTCCCGCGAAGGCCCGGTCCGTGAAAGCATCGACAACATAGATTCGCTGGCTCATTGCTCGCAACCCTTTCCGACCATCGGCGCGACGTAGTCGGCTTCCGTCATTTCCAACCTTCTCACCCTCTTACCCTCTCACCTTCTCTCTGCGCGGGATGCATCCCCTGTCAACAGCCTGCCAGTCGGGGCCTCCCGGGTCACTTGGCAGTCTCGGGCTTCAGGAGGACCTGCTTGATGTTGTTGGCCTCGTTGGCCTCGTCGACCTGCTCCGTGATGTCCAGCCAGACACGGACCGCCGTCGGTTCCGTGATGCGGATGGGACTGGTGTAGGTGACCTTCCCGCCCGGGTTGCGGAGGGCCCGGTCGGGGTCGGCGGCCCAGAGCGTCGCGTAGTCGACGAACTGCACGCCGATCATGATCACGAAGCACGCGGCATAGGACTCCGTGGACTTCCAGGCGCTCTCGGGCATGGGACCCGGGCCCGCGTTTCGGATCTCCACGACGATGTTCCCCGAGGGGTTGAGCGTGATGCCGTCGACGACCAGGTCCGGCTTCGGGGCCGGCGCCTGGGCCTGTGCCGGCAAGGCCGTGGCCAGCAGGGCCCCGACGGCGGCCATCGTGATGAGGAATCGATTCAGGCGTTTCATGGTTACCTCCCGTTCTTCATGCAGGTTCTTGTCCGGCCGCCCGGGCCGTCACATCAGGTAGCTGTGCAGGCTGTCGAGGTAGTTGACCCCCAGGTAGGTGAACAGCACCGACGCAAAGCCCGCGATGGCCATCGCCGCGATGCGCTTCCCCCTCCAGCCCCGCACGAGGCGGGCGTGGAGCAGCGCGGCGTAGATGAGCCAGGTGATGAGCGACCAGGTCTCCTTCGGGTCCCAGCTCCAGTAGGACCCCCAGGCGAAATTGGCCCAGACGGCCCCCGTGATGATCCCCAGGGACAGGAAGATGAAGCCCATGATCGTGCTGTGGTAGATCAGCTCCTCGATGGCCCCCTCGTCCGGGGAATGACCGCCGCCCTTCGTGGGGTTCCCCGTGCCCGAGACGAACCGCCTGGCAAAGAACAGGATGCCCAGCCCGAAGGCGATCGTGAAGGCCCCGTACCCCATGAAGCAGGTCACGACGTGGCTCGTGAGCCAGTTGCTCTGCAGGGCGGGGATGAGCGGCTGGATCCGGGTCGCCTCGTCGGGGGACAGGGAGGCGTAGGCCATCGAGAGAAAGGCGACGGGCGTCACAAAGGGGCCGATGACCCGGTTCTTGATCCTCCATTCCGTGATGAGGTAGAGAAGCATGATCGACCAGGAAAAGAAGATCATCGACTCGTAGAAATTGGCCAGGGGCGCGTGCCCGAGACCCATCCGGTAGGACTCCCACCACCGCATGGCGATGCCGGCCGTGTGCAGGGCGAGCCCGAAGAGAGCGGTCCCCGTGGCGAGCTTCCCCCAGTATTCGTCGTCCCGCAGCATGCGGATCAGGTAGAAGGCCATGGCGACGAGATAGATCACCGTCGCCCAGCCGAGCATTTTCGTGTTCATGGCGTCTCACCCCTGTAGAGCCCGACGATCCGCCCGATCTCCCGGTCGAGCCGCACGGGGTCCCGGTTGCATCGCCCGGCGATGGAGATGCGCGCCTTGCCGTGCCGGCGGTCCACGCGGACGAAGACCTGCCGGTGGGACGAGAAAAAGGTCAGGAGGAACCCGGCGACCAGGAGGAATGCCCCGGCGCCGACGATCGGGACCCCCGGGTCCCGGTTGACCTTGAGGCCCGTGTAGAAGGACGTCTCGATGCCGTCGAGCGCGAACCGGTAGGGCCTGTAGAGGCCTGCGTTGAACTGGGGCACCTGCGTCGTGATCCCCGGGTTGTGCTCCTCGATGGCCTCGATGAACTGGAACACCCAGAAGGAAATGGCCCTGTCTGCGGCCGTGATGCCGATCTTGACCGCCGGCCCCATCCGCATGAGGTTCCCCTCGATGCGCAGGATCTCCACCTGGGCCTTCCCCCCGTCGATGGCGAAGCGCTCGCCCTGGCGCACCCGCTTGACCGCCCTCTGCCCCTTTCCGTCGATCGCGAGAATCGCCTCGCCGGGTATCGCGCCGTAGGTGGACTGGTAGAAACGGATCCCCTCGAACTCGAGCGGGTGGTTGACCATCAGGACGCCCCGGGCCCGGATGTCCCCGCCCTTCAGGAAGGACAGGTCGGACCGGTAGAGCTTCGGCATCCCGCTGTCGTAGAATTCGACGTGGAAGTCGTCGCACCGAACGTCGAACCCGAGCGGCATCGACCCCTTGCCGCCCCGCAGTTCGATGGCGTCGGCCGACCCGCCCTCGGGGATGTTCACGTGCCCCTCGAAGCCCAGGAGGGAGCCGGCGACGGCCCCGAGAATGATGACGAGCACGCCGGCATGGATCACGTAGACCCCGAAGTAGGACCAGGCGCCCCGCTGGGCCGCAAGCCAGATCGTCTGATCGGAGGTCTTCCGCTCGACGCGGCCGAGGGACTTCTGCAGGGCACGCTCCATGCGGCCCGCCTCGTCCTCCACGCTGCCTTCCGCCTCGAGAACCCGATCCGGGGGCAGATTCTCGTAGAGACCCGGCCGGTCGGGCTCCGGACGCCTCCGGTAGAGGCGAAGCGAAAGGGGCAGGCGGTTCAGGGAGCAGACGACGAGGTTGACCGTGAGCAGCCCCATCATGAGAAGAAACCACGGGGAGCGGTACAGATCGGTGACCTGCAGGGCCTTGACGAGCCCCGCCAGGGCCGGCGGGAGTTTCTGAAGGCCCTCGCCCGCCGCCTCCTGCTGCGGGACCACGGTCCCGATGACGGCGGCAAGGGCGATGAGGATCAGCAGGGCTATCGTCAGTCTGACCGACGAGAAGAACGACCAGACCGGGTTTTTCGGGTTCTTTTTCTCTTCCTGCAAGAAGTTGTCTCCGCGTTCTTCTCTATCGTCAACCTACATGGCGGGCAGTTGTTTCGATCCTTCTCACCCTCTCACCCTCTCACCTTCTCCCCCTTCTAGGCTGCCGGCGGCGCACTCCCCTCCATCATGGCCATCAGCTCCGTCCCCTCGATCTTCTCCCGCTGCAGCAGCAGCTTCGCCCCCTGGTCGAGGACGGCCCGCCTGCCGGCAAGGATGGATTTTGCAACCCCGTACTGGGCGTCGATGATGGCCCGGATCTCGCGGTCGATGAGCTCCGCCGTCGCCTCGCTGTAGTCGCCCCCCTCGGGGGCCATGGTGTCGAGGAAGGCCGCGCGCTTCTCCCGGGCGAAGTAGACCTGGCCGACCTCGCTGCTCATCCCGTACTCCTTGACCATGCTGCGCGCGATCTCCGTGGCGCGGGCCAGGTCGTTGTGCGCCCCCGTGGAGATGTCGCCGAACACGGTCTCCTCGGAGGCCCGTCCGCCCAAAAGCGTCGCGATCCGGTTGAGCAGCTCCGTCTTCTTCATGAGGAACCGGTCCTCCGTGGGGGCCTGCATCGTGTAGCCCAGTGCGGCGATTCCGCGGGGGATGATCGAGATCTTCTGGACCGGGTCCGTGCCGGGCAGCGACAGGGCGACGATGGCGTGGCCGAGTTCATGGTAGGCCACGATCTCCCGCTCCTGGGGGTTGATGAGGCGGTTCTTCTTCTCGAGGCCGGCCACGACCCGCTCGATGGCCTCCACGAACTCCGCCATCCCCACTTCCTGCTTCTCGTGACGGACGGCAAGCAGGGCGGCCTCGTTGACGAGATTGGCCAGGTCGGCGCCCACCATGCCCGGCGTCATGCCCGCGATTTTCTCGATATCGACGCCGGGACCGAGCTTGACGTTGCGGATGTGCACCTTCAGGATCTCCTCCCTGCCCTTCTTGTCGGGGCGGTCCACGAGGACGTGCCGGTCGAACCGCCCCGCCCGGAGCAGGGCCGGGTCGAGGATCTCGGGACGGTTCGTGGCGGCCATGAGGATGACGCCCGCGTTGGCGTCGAAGCCGTCCATCTCGGTGAGGAGCTGGTTGAGGGTCTGCTCGCGCTCGTCGTGGCCGCCGCCGGGCATGGCGAACCCGCGGGCCTTCCCCAGGGCGTCGAGCTCGTCGATGAAGATGATGCAGGGGGCCTTCTGCTTGGCCTGGTCGAACAGGTCGCGCACCCGCGCCGCGCCGAGGCCGACGAACATCTCGACGAACTCGGAGCCGCTGAGGCTGAAGAAGGGCACGGCGCTCTCGCCCGCCACGGCCTTGGCCAGCAGGGTCTTGCCCGTCCCCGGGGGGCCCACGAGGAGGATGCCCTTCGGGATGCGCCCGCCGAGCCCCGTGAACTTCTTCGGGTTCTTGAGGAACTCGATAACCTCCTGGAGCTCCTGCTTGGCCTCGTCGACGCCGGCCACGTCCTTGAAGGTGATCTTGATCTCGTTCTCCATGTAGACCTTGGCCTTGCTCTTGCCCAGGGTCATGAAGCCCGCCTGCTGCCCGCCCATGCGCTTCATGAGGAGGTACCAGATGCCGAAGAAGATCATGATCGGGAAGACCCAGGAGAACAGGTCGCGCAGGAAGGTGCTCTCCACCTCCCCCTTGAAGGTCACCTGGTACCTGTCGAGCAGCTCCGAGAGGTCCTGGTCCACGCGGTTCGTGCGGAAGGGCTGGGTCTCGCCCGGCTTTCCGTCCACCTTCATCTTCCCCTCGATGCGGTTGGCCGAGATGGCCACCTCGGTGACCTTGCCTTCCTTCAGCATCTTCAGGAACTGGCTGTACGGAATCACCTGCGCGCTCATGACGGAGGCCAGGTAGCTCTGGATGAGCAGGACCGCCCACACTGCCAGCAGGACATAGAACAGGGAAAACTTGTGCTCCTTTTTCATGACCCTGACTCTTTCTGACAAACGCCGGATGGTTTCCGAACCCGGAATCCCGTTCACGGGCCGTCCGGTCGACGGTCGCGACTAAAATAGCAATTCGCACAGGGCCTGTAAATCGACATTTTGCAAGGTCGAAAAAAACACCCGGCGCTGCCGCACCGGGTGCGATCGAACAGAGCCCGTCCCCCGGCATCCCCGAGAAACGCTCTCCGTTCGTGTTTTCCCGCCCTGTTCCCTGTGGCTTGCCGCTCGCGGCACTGTTACGGGAGTTTCGCCTGGTACTCCTCGAGCAACCCTTCGATCCTCTTCTCCAGCTCCACAAAGGCGTCCCTGAGCGTCTTCGCCTCCTTCGTCAGTCGCATGCCCTGGCGGTTGTCGGTCAGCTCGACGAGGGGCATCCCCAGCCGGTCCTCGGATGCCCGCAGCCGCCCCCACGCCGCCCGGTAGGACATCTTCAGTCTCTTCGCCGCGGCGCTGAGGCTCCGGCACTCCTCGATGGCCTCCAGGAGTTCGAAGCGGCCCGGCCCGAAGATGACGCGACCGTTCTTTTCGAGCCACAGCTTGTGCCTGATCTTCATGTCCGCTCCTCCCGGCCCGGCTGCACGGACCGGCAGACCGGGCGCCTGGAAATTGCCGGTTATTCTGCACGACAATTCCTCTTATGTCAAACGTGACATAACATGTTGATTTGACGACACAATTTCGAAAAACCGTTTGACTTGAGACCGGGGATGCGTTTATATTGCCTCGAACCGAGGACGGCGGATGCGGTTCTCGTTCATGCACCAAGGGGTTCGTTCCCGGTCTTCCTTCGGGAGAACGCCCTTGCGGGAGAGGTAGCAGTCAGGGGAGTCGTTGTGCGGAAAGCCGGATCTTGAGCGGCTTTCGGCGTGCATGCGGTATCCGGCCCGAAGCGGGGTGACCGGAGATCGCCGCGTATCCCGGATTGCGACATCGGACCGGATCCCGAATATCCCCGTCTGCACCACGCAAGCAATCCGGGATTCACAGGTACACGCCGCAGGCTTTCCGCGAAATCAGGATCAACACGCGCACACGAACGTTCCGAACGACGGAAAGGCTCGCGTGCGGACGAAAGGAGCCAGACATGAAGAAGGGAATCCTCGTTATCGCCATCGCTCTCGCAGTGACCCTCGCCCTGGCGGGCATGCTCTTCGCCCAGGCGAAGAAGGGCCCGTCCGCCGACGGAAAGGCCGTCTGGGACTTCATCCAGAAGGAGAAATACCAGAGCTGGAAGATGTGGCCCGGCACCGAGCCCCAGTACAAGGGCCCCGAGCCCCACGGCGCCTTCCTGACGACCTACGTCAACCAGACGGCCTTCGACTCCATCAGGGCCAAGAAGGGCAAGTTCGCCGACGGGGCCATGATCGTCCAGGACAACTTCGACAAGAACAAGAAGCTCAAGCACATCGACGTCATGTACAAGGTCAAGGGCTATAACCCCAAGGCCGGCGACTGGTTCTGGGTGCAGTTCAAGGCCAACGGCAAGGTGGACCAGGAGGGCAAGATCGACGAGTGCATCAAGTGCCACGAGGCCCAGAAGACCAACGATTACGTCTACACGAGCAAGATGAAGTAGCCGATCCCGTCGGAACCCGGACCGGTTCGGGGTGCGGGATCGCACGAAATCGAAGAACGACAACGACAGAGAACGGATGAAAGGAGGGATCACGGTTTCATTTCGTCGAGGTGTCAAGCCGTTAACACGAGGCAATCCAATGGAGGTTAGACATGGAAGAAAAGAAACTGCCTGATGTCCTCAAGAAGGAGACGAGCCGTCGTGACTTCTTGAGAGGGACCGCCACGGCGGCGGGAGGCGCGCTCGCGATCTCCGCCATCGGCGGCATCGCCCCGAAGAAGGCCGAGGCCCAGTACTCGGTCCAGACCGCGCCGGGAACCAAGCCCTACGCGCAGAAGTACCGCTTCGCCGAGCGGCAGAACTGCACGGGCTGCCGGAGCTGCGAATTCGCCTGCTCGCTGTTCCACACCGGCACCGTCCGCCCTGCCCTGTCGCGCATCTACATCGCCAAGTACAAGGACATCGTCGACGTCCCGGTCATGTGCTGGCACTGCGACGACGCCCCCTGTATCGCCGCATGCCCCACGACCCCCAAGGCGATCCAGAAGGACGCCAAGACCAACGGCATCGTCCTCAATGAGAAGATCTGCCTGGGAGCCAAGTGCATGAAGTGCCAGGAGGCCTGCCCGGCCAAGTACATCCGCGGCAACCCCGATACGGGTCAGCCCCTGATCTGCGACCTCTGCGGCGGCGACCCCCAGTGCGTCAAGGCCTGCCAGGAA
>Ga0209407_1000765_pt1 | contig 37983 bp, 27 predicted proteins | sample AD_JPNHG3_MetaG_FD_184410 | JGI IMG/M metagenome (GOLD analysis project Ga0209407, IMG submission 184410) | Active sludge microbial communities of municipal wastewater-treating anaerobic digesters from Japan - AD_JPNHG3_MetaG (SPAdes) (version 2) | ecosystem: Engineered > Bioreactor > Anaerobic...
TGGTCAATAAAAAAAGAGATCCGAAGAAATTTTTTGCTTGAAAAACTGAGGATCGCCGCCCCGCCCGCTCCTAATCGCGCTATCCAGCAGCCTCGCAACTCGAAGAATTCTTGATTTGGAACCGCTGTTCCCGCACGTTCCCGGAGTCAGGATTAAGGCCTGTTTGGCGCGGCAGATAGCGCCGCGTTGCTCCCGGCCCTGCTGGCTTAATGACGACAGTCTTCAAGAAACATGCGGACTATTGCGCCGATGCCTTGGGAGAACCGCAGCAACGGTGTACCATTCGCACAAAGACGAAACAGAAAGTCGATTTTGCACTCGTGCGGGACGGTCAACCGGAAACACGGATCGAGGTGAAGACCGTTGAGTCTGGTCTGTCGGGCGGGACGCGAAACTGGGCGGTCTCGCCGAGATCACCGCGGACGCCTCGGCGCGGCGCGGCCGGATGCGGTGTCCGTTTGTGGAGTGCGGGATCTTGCTCCCGCACTCCAAAGTGATGGCTCTCAGCCTTGCGCACACCTGACACTGCCTCTTTCCAAGAACGCCGGTTCTTCTAGGCAGGATTACAGGATTAACATGATGGGGATCAAGCGGTTACATCTTGAAAATCCTGTAAGCCTGGCTAATTTTTTGGGTTGTGCAAAGCCCTAGTTGTTCTTGAGCAGAGGCTCGACCGGTGCGGCGGCTTCGGACTCGCTGACCGGCGCCTCGGGCTCTTCGTCGGCGGGGACTGCGGGCGTCATCGACACCGGGCGCGGGCCTTCCGCCACGGGCTTGGCCTTCTTGGGGTCATCCAGGCTGAGGACCTCTTCCTTGGTGCGGTCGCCGGGTTCTTTGAGTTCGCCGGTGAAAAGGTCGCGACCCAGGATCGCGTTCTTCGGCATGCCGATGTCCTCGGGCAGGTTGACTGGATCAGCGATGCCGACCGTGACGAAAATGATGATCTCCTTCTGCTGTTTCTCGCGGCTCTTCCAGCCGAAGACGCGCGGCCCGATCCACGGCAGTTTGCGCAGGTAGGGGATGCCGGAGTCGACGCTGCCTTCGGTGGTGCGCGTCAGGCCGCCGATCACGGCGGTGGAGCCGTCCTGCATGGTGAAGACGGTCTGCATGCGCTGCATGTCGATGATCGGGAATTGCGGGGTGGGCGAGTCAGTCCCCACGTCGCCAAACCGGTAAAACTCGCCGTACTCCTTGCTCAAAGAGCTGATGGAGGGTTCGACCACCAGGGTGATCAGGCCGGCCGGGCTGATGCGCGGCGTGACTTTGACGCTGATCCCCCAACTGAAGAAGGCCTCTCCCGCGAAAAGGCCGCGGCCCTTGCCGTCTCTGTCGCCCTTGTCGCCGGGGATGGTCTCCAGACGCGCGGAAATGTCAAGTTGATCCTGTTGCGTGCCGGTGCGCGACGTTGTCATCGTCACGTTCGGCAGCTTGGTGGTCATGTCGACCACCGCCTCTTTCTCGTTGGCGACGATGATCTTGGGGTTGGAGAAGACCGACACGCCGTCTATCTGTTCGAAGGCGCTCATGGCCAGCCGGAAACCGTCGACCGAGAGCTGCCCGCCGATGCCGCGCGCCTGTTTCCAGGTCATGTCCTCCGAGCTGCGGCCGGCGCTGGGGGCGCCAGCGATCTCGTCGGGCACAAGCACGGTGCTGACGGTCTCCTTGCGGTAGACCGGCTCAATAAACGTGCCGTCCGCTCCGGTGACTCCGGTGCCCGGCAGGATACTCGATCCGTCGCGGATCTCGGTGCCGCCGGCATTGAACCCGGCCATCTTCCCCTTGTTGCGCTCAATGCCGGCGCTGATTCCCCTGGTCTCAAGGCCCCACTCCCTAAGCTGATCCCACTTCATGCCGAGCTGGCGGCTGGCGGCGGCGGTCAGTTCGACGAAGCGGACCTCGATGTAGACCTGTGGCGTCGGCTTGTCGATGGACTCGATCATGGCCTGGCACTCAAGAAGCTGCTTCTCGGTCGCGGTGATGATGACCACGTTGCCGACATTGTAGGCGACGGCGGAGACCTGCGGCTTGCCTGTCGCATCCCGGCCGAACGCGCTGACGACGAGGTTGGTGACATCGTCGGCGCGGGCGTGTTTGAGGTCGAACGTCTTGGTGATCTTGGGGATCACATCGGTTTTGGCCCTTACGATGAAGATTCCTGAATCGGCAGGCTCTTCGACGAGCTGCAGTCCCTGCGGATCCAGAATGGAGGTCAGCCCCTTGCGCCACGGCACGTTGTCGAGGCGCACGCTGACCGACCCTTGCAGGTTGGTGCCGCCTGAGATGATGTTGGCGCCGGTGGCGTCGCGGAAGGCTTTGATCACATCGGCGAGCGGCGTCTCGTCGAACGACATCGAGACCAGCGGCTCGGCGTCGGCTGAGGCCGTCACGCGCAGGCTCTGCGACTCAGGCTTTGAGGCGGCGGGCGCCGGTGCGGCGGCCGGCTCCTGGGCGCTCGCCGTGCGCAGTGCCAGGGCGATCAACGCGAGACAGACAAGGTTGATACTTTTCATCGGATACTCCTGTTTTGTGTTAGTTGGCAGGGAGAGGGGGTGGGGTCAGGCGTTCGGCGCGCACCGGTTTCAGCTTCAGAGCGAGGCCGGCGAGCGATTCGATGCGCCAGACGAAGTGGATGTTGGCGTTGGTGACCGTCAAGGTGTCGCCGACCGTAAAACTGGCGCGGTTGATCATGGCGAGCGTGCGGGTCTCGCCGCTGGCCGGGTTTTTGGACTGGGTGAAGCCGCTGACCGCAAGCAGGGCGCGGGCGGCTTTCCAGTCGTCCTCGGTGATCGGCGCGGGCGGCGGAGGCGCGGGCTTTTTCGGGGGCGGAGGCGGTTCAGGCATGGCCGGCTTTTCCGGCTCGGCCATCTCGGGCTCCGGTTTGGGCGGCTCGTAGCCGATGGGCCAGAACGGGTCGCGCGCGGCCGACGCGCAGAGGGCGGCGAGCAGGAGGGGGATCGACCGTTTTAACGCAGAGACGCAGAGGCTTGGTTTCGGGTTTCGGGTTTCGGGTTTCATCCACAGATGACACAGATTACGCAGATGGTTGAGCGTTGAGCGTTGAGCGTTGAAAGTTGAAAGTTTTTTAACGCAGAGGCGCGGAGACGCAGAGATTTTTACGGGGTGGCGTCGTGACCGCCGCTGCGAACAAAGATGCCCGTTGAGCGTTGAGCGTTGAACGTTGAGCGTTGAGCGTTGAGCGTTGAACGTTGAGCGTTGAACGTTCTGTAATGCAGAGACGCGGAGATGTGACAGCCGACTCATCATTTCCGTTTTTCCCCCTTGACGGGCCACTCGAACGTCAGGGTGGCTTTATGGCGCTCCGGCGTCTGGATCTGGCTTTCGATCCTGAGACCGGACAGGATGGCGAGCGGAAACGTTTGCTCGGCGGCCTGCACAAAGGCCACGATCTGCGTGTAGGCCCCGTGCCCGGTGAACTCCACCAGTTGGCGGGCGTAGAGCTGCTGCGGCGGCGGCGCCGGGACCTGCAGCGGGATCAAACGTTCTTCCTTGACGCTGGAGATCGTGAAGCCGGAAGCCTTGGCCAGCGGGTCCAGCAGCGACTTGCCGCGCATGGAGAACGAGCCGAGCAGCGGTTCGAGCACGCCCAGATCGAGAAAGGCCTGAAAATCGGCCTCTGCGGCCTCCGTGACGGCCTGCTGCTTCTGGGTGCCGGCGATGTCCCTCTCCATGGAGGCGCGCGTGTCGTTCAGTTGCGCGATCTCGGCGATCAGCGCCTTGATCTTCTGGCGGGCGGGCCAGATCCCGAAAACGAGGATGGCCAAGCCGGCGAGCAGGGCAGCTCCGGTTATGCCCAGCGCCATGCGGATCGGCGGGGCAAGCTTGTTGAGCGCAAACGGAGCATCGCTCATTTGAACCTCCTCTCGCCGCAGTCGCAGGTGATCTCGAAAAGGATGCTTTCACGCGATCCGGGGCCGCGAGCGCTGTCCTGCCGGAACGCGCCTTTGGGGATTTCGGCCTTGCGAATCAGATTGGAGTAAGCCGGCTGGCGCAAGGCATCCAGCAGGGATCGGACGGCCTCGCTGGAGGTGCTGCTGCTGGCGCGTCCCGCGATGCGCAGGGTGACGGCTTCGACAAGGTTGGTGGGGCCCAGTGGCTGAACCTTGGTCGTCGGGTCGGGGGGCGGCATCGGCGGCGGGGGCGGCACGCGCAGCTCGGTGAACTGGATCGACTCCGGGACATGCTGCGGCAGGCGCATGAGCGTGTCGCCGAAGCGGATGATCGAGGCGCGGTAGAAGCCGAGTTGGGCGAGCGCCGCATACGCCTCTTTCTCTCGGGCGCGCAGCTCCAAAACCTGGTTGAGCGCCGGCTTGAGTTCCGCGCAGCTCGCCTCCCGGACCATCTTTTCATGTACGGCATTACCGAGACGTACGGTGAGCAGCATCCACCAGACCCCCAGCCCGGCCGCGGACAGGATGGCGAGCAGCGGAATCATGACACGCGGCCGGATCGGGCTGGAGCTGAAGCGCTCGGCATCCTTCAGAAGGTTCAAATGAAGGGATGCGTTCATACGTCCTCCAGTACCGTGCGGGCCGCTCCCAACGCCGTCATCAACAGCGGGGCGCGTTTTTCCACCTCTTCGGGCAACCGGACGGCCTGCCCGGCCCGGTCAAGCCCTTCGAGCGGCGAGCAGAACGTCATGGCATGGCCCATCATGCGCGTGAACAGCCGCGACCAGTGCGAACAGCCGACCGTCAGGCCGTTGACGAAAAAGTGCTCGACCTGGCATTTGCGTCGACGTAAAAGATAGTCGGCCGAGATCTCGATCTGACGGTAGAGCGGGCGCAGGATCGGTTCGATGACCGGCGTGGGATCGATTAACGTGTCCTCCAGTACCGCATCGGCAAGCTCGGGCCCGATGCCCATCTGGCTGCTGATGGCATCGCGCAGGTGATCCATGCCCACCGCATGCTCACGGTAGAAGACCAGCCTGCCGTCTTGGAAGGCGACCAGCGATGTCGATGCCGAGAAGACGAAAAGCGCGACCGCATGACCTTGGGCGCGCGCCAGCGCGGGCGAGGCCGCGAACCCGCCTATCGCTGCGGCGGCGGCGACCTGGATCGAGCAGACGGTCGGCCGGTGCCCTTCGGGCAGGAGGCGCGCCGCCCAAGCCGCCTGGAATTCGGGCAGGCCGGCCACGAGCTGCGGCATTTCCGGGGCGGTCTGGCGGGCGGCGTGACGGTAGGCCATGCCGCGCTCCTCCTCAGCCGCGGCCTGGCCGTCGGCCGAATGGCGCAGGTAGGCAAGCGGCGAGCGCACGGCCAAGGCCGCGTGCGGCGCCCTGAAGGGGGACGGCAGCCGCCACGTCGGCACATCACCCCCGCCCGGCGCCATCGGCAGCGCGCCGGGCAGATCCAGAAAACCGGCGGCCACCAGCTCGGTCCGGCCCTTGTTCCTGCGCAGCCGCACGGCCGGCACGCCGCCCCCTTCCAAACCGGCACCCAGTTCAAGGCCTACGATATCGGAATAGGCCTTAAATGGCTTGGTGAGCGAATCTGGAAGAGAAACCGGCGGCATAGTATTCAATCAGGAAGCATAAAGAATGCCATGCGTGGAACAGGTTGTTTCTCACGAAGATGCACAAGGGGCACGAAGTCACCACACGAGTCAGGCGTGAAACAGGCAAGACGGCCCCGCCGAGACCACTGCGGACGGCCCGGCGTCCGGTCCCTGCCGCGGGGCCGACGCATCTTAAATTGAACGCATTACGCCTGAACCGCGTTTGGGGGGATTAAGCCCGCCGTGCGGCGGAGCCGCGAGAAAACACGGAGGTCAGTGGCTGACTGATAGGCAAGAGTACGATGACGATGACGACCGGAGGTCAGGTGTCTTTGTAATCTGAATCCTCCATAAAACCCCTTTGTGCCCTTTGTGTGAGATTGAATGGGGGGCACGGGAACATCCCCGCGCGGTATTCTCGTTTTTGCAAACGCCCTTTGCAGAAGGGAGAAAGGGGAAAAGGAGGAGGGAGCAGGGAGACGGGTGCGCGGCAACGGTGCAGAAGCGCCCCCTCAGCGGTGAGGCTTGGCTTCATCCAGATCGCTCTGAAACCCAAAACCTGAAACCCGAAACCCGAAACCCTCTCCGACGGCGCGTAAGACTTGTCAAGGCACAGATCATGCTGTACATTCCACGGCATGAAAACCAGTGAGAAATCCCAGACCATCAAGATCGATATCCGGTCGTTGGGTTACGGTCGCGTCAACGGCGTTCAGACGAGAGACGGCACGGCGCCGTCCAACTATTTTGACCGTCTGGACTACCGTTTTCTCTTCGAGCATGCCTACGACGCGATTCTGCTGGCCGACGGGCGCGGCACGGTGGTGGCGGCGAACGCCCGCGCCGAGGACTTTTTCGGCTACGGCAGGGAGGGGGTGGCAGGGCTGCCGCTCAAAGCCTTGCTGGCCGGCGTGACGCCGTCCCTCTTGGAAGACATCCGGAACGTGATCGCGCAGGGGCGCTACATGCGCATCCAGGCGTTCGCGGTCCATAAGGGCGGCACGTTCTCGGCGGTCGAGGTGGTGGTGATGGGCAACGGCGCGCGCTCGCCGGAGCCGGTCTGCTACCTGGTCCGCGACATCCAGTCGCGCTGGGATGCCGAGCAAAAGCTGCTCTCCGCCTACCATGCCATGGACAACACGGACGCCGGAATCGGCATCGCGGACATGCGCGGCGTGGTGACGTACGCCAACCGCACGATGGCCGGGCTGCTGGGTGCGGGGGACGAGAGTGCCGTCGTCGGCCACCATCTCGACACCTGGTTCGAGCGCAAGACGGTCTTGGGCCCGATGCTTGAAAGCATCCGGGCGGGCAAGGGGTGGACGGGCGAGCAGCGCCAGCTCTGCGGCGACAAGGCGGGCTGGCTGCAGGTGTCGGCCGTCCCGGACGTGAACGAGGACGAGGAACTGTGCGGCATGGTGCTCTCGATCCGCGACACTGCTGAACGGCGGCGCGCCGAGATCGCAGAGCAGCAGGCGGCGCGCAGCAGGGCGATGGCGGAGAGCCTTTCCGCAGCCTGCCACGCGCTCGGACAGCCCGCCACCGTGCTTTTGACCAGCATCGAAATGCTGAAGATCGACGGTTCGATGGACGCGGCGACGCGGCAGGAAATGCTTGATCTGTGTTACCAGGCGGCGATCCAGTTGCGCGAGCGCATACAGCGGTTCAGTGCCGCCCATCACGCGAATTCGGACACCGGCGAGCAAGCGGCGTTCGCCTCCGGAGACGACGAGGCGCGCCCGCCGGACGGCGAGGGGAGTGTGGTATGACGCGATCAGGCAGACGACAAGGTTTTACGGTGGCCGAATCGCTCGTCGCCATGGCGCTGCTGGCCATCATTATGATGGCGATTCTGCCCTTCATCGATCAGGTTGTCAGCCGCTTCCAGATGGCGCGTGACCATTACGTCGCGACCACACTCTGCCAGGGGCGCATCGAGCGCGCGCGCACCGAGCCCTACGAACAGCTTGAGGATTGGGAGGAGACCGAGGTCCTGGTGGATGATTTCGGCAACCCCACCGCGCCCGGCGGACGTTTCCGCCGTACCACGCTTGTGTTCCGCGACACGCCGGAACCCGGTGTGACCCGAATGACGGTGCGAGTCGACATCTGCAGTTGCTCGCGCCTGGGCTGGCGCAAGGTGCTGCATCCGATCCGCAGCGGCCCGTTCGCGTGCCGTTTCACGCAGGAAAACGAGCAGATGAATTATCTGTTCACCGAATACAGGAGGAGGTGAACATGAGGAGAGGGTTCTCGCTCATCGAAACGATGGCCGCCCTTGCGATCCTGTCGCTCGCCATTGTCGCCGCGGCGGGGCTCTGGATCCTGTTCCTGTACAAGACGCACCGCGCGAATGCCCAGGTCGAGCTGGACATGGACGTGCGCTCCGTGATCGAACGTTTCCGCACTGAGGTGCGCAACACGGCGCGCGAGACCATCGTCTTCTATCCCGAGCAGAGCGAGCCCTACGAGGCCGTGAGCTTTGCCCTGGCCTCCGATGACGACGGCGACGGGCTGATGGACATGGCCGACGGCGGCACCAATATCCTCTGGCGTCAGACGGTGGTCTACCATGTCTGGAACCGCTCTCCGCACCAGATGCGCCGCACCCTTTTCCGCAACCGCAACCCGAACGCCACCTATGCCGAGCGCTACAACCAGGTGGCGGCGGTGGTGATGAACGGCAACGGCGATGGCGCCTGCCTGGCGGGGGAGCGCGCAACCACCTCGGTCATGTTCCAGAACCTGTTCACAGGCCGCCTGTGGCACGCCACCGCGCGCTTCGACAGTTACTCGCCCGAGCCGAACGTGGCCGAGAAGATCACCTTCGGCAGCATACCGCTGGGTCCGGGCGCCCACACGGTGAATTTCAAAATTGTCGGCAAAAACTCCGACGCCACCGCGCGCCGCCTGCGTTTCGACCAGGTCTCCGCCAGCGTCTCGGGCTGGCCGGTGGAGGCCGAACGGTGCAGCGCGGAGGGCGTCAGCGCCGGCCCCTTCTTCGTCGGGCAGGGCCTCAGCTCGGCCGCCTATGGGCTGACCGCCGCCACCTCGGCGAACGGCGACAGGCTCTCGATAACGCTCTACAACGACATGATCGAGGAGTGCGTCTTCATCGGCGACGGCCGCCACGTGACCTTTTCAAACACCGTGGTGCGCTTCGACCAGACCAATGCGCCCACGACCTTCCATGACGGGGTCTATGTGACCAAGCTGGACGGCCAGTACAAGACCGCCTGGTGGGGCAGTGTCCAGGCGGCCATGGACAACAACCCGGATCGGGCCGGGGTCGACCACGCCAGTTATGCCGGGCCTTCGGGCTCTCTGTTCAAGCCCGCCACGAATTACGCGATCCGCATCCCGATCTTCGGCGACTTCGTCCGTGCCGACGGGTTCGGCCCGGTCTTCCGCATGTACAAGTCATCTTTGAACGGCGGGCTGCAGATTCTTAACCCGGCGTTTGCGATGACCGCCGATCCAAAACCGTCAGGCCCCTCGGTCGAGGAGGATGAGCCGCTGGTGCGCTTGGCCTTCTGGCAGAACGGTGTGAAAAAACCGAACTGGGCCTCCTGCTCCAGGGGTGGGGTGGATCTGCGTCCGGAAGGCCCGTTGCTCCCGGTTTCCGTCGGCCAGGGCTTCATCTTCTCCTGCTGCGTGGAGCCCGCCTCTCCCAACAGCGACACGCTCCGCGCGTTCGACATCACCGCGCCCCCCGGCAAGAAGTGGGCCTGCTGGGTGCTGCCTGGGGCAACTCCGGGGACCGCCATGCAGCCTGACTGGTCGGAACTCGGCGCGCCGCAACTCCTTGATGTCTTGCCGGGGTTGGTCTGCATGACCGTCAATTACGCGGAGGAGGGCGAGTACATCTCGGATGTCTACGACACGCGCGACGAGGAAGGCACGGCCAAAACGGTGTCGTGGGAAGTGCACACGCCGGCCGGAGCAACCTTCAAGCTTTACGCGCGCGGGGGCAACGTGCGGACTGAGGACGGTTTTGGCATTGAAGATGCCGTTGACTGGTTGAGCGCCTCTGAAACGTCGAACGGAGGCGGGTTCTCCGGCAGCGAGGGCCGTTATGTCCAGTTCCGCTGCCTCTTTACGGCCCAGCCGTCCCGTGCCTATCCGGCGGAGAGCGGCGCGGGCAACGCGGGGCCCTACTGCAGCGACACGCCGCGCGTGCGGCGCGTGTGCTTCAACTGGGACGGCGCCGAGAAGTATGTGGACGTGGCGGCGACGGTGCTGAAGGGCCCGGACTGCGGCATCTTCTCGGTGGATGTGGACGGGCGTGAGCTGGTGCAGGGCGTCACGATGGAGATCGAGATTTACAAAGACGTACGCACCCAGACGGGACGGCGCGACCGCGTGCGGTCGTCGATGACGGCGGAGGTCGAGCCGCGCAACAGCGGCAAATGACACGAACGACAGGAGGCGAACATGACACGCAGACAACGGCAAAAAGGCACGGCCCTGATCATTGTGCTCGGGGTCATCGCGGTGGTGACCATCACCGCAGGCGCGATGAGCTACACCGCCACCCAACAGATGCACGCGGCCAAGGTCACGCGTGAAACGCTCAAGGCGCGTCTGATCGCGGAGTCGGGACTCAACAAAGCCTACAACGCGGTCAAGGGCGATTTCTCGAAAATCACCACCTACGCCGAAAACGGGGCTTTCGGCGACGGGACCTATTCGGTACGGGCCGTCGCCAATCTCGGCGGCAACCCCAACCGGGCCAAGCTCATCTCGGAAGGACACTGCGGGATCGGGCGGGCTGTGGTGTCGGCGGATCTTGAGAACATCCCGCTCGTCACCAGTGGCGATGATTCGGGTTTGGTTTTTTTCCCGCTGCCTTACGATCTGATGGTGGGAGGCACGCTGGAGTTCAAGGGGAACGCGAAGGCGGGGTTCCGCCTCATTTTCGCCAACGGCAAGATCATCGTTTCCGGCAACGCCTCCAGTTTCGCTGATAATGCGGTTTTCCGCAGTGCGACCGAGGTGGAGATCAAGCAGGAGCATAAGATGACGGGGAACTACACCGTGGAAGATACCGATGTCGCGCCGGAAGCGATTTCGAGCGAAGCGCTGATGGCGGCCATCGATGCGCTCAAGGCGTACGCCCGGCAGAACGGTGCAGTCTATTCATCGGCCTCTGAGATTCCCAACTCCCCGCCTGGCGGGGTCGCCTATTGCACGGGCGGATCTGAAGGCTGGAACAAAAAGGGGACCGGCTGTTTCATCTTCGAGGGCGAAGTCTCCATTCAAGGCAGTGGCCTTGACGTTCAGTCAGTCAACGGTTTTCCGGCATTGATCGTGTTGAGCGCTTCCGAGGTCAAGATCAACGCAGGTGGGGTGGTTCGCGGCGCGATCATCCTGCCTAACGCGAGTTTCCACGCGAACGGTCACTCCGAAATCTATGGCGCGATCCTGGTCGGACAGGCGGTGAAACTCAATGGTACGGCGGATCTCTATGCAGGCGATGCCGGCCTGGGGTTTAACGTGCCGCATCAGCAGGATATCACCGACCACGTCATCATTACCGCCTGGCACTGAGCCGTACTCAAGGAGGATTTAGGAGTTGAAATTCCCACTCCTCCCTAGGTGCGTGAGGAATTGAATGGCATACGAAAAGATACCTGGCAAAGAGGCGTCGCTGCTGGTACGGGCCTTGGGCCTGCTGGTGAACCAGGCCGGCATTTACGGCCCGGCGCACAAGGTCACCCAAAGCGCCGCGCGCCGCGTGTTTGCGGAACTGGAGGAGCTCGTCAGGCGTCACGGCCCGGTCGAGATCGCGCTGGAGGAGCGCCGCGTGCTCGTGAACGGCTCGCTGGACGGGTTGGATGCCGCCTCGACCAGGAACCTGGCTGACCGCATGGCCCTGTATAAGATCGGCGGGCTGCTCTTTCTGCCGCCGGCTGACCGTGACGAGTTCCTCGCCTGCATTGCCCTGTTCGGCACGCCGCCCGCGGCGTTGGCGATGAGAGGCGGCTTCGAGGCTGCGCTGAAACAGGCCGGCCTGCGCAGCGTGCAGGCCGTGGCGGTGGCTTACCGGCGCGTCACGGATATTGACGGTGCCGCCAACCCGGCCACCGCCTCCCCTGCAGGTGCGGGATCCTCTGCGCCGTCTGCGGAGCGGCCGCATGAGCCGGTGGCCGCGGGGCCGGGGGTCGAGGATCTGGCGGCCGCCTGGGTGCGCGATTTCAGCATGCAGAACGCGATGCCCGAAGAGCCGGTCTCGACACAGCAGGTTGGCTCCGCACGGCAGAACCGCGCCCGCCAGTTGGCCGCCCTGCTGCGCGAGACCGCCGAGATGCTGGAGGAGGGCGACGGGATTCTGGACGGCGCACAGCAACAGCAACGCGTCCTGGCTGCCGTCACCCGGATCCGCGACGCCCTGTCGGAGGCGACCCAGGAATCGGAACGCCACATCGCGGCTTTGGCAGATCAGCTCGATGCCGACCGCCAGACCATCGCCAGCATCGAATCCGCCGCGCGCCGGCGCGGCCTCGGCATCCGGCTGACGCGCGCCGAACTGGTGGAGCGCTACGCGGAGCTGAACCAGGAGATCGTCCAGCCGCTCACGGTCTCGACCGGCGTCATCGACATGCTGAGTTCCGGCAAGGCGGGGCCGCTCACCTCCTCGCAGCGCGACATGCTGCGCCTCGCCTCGGAGAGCGTCGAGCGCGTCAACCAGCTCGTCGCCTACATGCGCCGCATCGCGGGCCTGCCCGCCAGCCTCACGCCGGACGCGGCGATCATCACCGACTCGTACCGGTGACCGGCGGCGGTGCCGCGAAAGCGATTCGCCCGGAGGATCGGGCACCGGATATTCCCGTGTCCTTTTTTCCGGCACATGCGGTTTGGCAAAAAAAAGGCAGACGCCCTGAAGCAGGGCGTCTGCCTTTTTGATCGCTAAACCCGTTTCGGCTTACGGCAGAACGTGCAGGTCAGGCGCTCCGCTCTTGCTGCAGGTCACGGAGACCGGATTGTCGGCGGTCTCATCCGTGATGGTATAGGTGCCCGCCGCCGGACACTTCGGCTCGGTGCGCAGGAAACCTTTGCCGCCGTCATAGAGCGCGGTCACCGTCGGGGCTTCCGTGTTGCCGGCCAGCTTGTACTGCTCGATGGCCCCCACGATCTGCTTCATGTTCGAGATACAGGCGTTCCGCTGCGACTCGCGACGGGATTTCACGAAGTTCGGTATGGCAATCGCGGCCAAGACGCCGATGATCGCAACCACGATCATAATCTCAACAAGCGTGAAACCTTTACGGTTCATTTTCATACGGTGCTCCTTCTTTTTTTCAGTTGGATGATCAACCGGCATCCTGTCGGTTTGCATGCGTCTTTAAGCATGACGTGTGCCAAGACAATCAGGAATCAGGAATTAGGGATTAGGAGTTAGGAGTTGGAGGGAGAGGGGAGAACGGAGGAAGAAGACCTGTAAGTGGTCAGCGGGCGAGTCGAGCGATCGGTTGATAGAGTGCGGGAGCTTGCTCCCGCACTCCGGAGCGGAGGCAAGCCTCCGCACTCCATCATGAGCCCGCACGACATCCACAGACTATGCAGATTGAATCATTGTCGGCGTAATCGGTGGACAATAAATGCAAAATTACGATCAAGCTCGCCACACGGCGAGCCAACTCCTGACTCCTAATTCCTAATTCCTAATTCCTGAATCCGGCTCTCGTCCGCCGACTTTCTCAAAAATGATAGGGAGTTTGCAAAAACGACAAGAGAATCTCATCGGCCGGTCGGCGCGGGATCGTCCGCGAGCTTCCGGTAGAGGGTCGCCAGGCTGACCTGGAGGGTTTGGGCGGCCTTTTCCTTGTCACCGTGGGTGGAGGCGAGGATCTGCTCCAGATACTCTTTCTCCTTGGCTTTGAGGAAGCCTTTGAGCGAGGTGCTGGCTTGGGCGCCCGGGGCGGCGGCCTGCTGCGCCTTGCTTTCGCTGGCACGGGCCACGATGCGCGGCGGCAACAGATCCGGGGTGAGGGTATCGGACTGCAGGAAGGTCACGGCGTGCTTGATGGCGTTTTCCAGTTCGCGCACGTTACCTGGCCAAGAGTAGGCCACCAGCAGGTCGGCGGCCTCCTGCGAGAGCGCGGGGGGAGTCTTCATGCCGGCGGTTTCGGCGCGGATGAAATGGCGCGCGAGCGGCAGGATGTCTTCGGGGCGGTCACGCAGGGCCGGAATGTCGAGGGTGATGACGGCGAAGCGGTAGTAGAGGTCGGCCCGGAAGGTGCCCTGCGCGACGAGCTGCTCCAGGTTAGAGTTGCTGGCCGCAATGACACGCACATCAATCGGGATACTCTTGTTGCCGCCGACGCGGCGGATCTCCTTCTCCTGCAGGACGCGCAGCAGCTTGCCCTGCAACAACAGGGGCAACGAGGCGATTTCATCGAGGAAGAGCGTACCGCCGTTGGCGGTTTCGAAAAGCCCCTCCTTATCGGCGACCGCCCCGGTGAAGGCGCCCTTGACGTGGCCGAACATCTCGGATTCGAGCAGGTTCTCAGGCAGGGCGGCGCAGTTCACAGCCACCCACGGTTTGTCTTTGCGGAGGCTGGTGTTGTGGATGGTGCGCGCGATCACCTCTTTGCCGGTGCCGCTTTCGCCGTTGATGAGCACCGTGGCGGCGGTGGGGCCGACGCGCTGGATCATCTCGCAGACCTGCAGCATGGTGCTGTTGGTGGCGATGAGGTTCTCGAACTGGTAACGCAACGGGGCATTGGGATCGGCGACGGCGGCGGAGGCGGCATTGCGGGAGGACTCAATGGCGCGCTTGACGGTGTCCAGCATCTCGTCGACTTTGAAAGGCTTCGAGAGATAATCGAACGCACCGTTTTTCATGGCCTCAATGGCGGTTTCCACCGAGGCATAAGCCGTGAGCAGGATCACGGGAAGTTCGGGACGGAGCACCTTGATCTCTTTGAAGAGCGTCAATCCGTCCATCGGAGACATGCGCAGATCGGTGATCACCAGGTCGTAGTCACCGTTCCTGACGGTTTCCAGCGCGCTGCTGCCGTCTTTGGCCGTGACGGCATCGTAACCGTTAGCCTTCAGCAAGCTTTGCAGCAACAACAGGATACGCGCTTCATCATCGACAATCAGAATCTTTGGCATAACCGTGGTCCCAAGCCCGTCCTCATTCATTAATTAGGGCGTAATTGTAGGGTAAAACGGAATGGAACGCAAGGACGGGCACCCTAGTTGTTGACAACCGTGCCGAGCTTGAAGATCGGCAGGTACATGGCGACCACGATACTGCCGATGATCAGGCCCAGGAAGACCATGAGCAGCGGCTCCATCAGCGAAGTCAGGGCGGAAAGGGTGGTCTCGACCTCGTCGTCGTACGTGTCCGCCACGCTGTCGAGCATCTCGTCGATACGGCCGCTCTTCTCGCCGGCGGCGATCATACGGATCATCAGGGTTGGCAGGAAGGGCTTGCCCTCCAGCGAGGCGCTGAGGGTGTTGCCCTGCTCGATGCCGGTGCGGGCGTCCAGGATCGACCCCTCGATCACTTTGTTGCCGATCGAGAGGGCCACCACCTGCATGGCATCGAGGATCGGCACGCCGCTAACCAGCATCTGCGCGAAAAGGCGGCTGAAACGCGCGACGGAAACCTTCTGCACCAGATCGCCGAACACCGGCATTTTGAGGACGAACTTGTCGTACTGGTAACGTCCCGCCGCCGTGGCCTTCCACTTGCGGAACACGATGACGGCCACCACGATGGCAGGGAACAGCACGTACCAGTACCCGCGGATGAAGTCGCTGAGGTTGACCAGGAACTGGGTGGGGGCCGGCAGCTTGGAACCGAAGCCCTCGAACATTTCAACGAAGATCGGCACCACAAAGGTGATCAGGGCGCCGGCGATGAGCAGCGCCATCGAGAGCACGACGATGGGGTAGGTCATGGCGGACTTGACCTTGCGCACCAGCCGCGCCGAGGCGTCCAGCATGACGGCCAGGCGTTTGAGCACCGGCGCGAACTGCCCGCTCTTCTCGCCCGCAGCGACCATGTTGAGGTACATGTCATCGAAAATCTGCGGGAAGTGCCGCAGGCCGTCGGAAAAGGGCATGCCGCTCTCGATGTTCTCGCGCAACGTGCGCAACACGATCTTGAAGCCGGGATTCACGCACTGATCCTCCAGGGTCGAGATGGCGGCCAGGATCGACATGCCGGCGTTGAGCATGCTGGCGGTCTGCCGGGTGAACGGGATCAGTTCACGTTTGATGATCCTGCTGACGCCGCTGATGCGGACGGGAGAAGCTTTGGGTGTTTTTTCGGACATGAGGGGAACCCTTTCAGGAAAATCATTCGCTGCCGGTGACTTCGAGGGCGGCACGCAGGGATGTGACGCCGTCACGGACCTTCATGAGGCCCACGTTCTTCAGTGTGGCCATGCCTTCCTGAATCGCGATCGACCGGATGACGTCGGCGGGGGAGCCCTTCACAGTGGCGGCGCGGATGGCATCCGTGACCGGCAGCACCTCCATGAAGGCGCCGCGCCCCTTGAAACCGATGTTGTTGCATTTGGGGCAGCCGCCGGCCTCATAGATCGTGGCACCCTCGAAGAAGGCGGGGTCAATCTGGTTGGCGGTCAGCACGTCGGGGTCGATTTCCGCCGGCTTCTTGCAGAGCGTGCAGAGCTTGCGGTAGAGGCGCTGCGCCTGGGCCAGGATCAGCGAGGAGGCGATCAGGAAGGGCGGCACGCCCATGTCGATCAGACGGGGGATGACACCGGCGGCATCGTTGGTGTGCAGGGTGCTCAACACCAAGTGACCGGTCAGCGCCGCCTTGACGGCGATGTCGGCAGTTTCGCTGTCGCGGATCTCGCCGACCAGCACAATATCGGGATCCTGGCGCAGGACCGAACGCAGCACGGAGGCGAACGTGAGTCCGGTCTGCTGGTTGACGTGCACTTGGTTGATGCCCTCGATCTGGTATTCGACCGGATCCTCGGCGGTGACGATGTTGACATCTGGCGTGTTGAGGTCCTGCAGGCAAGAGTAAAGCGTGGTGGTCTTGCCGGAGCCGGTCGGGCCGGTCACGAGAATGATGCCGTGAGGCTGCTCGATGGCGTGCTTCATGGCTTGGTAGGCAAAGTCATCGAGGCCCAAAGAGGCCAGGCTGGGGGCGAGATTGCTCTTGTCCAACGTCCGCATCACCACCTTCTCGCCGTGGATGGTTGGCAGGATGCTGACGCGGATGTCGACCTCTTTTTTGAGCGCCTTGACCTTGAAGCGGCCGTCCTGCGGGTTGCGCCGCTCGGCGATGTCAAGGTCGGACATGATCTTGATACGCGAGACGATCGCGTTATGGAGCGCGCGGGGCGGGCTGGGGCGTTCGATCAGGGCACCGTCAATGCGGTAACGCAGACGCGACTGTTTTTCCATCGCCTCAAAATGGATGTCGCTCGCGCCGGTGCGCAATGCCTCGACCAGCATCATGTTGACCATGCGGATCACCGGGGCCTCTTCTGCGGTCTCCAGAGTCTGGTCAATGCTTTCTTCCCGGGTCTGCGGCTCACTGGAGAACTCGATGTCGGCATCGAGCCCCTTCATGATGTTCTCCATCGCCAGCTTGGGGTTGGCGGCGTCGGCGCGCGCCTTGGCGCGGTTCAGCGCGTCCAGGACCTCACGTTCCGCCGCGACCAGCGGGACAATCTCCAGACACGTGCTGCGCGCCACCTCTTCCTGCGCCATCAGGTCGAAAGGATCGCCAAACACCACTGTCAACCGCTTGCCCAGTTTCAAGAGGGGGATCGCCTTGGCGCGGGCCCAAATCTGCGTCGGGATCAGGTCGATCAGCTCCGGCGGCGGAACCAGCGTCGCAGGAAGCGTGATGGGATGCAGATTGAAATAGGCGGCAACAGTCAGTGTGAGCGCTTCGGGCGGCACCAGTCTGCTCTGCGCCAGATAACGCTCTAACGGAAGCTTGCCCGCCTCGTCCAGTACGGCCTGCAACTGCTCCTCGGTCAGTACGCCCCGTTGCAGCAACGCACTCTGAAAACTCGGGTAATGAACCGGATGAGGCATGATGGTAAACGCGCTAAAAGATTAATGCCGGCCGATAGTCCGATCCCGTCGACCACACACATCGGCCATGCACAATACAACAGTAGAAGCAGAAATGATGCCAAGCGTCCGCTCGTCCATCACTTGAACGTTGAGAGTTGAGGAGGAAGGAGGGATGGAGGGGCGGGCTGCCGTCCCGACCGGATGCGGGAAGAGGGAAGAACGTCGAACGCTGAACGCTGAACGCTGAACTCAGAACGCCGAACGTGCGATGTTGAGACAATGCGTCCGGCCTACTGCGCCCGTGTTCCCCAGAAAAGCGTGTACTTCGCATACCCCTGTTTGCCGACGATTATGGGGCGGTGATTACAGCTTGACGGATTTGGTTCCCCGCCAGCATAATCAGAACCCATCATGAAGAGGGTTGCATGTGTGTGTGCCCTCTAAGACGGCAGCGGACAGGAGGAGGGGAATCGGATGGCGGCTCAGAAAAAAACTTCAGGCGCAACAGTCTCTCGCCGGGGGTTTCTGTGTGGATCGGTGTCGGCGTTCACAGTGCTGCCCCGGCATGTCCTGGGTGGCTCAGGCCATGTGGCGCCTGGCTCGAAAACCACGCTGGCCTGCATCGGCGTCGGCGGGCAGGGGCTACAGAACATGGCGGCATTTCTACAGTTTCCGGATGTGCAGGTCGTCGCCGTCTGCGACGTGAACCGCGAGAGTGACGGCTACCTGTCGTGGAACTGGTCGAAGGGCAAAGAAAGCAAGACCGGCGGTCGCGAGCCCGCCCGCCGGGAAGTCGATGCGGTCTACGCCAAACAGCAACCGTCCGGCCACTATCGAGGGTGCCGGGCGTATACGGACTACCGTGACCTGCTGGCCAAGGAGGACGTGGACGCCGTCATGATCGCGACGCCGGACCACACGCACGCCGTGATTACGCTGGCCGCGCTGAAGCGTAAGAAGCACGTCTATTGCGAAAAGCCGCTGGCCTGGTCGGTGTCCGAGACCCGGCAGGTGACAGAGGCCGCTCGCGCCGCGGGTGTGGCCACGCAATTGGGCAACCACGGTCAGGCGTCCGCAGAAGCCCGCGTGACGTGTGAGATGATCGCGGCCGGGGCCATCGGGGATGTCCGCGAGATACACGCCTCTTATGGCGCCCGCTTCTGGAAGACCGCGTTGTACGAGACGCGCCCTTCCGACACGCCGCCAGTGCCGGAGGGACTGGACTGGGATTTATGGCTGGGGCCCGCCCCCGAGAGGCCTTATCACCCGGAGTACCACCCGTGGTGCTGGCGGAACTGGTGGGATTTTGGCACGGGACTGATCGGCGACCTCGGTTGCCACATGCTCTCGACCGCGTTCAAGGCGCTCAAACTGGGGCATCCCGTCAGTGTGGAGGCGTGCTCCACCAAGCTGAATCCGGAGACCCATCCGCAAGGCACCATGATGAGGTTCGAATTTCCCGCGCGCGGCGCGATGCCGCCCCTCGTGTTGAACTGGTACGACGGTGGCTTGCGCCCGCCGCGTCCCCCTGAACTTGAGGCCGGACGCCCTTGGGGAGGCGGTGTGCTCTATGTCGGCGACCGCGGAAAGATGATGGGGCATCGGCTGATTCCCGAAGCGCGCATGCGCGAGTTCGGCAAACCTCCTCAAATCCTGCCGCGTTCGCCGGGGCACTACAGAGAATTCGTCGACGCTTGCCGCGGCGGCCCGCCTGCCGGATCGAATTTCGTCGACCATTCCGGGCTGCTGTCTGAGGTCTGCATGTTGGGCAATGTCGCCGTCCGGGCACAGAAAAAACTGCTCTGGGACGGTCCGGGTATGAAGGTGACAAACGACCTTGCCGCCAATGCGTTTCTTGGCCGCGAGTCCCGTGCGGGCTGGTCGATGTAAGCAGTCGGGATCGTTTTCGTAACGATATAGTATTTGCGTATACGAAGCGCCTGTGCTATTCCATTGCCCACGTGTGTCTTTTGTCGAAAGGATGATCGTCATGAAAAACATCGCGAGCCTGTTGTTGTTTCTGTCTCTGGTTGCCGGGTGCGCCTGCCCTTTCCGCTGTTCGGAGCGGGATCTCACCCAATATGTGAACCCCTTCATCGGTGCCGCCGACAACGGCCACACCTTCCCCGGGGCCTGTTATCCGTTCGGGCTGGTGCAGCCTAGCCCCGACACCGGCAACTGTACCTGGGCGTACTGTTCCGGCTACATGTACCTGGACGAGAAGATCTGGGGGTTCTCGCAGACCCACCTCAACGGAACAGGTTGCCCCGACCTTGGCGATATCCAGCTCCAACCGTTCACGGGGGCCGTCGAACGCGAGAATTACCACAGCCGCTACCGGGAAGAGACGCAACGGGCCAAGCCCGGCTACTATGCGGTGACCTTGGACGACTTCGGCGTGGATGTCGAGCTGACCGCCTCGTCGCGCGTGGCGTTCCACCGTTATACCTTCCACAACGCCTCGCCCGCGCGCCTGCTGGTCGATTTGCAATACGGCATCGTCAGCGGCAAGGATGCCTTGCGCAAACACATTCTGGCCAGTGACGTGACCGTCGAGGACGCCACGACCATCAGTGGCCACAATCAGGCACAGGCCTGGGTCAAGCGCCACTATTTTTATGTCGTGAAATTCGACCGTCCTTACGCCGCGATCAAGCAGCTTCCGGCGCAGGAGGGCGAGAAAGCGCCGCGCTACGTGCTGGACTTCAACATCAAGCCCGGCGAGACCCTGCAGGTCAAGGTGGCACTCTCGACGGTCAGTGTCGAAGGCGCGAAAAAGAACCTGGCCGCCGAGATCCCGCATTGGGATTTCGCGAAGATACGCGCGCAGGCCAAAGGCGCGTGGAACACGCTGCTCGCGCGCGCCGAGGTCGAGGGCTCGCTTGAGCAGAAAGAAAACTTCTACACCGCGATGTACCACCTGTTCATCCAGCCGAACAACATCGCGGATGTGGACGGTCAGTACCGCGGGGCCGACGACAAGGTGCTGACCGCGCCCGGCAAGGCCTACTACTCCACGCTCTCGCTCTGGGACACCTACCGCGCGGCGCACCCGCTCTACACGATTCTCATTCCCGAGCGCGTGGATGGCTTTATCGGGACCATGATCGCGCACCAGAAGGCGCAGGGCTATGTGCCGATCTGGACGCTGTGGGGCAAGGAGAACCACTGCATGATCGCCAACCACTCGGTGCCGGTCATCGCTGACGCTTACCTCAAAGGATTCCGTGGGTTTGATTCCGAGGCCGCGTTCCAGGGCATCAAGACGTCGCTCACGGTCAATCATCCCAAGTCGGACTGGGATGTCTATACCCGCTACGGCTATCTGCCTTTCGATGTCATCAAGGGCGAAAGTGTCTCGCGCACGCTGGAGTACGTCTACGACGATTATTGTGCCGCGCAGCTCGCCAAAGCGTTGGGTAAGCATGCCGACGCGGAGCTTTTCTCCAAGCGCGCGGAGTACTACAAGAACCTCTTCTGCCCGGAAACCGGCTTTATGCGCGGCCGCGATGCCAAAGGCAATTGGCGCACGCCGTTCGATCCGATGAAACTGAACCACGGCGAGCACAGCGGTTACGATTACACCGAGGGCAACGCCTGGCAGTACACCTGGCACGTGCAGCATGATCCCGAGGGCCTGATCGCGCTCCTCGGCGGCAGGGACGCCACCGCCGCCAAGCTCAACACGCTCTTTACGCTTCCGTCCAAAGTGGAAGGCGCGGGCTTTGTGCTGGATGTCTCCGGCCTGATCGGCCAGTACGCGCACGGGAATGAGCCCAGCCACCATACCGCCTACTTCTTCAACTATGCGGGACAACCGTGGCGCACGCAGGAGCTGATCCGCGAGATCTTTGACACGCAGTACAAAAACAAGCCCGACGGCCTGTGCGGCAACGACGACTGCGGCCAGATGTCCGCGTGGTACATCTTCTCGGCGATGGGCTTCTATCCCTTCAATCCGTGCAACGACGGCTATGTGTTCGGCGCGCCGCAGATCAGCAAGATCACGCTGCGCCTGCCGCGCGGGCGCACCTTCACGGTTGAGGCGCGGAATCTGTCGAAAGAGAACAGGTACGTACAGGGCATCACACTCAACGGCAAGCCATACCCGGACATGAAACTCGCGCACGCCGACATCATGAAGGGGGGCACGCTGGTCTTCGACATGGGCGCGACGCCCCGCAAATGATCAGTTCGCGTTGGATGCCGCTGTGAACCGAAGTTTCTGAATAAACATGGGACGCCCGGCTCGCCGCCGGGCGCAACCAGAACAGGGGGAGTTATCATGCAACGGATGGGGTTCGTCCTTGCGGCTGGCGCGATGTTGGCCGCCGGAGTTGTTTCGGCGGATGTCAGCCTGCCGAATGTTTTCAACCACAACATGGTCTTGCAGCGCGGGCAGCCGGTGCCGGTCTGGGGTTGGGCCGCTCCGGGTGAGTCGGTGACCGTTTCGTTTGCGGGACAGACCAAGAAAGCCGTGACGGGACAGGACGGTACGTGGCGCCTGGCGCTGGATGCCCTGCAGGCGTCCTCCCATCCCGCCACCTTCACCGTGTCCGGCGCGAACACGGTGACCTTTACCAATGTCGTCGTGGGTGAGGTGTGGTTCTGCTCCGGCCAGTCGAACATGGAGTGGCGCATGGCGAATGTGGATAACGCCGAGCAGGAGCGCGCCAACGCGAACTATCCGTTGATCCGGCACTTCAAGGCTCCCAAATCTTTCAAGCCCGTACCGGAAAAGGACATTCAGGCCGTATGGGAGGTGACGACGCCTGATGGGATTGGCGACGAATCGGCCGTGGCGTTTTTCTTTGGCCGCCGCCTGCACCAGGTGCTCAAGGTGCCGGTGGGACTGATCAATTCGTCGTGGGGCGGGACGCGGATCGAGCCGTGGACGCCGGCCTGCGGGTTCGACGGACTGCCCGCGCTGGCCGCCATCAAGGCGCGTGTCGATACCGCCACGCCCGGCACGCCCCTGCACAAGAAGGTGCTCGACGAGTATGTGGCGGCCGTGCAGGCCTGGGTCGCGGACGCCAAGGCCAAGAGCGAGGCCGGGCAGGCGCTTGCCGCGGCCCCCGAGTTCCCGCAGCATCTGGTTTTCCCGAGCGGGCAGGGCAAGCACCAAGAGCCGACGGTGCTTTACAACGGCATGGTCGCGGGGCTCGTCCCGTTCGCTATCAAAGGCGCGATCTGGTACCAGGGCTGCTCCAACAACGGCGAGGGCATGCTCTATCTCGAAAAGACCAAGGCGCTCGTGAACGGCTGGCGCAAGGTGTGGGGGCAGGGCGATTTCCCTTACTATCTCGTGCAGCTCGCGCCGTACAACTACGGCCCGAACCGCGCCACGCATCTGCCGGGCATCTGGGAGGCGCAGGCCGCCGTGCCTGCCGCGATCCCCAACACCGGCTACACCGTGATTAACGATATCGGCAACATCAAGGATATTCACCCGCGCAACAAGCAGGACGTGGGTCTGCGTCTGGCCAACCAGGCGCTTAACCGTACGTACGGCATGAAGGATATCCGCTGGGAAGGGCCGGTCTACAAGTCCTTCGTGATCGAAGGCTCAAAAATGCGCGTGACGTTCGACCACGCCGAGGGGCTGAAGACGCGCGATGGTCAGCCGCCGACCTGGTTTGAGCTCTGCGGCCCGGACGGACTTTTCCGTAAGGCCGACGCGGTGATCGACGGTAACAGCGTCGTGCTCTCCGCTCCCGGCATCACCGCGCCGATGGCGATGCGTTTCGCTTGGGACCAGATCGCGGAACCCAACCTCGTTAACGGTCTCGGCCTTCCGGCCGGCGCCTTCCGGTGCGGTAATAAGCCGAAGCTGGACGGCGCGTTGGCCCTGCCCGAGCTTCAAGACTTCCGCAAGGTTTACGAGATCGACTTGCCGCTCAACGGCAACTTCAATGCGACGGCACCGTCCTATACCGTCGACGCCAGCGTCACGGCCGGCGCTTTCACGCGTGTGGCCTACGTGCTTCAGCTCCAGCAGGGCGAGAGCATCCGCTACGTCTGCACGATCATGGACGCTTTTACGAAAGACGCCAAGAAGCTGGGTATCCCGCACGCCCGTAGCGGTATTTTCCATCAGGCCAAAGTCGCCAACCTGACGGTGCGCTCGAATGTTGAGGGGATTCCCGCGCTCGACAACTCCGACGGTGGCAACATCGAGTTCTGGCCGGTGAATTACGGTCAACAGAATGGCTTGAATCTGCCCGGCGCTAACGCCTCCAAATACGACTTTGACGACAGGCCGGCGGGGGACGGTGGTTACGGCTGCATGCAGGTCCACTGCTGGAAGAACAAGGTGACGCTCTTCGCCTACAACAATTTCAACGGCGGCGCGCCTTGCGACATCGGCATCGGCAACAACGCCGCTGGCGAACATGCCGACTACACCTTCATGGGCAACGGCGGTCAATACGAGGTCCGCCGTCTGACCGTGCTGGTGAAGTAATCTGACACCAACCGCTCATGCCCGGGCTTCATGTCATGACAAACGACTCTTCACGCACGAGCGCCGGCTGGCGTTCTTCGCAGGCGCTCACCGTGACGGCGGCCTTTCTGGCGCTGTTCGCGCTCGTGGGGTTCGCCCTGTACGGGCTGCCGTTTTTCTATGACTTCATGACCCGGGAATACGGCTGGTCGCGCGCCACCGTGACCAGCGGTAACGCGCTGGGCAAACTGCTGGTCGGCCCGCTGTTCGGCTTCATCGCCGGGTGGCTGGTCGACCGCTTTGGCCCGCAGCGCATGATGGCCGCAGGTGCATGGATGGGCGGGCTCGCGCTGGCCGGGCTGAGCGTGGCCGATACGTTGCCGTTCTTTTATCTCTTCTACGTGCTCAATGCGCTGGCGTATGTTTGCGGCGGCCCGTTGCCCTGCCAGGTGCTGATCGCGCGGCGCTTCGACAAGAACCGTGGCAAGGCCATGGGCATCGCCTACCTCGGCATCGGCGCGGGCGGTGCACTGGTGCCACTGGTGGCCGCGCGCCTGCAGCATGTTCTGGGGTGGCATCACGCCCTGTTGGCGCTGGGCGTCCTGATCGTCCTGTTGGCGTTCCCGCTGCCGCTGCTGCTCAAGAACCCCAGCGCGGTCCCGCGGCCGGATCGAACGACACCGCAGCCTGCCGCCCCGGCGGTGGATATCGGCGCGATTCTGCGCTCACCGGTTTTTTATCTGCTGGCTTTCGGCAGTATGTGTTCGATCGGTGCGGTCGGCGGCGTGATGCAGCATCTGAAGCTCTATTTACGCGACCAGACGTTTACGCAAGAGGGTGCGGCGCGTGTTCTGTCGCTCGTCCTGCTGTCGAGCTTGGTGGGACGCGTGCTGATGGGGTGGCTGGCCGACCGCTTTAGCCGCAAGCATGTGATGCTGCTGATCTACCTGATCGTGTCGACGGCCATCCCGCTGCTGCTCCTGCCGGCTTTCCCGGGCCGCATCTATCTCTTTGCGATACTCTTCGGTATCGGTCTGGGCGGCGATTACATGATCATCCCGCTGATGGCTGGCGACCTCTTTGGCGTGCGCGCGCTGGGGCGCGTGATGGGGATCATCCTGGTGGCGGACGGCGTGGCTGAATCGGCCTTCCCGATGCTGGTCGGTGCCCTGTACAACGAAGCCGCCAGCAGCTACGCGCTCGGCTTCTCGGTGCTGATCGCGGTCGCGCTCGCAGGCGCGGCACTGATCGCGTTCCTCCCCAAACAACTCGCGGACAAAGCCGCGAAATAGTCGCGCGCAGCCTGACAGCAGACCTCGATCCCGGGATCATCGCTGAGCGTTTTCAGGAACGTCTCGCGGAATTCCAGCACCTTGCGCTGAGCCGCCAGACGGTACGAGGTCGGGTAGTGGAGTCCACCGATCAGCCAGCCCACCTGAATCAGGATGAAGTCCGACAACGTGCGGATCCACGTATAGCTGACTGAATGTCCCTGCCGGATCGCCTCCACCACATTGCGAGAGGGGGCCCCCTTGTGTTGAAGCCCCCACGCAATTTCCGGATTACGTTCCAGCGAGCCGTCGGCGATCGCCTGTTCCAGGACGCGGAATATGTCGAGCTTGTCGGCGTCACGCACCAGGTGCGTAAACCGCGCGACACGCTCGGATGCCGCCGGCGAAACCGTGCGCCGGTTGTGCAGCGCCACGGTTGCCAGCACGAGGTTGCGTTCCGCCACAGGCAATCCGTCCAGCCAGCGCTGTTCTCGAATAATCCGCACACCGTATGCGGCGTGATCGACCGATTTTGAATCTTGGAATGTCCCAAATGTCTTGAACTGTTCGTAGCGTCCGGCGTCGTGCAGCAGCGCACAGGCCTCACCCAACACGCGTGACGGCTCATCCCAGGCCTCGCCCCCCATGATGCTTCGCGCATCCTGAACCACACCCTGCGTGTGTTCAAGCTTGAGGCGCAGCATGTCCGGCAGCAAACCGTCGGCTTCACGAAACGTGCCGACGTAGGCGCGATATTGGCGGGTCAACTGGAATAAAAAATCCGAAGTCATGATCTTTTTTGAGACCGTGATTATAAGTCGGAAAGGTGCCAAGGCGCAAGAACGAGAGGCAAAAGAGGAGATGTGCCCGTTTAACCTGTACCCTTCAAAAATGGATTCACAAACCGCGCGTGATCTGCTTTGATATGTTTCATGGATGAACAATCGAAACGGCTGGTCGTGAACGCGATCACTTTTGGACGCGTGCCGTTCGTCGTGCTGTTTATGGTGCTGGCCGTGATCGATGGCTATTGGCCGGCCTGGTGGCTCGCGGTTCTGGCGACAGCCTCGCTGGCGATCGCCTCGCTGACCGATCTCTATGACGGCAAGCTGGCGCGCAAGTGGAACGTGGTCACGAAGTTCGGGGCGATGGCCGATCCGCTGATGGACAAGGTTTTTTACCTGGTGGTTTTTCCCACCCTGCTTTGGTTGCTGGGCCGTCAGCCGCACGAGTCGATCCATGCCTTGGTCATGCTGGTGTTCACCGTGCTCTACATTCTGCGCGACCAGTGGGTGACTTTCCTGCGCTCAGTGGGCTCGCTCTATCAGGCGGACTGCAAAGCCAACTGGCTCGGCAAGTTCCGCACGGCGGCCAGTTTCCCCTCTGCCTGCGTCATCTACGTCTACGTCTCTTTGCATCCGTGGTTCCTGCCGCAGGCGCTGATATACTTGATCGAGGCGTTTCTTATCTTCGTCAATTTCTGGTCGATTGTGGTTTATACCCGTCAATACATGCCTTATCTGAAGCGGGCGCTCGACAAAAACTGACGCGATGAAGCGAATGCGTTGCGCCTCACGGAAGAGCCGGGCCCGGGCCGGCGGCGGTGCCCGTCGGCGTCCCGGCGGGCCGTGCGGGTCCCGGTTTCTGCACCGGCGCGTCACGAGCCTCGATTTCCATCGCCGCCTGCTCGGCGCGGTCCAGTTTTTCTTGACGCTCCCACTTGTCCAGGCTGTTGATCGCCTGTTGTATGTTTGCAGACTCGTCATCAGGCATCGAAATCGAGTCCATGGCTTCAATGAACTTTTGCTGATGCGCGGGGTTGTTTGATTGCTTGGCCATCTCCCTGAGATGCGCGGCCGCGACCAGCTCATCGTCGACAAACAGCATTTCGGACAACAGATCATCCAACAACTCTTCATCGGTGAAGTCGCCGGTCACGGTGTACGCCGCATCCAGTAGCGCTGCTTTGTCTTCCGGACTCTCGATATCGCTAAGCGCCGTTTTCCAATAATCCAAAGCTTCCTGCGCCACATCCGGATCAGGATCGCCAAGCATGGTGGTGAGATCCGCCAGACCTCGCAGGCCCGCCCAGTGCAGGCCGAAAGCCAACTTGCTTCGGACTTCCGGATTAGGATGTTTGATTAGCTTGGCCGCGTGCTCCAGCAGCTTGTCGTAATCATCATTGTCCAGCAGTTCATCGAGCTCGGCAAGTAATGCGCTGTCGCGGTCGGATTCCATGCGTCCCGCACGATCACTTGGCTGCGTGTTCTTTCGCGAGGTGTTCGCGCCGGCCGTACCATTGACCTGGGACGACTTCGCCGTCATCGCCGCCCGGTCGGTAGGCGATCCAGCCACGGGCTTCTCGCTCGCAACGGCACCCTTGGCCTGCTCTGTTTTGACTCGTTTGGCACTGGCCTCTTCGCGAGAGTCATCGACCGACGCCGCATGCGGTTTTGGCCGCTCGCGCAGCAAAAAGAACGCAAACGCACACACGGCTACGCACGCCGATACGAGTACGGCTGATTTTTTTGTCAACATAGGGAAGCATCCTTCAAACGGGAAGCCATGCAGTGCCAACCCCGGCGCATGGGCACGGCCACCACGTCATCGTCAACGTAACCTCTTCGCACTCGCTGTCCGTCACACAAGGGAAAAGCCGTTGACACAGCGTCAGGATGCCATTTTACACATTTACGGTCAACGGCAATCACGCGCCACACGCGGTTCGCGCTGACGTGGTCTCCGGCCGATTGATGTCGTACTGGGTAACGGCAAACAGCGCCACGGCCAGCGCACTCACCACATTCAGCGAGTTTTTTCGGCCGGCCAAGGGGATGCGCACGGCCGCGTCGCAGGCCTTGACGACGTCGGGATCCAGACCAAAACGCTCGTTGCCGACCACCAGCGCGCACGGCTGGGGCCACGCGAACGCCCCGATCGGTGTTGCGTCCGCCACGGTCTCCAGCGCCACGCACGGCACACCGGCGGCACGTAATCCGGCAATCGCCGCGCGCACCTCTCCGGCATGGCGCCACGCCACCAGCTTTTCGGTCCCCAGCGCCGCGCGCGCGGCCTGCGGGTGATCCGGCGGCTGCGTGTAGCCGCACAGCAGCAGCTCGCGCACGCCGAAACACTCCGCCGTTCGAAAGAGTCCGCCGACGTTGAAGGCCGAACGGATCGAGTCCGCGACCACGGTCAACGGCAACGGCGGAGACGTCGGTGTCCCCTCAGGCGGGAGATCGGCATCCAGAATCTCCACGTCGGTGATCTTGAGGCGCGAGACCGCACGTTCGACCGGCACCCGCACGCAATCGAGCTGGCGCGACGTGAGGCCCGGTGTCAACAGACGCGCCAGTCCCGCCAAACGCGGCAGCGCGCGCTGCTCCGCCAGCCAGGCGCGGCAGGCCTCGCGTTCGCGCTCCCGCTCCACTTCGTCCGGCCAGGCCCGTTCCAAAGCGCGCAGCCGTTCAAGCGCCTCACGCCATAGTCGTTCCTCGTCCGCAGAAGGATGACACGTCTTCGGCATGATTCATTTGCCCTGCAGCGTGCCTTTGACCTTGAGCGGCACAGCATAGAACCCCTTCGAGGCCGTCACAAAGAGCGTGTCTTTGTTGGGGCCGCCGATACAGGCGTTGCCGCACCACGGCTCCGGAATTTTGATCACGCCCAGAAAGACGCCCGCTTTGTCGTAAACGTACACGCCTTCTTTGTTGGTCAGGTAAAGTCGACCGTCAGCATCGAGCGTCATGCCGTCCGAACCCATTTCGCAGAAGAGCCGCTTGTCAGCCAGTGCGCCGTCGGGCTGGATCGCATAGGCGTAGACCTTCTTCGCCTGGATGTCGGCCACGAAAAGCCGCTTGCCGTCCGGCGTGCCGACAATCCCGTTCGGTTTTTCCAGATCCTCGGTCACGCGGCGCGGCTGGCCGCCCTTGGGCAGGAAATACACCTGCTGGGTGACTTGCGGCGGCTCCGTATGCGACCACCACGAACGCTTGTAAAACGGATCGGTGAAATAGCAGCCGCCCCCCTGCGGACAGGCCCACACGTCATTGGGCCCGTTCAGGGGCTTGCCGCCGTATGCGTTCGCCAGCACCGTCACTTTGCCGTCCGGCGTGACCGACCACAGTTCCGTCTTCTCGTCGGCGCAGACCAGCAGGTTGCCGTCCGGCGCGAAACACATGCCGTTGGCACGCCCGGCAGGTTCCATAAAGGTAAGCAGCCCCTGCTCGCGCGACCAACGCAGGATCTTGTTGTTCGGCTGATCCACGAAGAAGACCTCGCCCGCCGCGTTGACGGTCGCCCCTTCCGTGAACTTGAATCCGTCCGCCAGCTTTTCCGCCACCGTGCCGGGCGCGATCACGTCGTCCAGCCCTGCCGCTGTCGCACACACAGCCATCATGCCCGATACCAACCCGATCAAACCCAGTTTCATGACTTGTCCTTCCTTTACGCACCTGCCCACCCGCAGGATTGGCTGTCAGTTTACCGTTTCATAACCCTGCTGGCAACGTGGCGTAGCGCAGATCTTAGGGCCGACGCCTCGTAAATTTAACTCATTATGACAGAACTGCGTTTATGGAACCGATTAAGATAAGGATGATGAGTAAGATTAGCACTGGCAGTCAGGCATCTCCGTAATCTTAATTTTAATCTTCCGTGTGACAGAGAGTCCCCGGACGTCGCCCGTTGTGGTATTCTTGTGCCTGTCCTTTACGGAACGGAGGTAGACGATGGTACGAAAATCGGTGCTGGCATGGATGTGTTTGCTGGCGGCAGGTTGGTGCCGGGCGGCGGCGGTGGTGGAGACCGAGCGGGAGATTCCCGTCTGGCAGGATGTCGATGTCGTGGTGGTCGGCGGTTCTTGCGGTGCCGTGGCAGCGGCGCAGGCGGCTGCCCAAGCCGGTGCCAAGGTCTTTCTGGCTGCGCCGCGGCCGTATCTGGGCGAGGATCTCGCCGGTTGTCTGCGGCTTTGGCTCGACGAGGGCGAGAATCCCGAATCGCCGCTTGCCCGTTCTATCTACATTTCCAATGAAGCGAGTCTGCCCTTCACGTATAAGACGGACGCCCCCAGCGGCGGCAAGCACAAGGACAACGGCGGCATGCTGTGCGACGGCCTGTCCGACGACGTGCAGCACCATACGGTCGAATTCGCGGGTGACGTGGCGATCACGGCGGATCTGGGCGGCGTACAGGCCGTAGACAGCGTGGAACTGATTGCGTTCAAACGTGCGGGCGATTTCGAGACGGGCTCCGTCCACATGTCCGTCAGTGCGGACGGTCGAAAGTGGAGTCCGCCGATCCCCCTCACCATGCAGCCGGCGGGCGATATTCCAAACAAGATCCTTTACGTGGCGGCACTCGACCGTTCCGTGTGCATGGTCAAAGTGGCCGTGAAGATCAAACCCGGTGCCAAACGGCAGTTGATCAGCGAGCTGACACTCAAGGCGAAAGGGGCCGGTGTGGCGGTGATCACGCCGACGCCGTTGCGCGTGAAGCGGTCTTTGGACCAAGCGCTGCTAGAGCGTGGTGTGTCCTATCTGACCGGTGCGTATGCGACCGATGTGCTGCGTGACGCAAAAGGAAATCCGGCCGGCATCGTGATGGCCAACCGCAGCGGGCGTCAAGCCGTCTTGGCCAGGGTCATTATCGACGCCACCGAGCGCGCGACAGTGGCGCGGCTGGCGGGTGCCTCATTCGCACCTTATCCGGCCGGCCCTCAACGTTTCACGCGGGTCGTGATCGCCGGCGCGGCACCGGCTGCGGATGGCATGACTGTCCAGCCTTTACCGGGCACCTACGAGGCCCCTGTCACCATGGGGGGCTACAAGGTCAAGGGAGAACGCGTGCCCGGCCGTGCGTACGCGTGTACCCTGACGATCCCGATGCGAGAGGGTTCTTACCGCGCCTTTGCCGAAGCCGAACAGGTGGCGCGCGACCGGACGTTTGTGCCGTCGCTGCTGGAAGGCGCGGACACGCTCTTCCAGATCCCTCCTGATCCGATGAAGGCCGCAGCACCGCTCGCCGGCGCGTGGCCGGGCGCGGCGAAGGTCGATCTCGGCTGCTTCCGTCCTGCTGGTGTGCCGCGGCTGTATGTGCTGGGCGGCTGTGCGGACATGTCGCGCGAGGCGGCAGAACGGCTCCTGCGTCCGCTGGCGCTGATGGCGGTCGGCGAGCGTGTGGGCGCGGCGGCCGCGTCCGAGGCTCGGTCCTTGCCGCGTCCGGCCGGCGTATCGCTCAAGGGCAAGGCAGAAGCCGCCGTCGCGGCGGGCGAGGTGCGAGAATCGCTCAATGGCCCGCGACCTTTTCTGAGTGGGCTGCCGACCGTTCCGTCCGCACGTACGGCACTGCCGGTACTCGGCGAGTATGATGTTGTGGTGGTCGGCGGTGGTACGGCCGGCGCGCCTGCGGGTATCGGCGCCGGACGGCAGGGGGCAAAGACTTTGGTGATCGAGTACCTGTACGGACTCGGCGGCGTGGGGACGCTCGGCATGATTGGGAAATATTGGTACGGCAATGCCTGCGGTTTTACGGCTGAGCATGATAAGGGTGTCGCGGATCTCGGCGCGGCGGTGCATATTGTGGGCAAATCCGAATGGTGGCGTCGCGAGAACCGCAAAGCCGGTACGGAAATCTGGTTCGGAGTCATGGGATGTGGCGCACTGGTGCAGGACGGTCGCGTGACGGGCGTGGTGGTGGCGACGCCATTCGGACGCGGTGTGGTGCGTGCCAAGAGCGTTGTGGATGCCACCGGCAACGCCGAAGTCGCGGCCGCGGCGGGTGCGCCTTGCGTGTTTGTGGGGGCGGAGGAGTTGGCCGTGCAGGGGACGGGACTCTCGCCGCGCAAGCTGGGCGCGAGCTACATCAACTCCGACTTCGGCTACGTGAACGATTGCGACGCCGCGGACCTCTGGCTTTTCGGCGTGCGCGGACGTGCGGGTGCCGGCAACGCATGGGACGTTTCGCAGATCGTCGAGAGCCGCGAACGGCAGCGCATCGTGGGCGACTGCTGGGTGACGCCGCTGGACATCCTCAACGGGCGCACGTTCCCCGACACGATTGCGCAGGCGCGCAGCAATTTCGACAGCCACGGCTATTCGGTGGCGGAGATCTGCTACGTGAGCGAGCCGACCGCCGAAAAGGGCCCCAACGCACGCAGTATCTTTTCGGCCAATGTGCCGTATCGGGCGCTGCTGCCCCAAGGCGTCGAAGGCCTGGCGGTCGTCGGTATCGGCATCAGTGCGCATCGTGACGCGATGCCGATCATGCGCATGCAGCCGGATGTCCAGAACATGGGTTATGTGGCCGGTGTGGCTGGCGCTACGGCTGCGCGTGAAGGCAAAACGTTTCGTGCGATCGACGTCAAAGCTTTACAGCGGCATCTGGTGGACATCGGTAATCTGCCGAAAGAGGTTCTGGAATGGCGGGATAACGCCTTCGTGGATGCTGAGCGTCTGGCCGTGGCGGTCAAGGAACTGGGCTCCCACTACAAAGGTGTGAGTCTCGTGTTGGCGCAGTGGGCACAGGCACAGCCGCTGATGCGTCAGGCGTATGCGACGGCACACACACTCTCCGAACGACTGGTGTACGCGCATGTGCTGGGCATCATGGGTGATGCAGCGGGCGTAGAAACATTGGCGGAGGTAGTGTCCGGAAAGCAGCCCGGACTCGGCCTGAGTCTCGGCGGCGAGCATGCATTCGGGCGGCGCATGAGCGAGACGGACAGCCTCATTGTGGCGTTGGGACGAACGAAAGATCCACGCGCGTTGGCACCCCTGCTGGCAGAAGTCGCCAAACTGGACGCGTCATCGGCGTTCGGGCGTATCCGCGCCGTGACGCTGGCGCTCGAGGCGCTGGGCGATCCGGCTGCGGCGCGGCCGCTTGCTGCGCTGCTGGCTAAACCGGGCATCGCCGGGCATGCGAAGATCAACGTGACCGACATCTCGCCGGCCGGTGGTTACGGCGGTGTCAGCGGCAACGAACGGACGCTCTGCCTGCGTGAGCTGGCTGTGGCACGCGCCCTTTTCCGGTGCGGCGATTGCGACGGCGCAGCCGAGCGCGTGTTGCGGGAATACGCAAAAGATCTGCGCGGAGTCTATGCGCTGCACGCAACGGAGGTCCTGAAGCGTCAATAGTGCGGCATCACACATTCGAGTCCGCCATCGTCCGAAACCGTGCTCACAGTGTCATGGTCAGAATACTCCCCGCACGTGACACGGTGACCGGTCGTGACGCGGTCTTGTCGCCCTGCGTGGCCGTGATGATGTAATCGCCAAGAAAACCGCGTGTCCGTGCTGTGCCGTTCGCGTCTGCTGTGAGCGTTTCGTCCGTCCACCACGCTCGGGTCACCAGATCCAGCCAGACCTGACCGGCTGGCTTGAGCGACCAGTCACTACGGTAGTAGGCACCGTTGGGGCGCCAGTGCGCGTTTTCCCAGAACCCCCATGTCAGTAGCGCGACCACAGAAGGGTGGCTGAACACGACGGTCAGAAAATCGCGTGTGAAATCGGCTTGAAGCTGCTCGTCCTGTGTGTCGATATCGTGTTCGGTGATCGAAATCGCGAGGCCGAGGGCTGCGAAACGGTCGAGGATCGCGAGCATACGATCGGGCGGCGTGGGCGTCCCGCCGAAATGCGCCTGCATGCCGAGCCCGTTGATCGGTGCGCCGCCCTGTTTGAGGAAGCGCAGGGTGCGCTCAAAATGGTCTTGGTGCGCGTGGTTCAGACCCCCGCCGGAAAGGATGGCATAATCGTTGAGGTAGAGGTTGACCCGCGGATCGTGGCGGCGGGCCAGTTTGAACCAAGCGACCATCTCCTCGTCACCGAGAATCTCCATCAGATCATGATTGGTGTACGGCTCATTGATGACATCCCAGTCGATCAGCCGGCCTCTCAGGGTTGACACCTCGTGTGCAATATGCGCATTGATGCGTGCACGTAACTTGCCAGGGTCATCCTTGAGCGCTTGCAGGTCGCGAGGCGTGTTCTTCCAGGAAGGCCACACCAGACAATGGCCACGCACAGCGATCCGCCGTTCGCGCAGCCAGTCGAGCGCCTGCAGAATACGCGCATGATTGGCCGGGTTATCCCAACTGCCCCACTTGAGGTCGTTCTCAAACACGACGCGTGAAAAGTGTTTTTCAATGATCGAGCGGTACTTCTCGCCGTCGGCATCCTGCCGCAGAATCTCTTTCACGGTTACGGCTGAGCCCCAGCCAAACGCGTGACGTTGCATGGCTACCGTCACCTGGGCACCGGGTACAGGCCGACCCGTGCTGTCGATCACGCGCACGGTGAGATCCCCTTTGCGGTGCCGTTCGATGCGCGCCGCAGCCGCAGCACGCCAAGGCGCGTCCAACGCCTGACCCGCATAGGTGATGCGCGTACGGGGCAGGCGTGCGAGATCATGCCCGGTTCCAAAAGCGTAGATCGCGACATCTGCGATTTCGATACACTGCACCATGACGCCCAGGTGGAACCCCGCGCTGGCCTGGCCGGCCTCATAGGTGTCGATTGCCTTGAAAGGCAGGAAGATTTCCTGCCACGCACGGCCCAGCGTGATTTGAAGGCTGAGCGATTTGTCATGCGGCGGGCCCGCCTTTTCAAAAATCGCATGGATCTGACCTTCGCCGCTTTCGGTACGCGCCTCCAGCGTCCGCGCAAAAAAACGCATCCAGAGGGTCTCGCCCTTTTCGATGCGACGTATCGTGCGGAATTGGAACTGGACCTCCCAGGGCAGAGCGGGCCGCGTGCGGATCTCACAACGGAGCGCCTCGGCGAAAGGCTGGCCCTCAACTTTCACACGCGTCAGAGTGGCATGTTCGGTTCGGGACTCCGCGCGCAACGCGGTGATGGCGTTCTCCTGAATCACGGGCACACCGCCCTCAGGCACCGCGGCCATCAAGTTCCCGGCGACCAGCAGGGTCAGCCACATGCGTGTTCGTTTCATCCGTATTCCCCTCACGCGGCTTGAAAGCGGTTGCCGTCGGGTAACGGCATGTCCAGCAAATCGGCCAGCGCGCGCAGCAGTTCGGTTTCATCCTCGGTCAGCGCACCGTCGGCTCGCATCACAAACGAACAGGCGGTCAGCAGTTCGCCTTTAAAGAGCGGCGCGAGGCCATCCAGTCGCTGCACGGCGGCGTCCCAATCGGATAACGTGCAAACGCGACGCGGCGGCATCGGCAGGCGGCCGACGCCGAAGGAGGTCGCGCGCACGACACCTTGGCGCCACGCCGCTTCGGCGGCGGAGTCATCGTGCGGCTGGCCCAGATAGGCCATGACGGCGAGGACGGTGGCGGCCTCGGCCTGCACCCGCGCGGGCGGCAGCGGCCTGCCGTAGAAACCGCGCACCGCGCCAGCCGGCCGCAGCGCACGTTGCATGCGTCCGAGCAGCAAGGCTTCGAACAGAGAACGCTCGCGATCCGCGTCCGCCAGTTCACGGGCCAGTGTCAAGCAGGCGGCTTGGCCGCCCGGCGCACGTTGCCGGACTCCTGCAACCGCAAGATCCAGCACCTGGCGCCGCGCGATGCGCCCCATACCATGCATCGCGTCGCGCCAGCGTTCAGCGGCTGTGGCCAGCGCGGTTGTTTCTGCTGCGGCGATCAGGCTATGCTGGCGTTGGCGCACCTGCGCATCTTCGCTCAGCAGCAATCCGTAGAGGGCGGCGGGGGCACCATCGGGACGGGTCAATGCCTCACGCAGCCCCGGCTCAAGCGCCGGCAGCAGCCGGATCACCGCCGGGATCTCCTCTGCGGAGACGTCTGACGGATGCAGCGCAGCCACGCCGGAAGCCGCGGAGGCTGCAGCGGCGTCCGGCGCAGCCTCGCGCGGCACCGCACGCCATGGCGCAAAATCGCCTTCGAAACCAGGGTCCAGCTGGCGGATACGCACCAGCAGCGGCGGGTGCGAGGCGAAGAGTCTGCCCAGCGACGCGCCGGGCGAGAAGAGCAGGTGCGCGAGCTCGTGACGGTTGGCACACCGCAACGAACTGCCGGCACTCGACGCGCCGATCCGTTTGAGCGCGCCGGCCAGTCCCGCCGGGTTGCGCGTGAACTGCACGGCCGAGGCATCCGCCAAAAATTCGCGTTGGCGTGACACCGAGGCTTGGATCAGCCGCGCGAAAAAGACGCCGGCGCTGCCGATCACCCAGAGCGCCAGGCCAGAAAGGAACGCGATCAGCACGATGCCGCCACCGTTGTTTTTCCTGTTGCCTGACACGCGCATGTAACGTAACGCCAGCATCAGATGCCGCCCTAGAATCGAGGTCACCAGAATCCCGAAAAGGACACCCAGCAGCCAACTGTTGAGGCGCATATCGCCGTTCTTGATGTGGCTGAACTCATGCGCGACCACGCCGTGCAGCTCATCCCGCGACAGCCGTTCCAGTGCGCCGCGTGTCACGGCGACCGCCGCGTCGTGCAGCGAGAAGCCGGCGGCAAACGCATTGATGCCCGGCTCGTCTTCCAGCACAAAGACACGCGGCACCGGCACGCCAGAGGCGAGCGCGACCTCCTCCACGATATTGAGCAGACGCCGCTCCAGAAATCCACCGGCATGACCGGGCACGATCTCACGTCCGCCGGCCGAACGCGCCACCGCCGCGCCTCCTTCGGCCAGCGATGTCCGCCGGTAAAGCGTCCCGCCCCCGATTACCACCGCACTCACCCCGGCAGTCACCAACAGCCAGAGCGGATCCCACGCGAACACCTGAATGCCGACATGCCCGTAGTGGGATATCTCCGGCGACTCGTCACGCACGGATCCCGCCACGAGCGCCGCGATCGCGCGCGAGGCGAGGTAGAAGGCGCACACAATCAACACCACGGCCGCTGCGTAATACACGAGCAGCACACGCGTCTTGCGGCGGGCGGCTTCCTGTCTGGCAAAAAAGGTCATGGCCGTTCAATCAGAAGCGCACCTGCGGCGCCTGCCGCTCGGCGGGCGATTCCAGCTCCAGCGGTTGCGCCGCCGCAAAGTTGAACAGTGCGGCGATCATCGAGGAGGGAAAGACCTCGCGGCGGATGTTGTACGCCATGACCTCGTCATTGTAGGCCTGGCGAGCGAAAGCGATACGGTTTTCAGTGGAGGCGATCTCCTCCTGAAGCTGCATCATGTTCTGGTTGGCCTTGAGGTCAGGGTAGCGCTCCATCACCACCATCAGGCGGTCGAGCACGCCGCGCAGCGCGCCTTCGGCGCCGGCCAGCGCGCGCATGGCTGAACCGTCGTCCGGTGCCGCGGCGGCAGCCTTGGCGGCGGCCGCCGCCTGGTTGCGTGCCGCGATCACCGCCTCCAGCGTCTCGCGTTCATGCTTCATGTAGCCTTTGGCGGTTTCCACCAGATTGGGGATCAGGTCGTAGCGCCGTTTCAACTGCACGTCGATCTGGGCAAACGCGTTTTTAAACCGGTTGCGTGCCTGCACCAGACCGTTATACACACTGATCGCCCATCCGACGATCAACACAGGAACACCGATTACGACGGCCAGCATCATCATGCTCATATGAGGCTCCCTTCTGTAAGACAACGCATCCAGTATAATACGGAGAAAGGAAGAAGGGGAGAGAGAAAGGAAAATGATCGTCTGAATCAGACCTGGGTTCGGGCGGTCTGCAGGGCGTTTTTATTTGAACGGTTTTTGTGCGGTGAGGGATCGCATGGCGTACGATCTGTTCTCGCGGCAGGCGTCGGTGAAGTCGCCAAGGTGGCCGTCCGCGGTGCGGGAGTTGAAGAACAGCAG
>Ga0209407_1000782_pt1 | contig 37450 bp, 36 predicted proteins | sample AD_JPNHG3_MetaG_FD_184410 | JGI IMG/M metagenome (GOLD analysis project Ga0209407, IMG submission 184410) | Active sludge microbial communities of municipal wastewater-treating anaerobic digesters from Japan - AD_JPNHG3_MetaG (SPAdes) (version 2) | ecosystem: Engineered > Bioreactor > Anaerobic...
ATCTCATCAAGCGTCATTATCGTTATACCTTTTCCCCGGAATGGATATGTTTCCCCATCCCGTGTAAAATTGTATCCAGCATCAAGCTGTTTAATCTGTGCCAGGGGAAGCTCGCCAATCTTTCCGTTACCATCTGTTATGTTCGATAGTTCCTCATCATGAGCTATCACCACATAACCATCCTTTGTTATATGAGCATCTGTTTCAATGACATCAGCTCCCAGCTCTATTGCTTTTTCAAACGCTAATGCTGTGTTTTCGGGATATTCCTTTGAATTTCCCCTGTGAGCAAAGATACGGGCAGGTTTATCAAAAAAAGGTTTTTTCATAATTGTTAACCCTCAATGTTTGCGACTTTGCATGGTATCCATAACCTTGATGCTGATACCTTAACAATCCATTTTCATCCCTTACAGGTGGAAATGAACCAGCCGTCGGCAACGCCTCAATGAAATAATACTATAATCACTGTTATTCATATTTACTGTATTGTTAAAAACCCTGTCAACATTTTTACTTGTCACACAGCAGCAAAAAAACATACAGTATTTTACTTGCTGAAAATAAAGTAATATGTATAATAAAGTCATATTAATTTGAATTTTCAAACAAATAGATGAAGCATTTATGAATTGACATACATAGAACATGGAGGTACAGGGGAGTATTGTATGAAATATGGCAAAACAATCTTTATTATTATAGCAATACTATCAACCATTTTTATAATTGGTGAAATTGGTACCTACATCTATGTAGAAGCTCCCCTGTCTACAGATTTTTATTCATCAATCCCAAAAAAGGATGTGTATAAGCTTCAAAACCACTATGGCATTAAGGTTGTTACCGGTAACAACTGGATTCACTTAGGGTGGATTGCTAATCCCGATGAAGAATACTATACAATAGAACTTAAGAATGTTCATGGCACTGTTAAAAAAGTTGGAACGACACAATTTGGTTCATTTTTATTTCATGGTAAAGGAGCAACTTCCGGGTAATAAGGATAAATAAAAAAACAAAGCATCATATAGAGCTTGGCAACATTCAGGTTTTTGCTTCCAGCACCAAGGATGGTATGTGTGTTCCATTTATTACCGATAACTATCGCACACTATTCATTCCAGAACATTCCGGGTATTATATAAATGATCATACTATATTTCAGGATGCATACGGCAATTGGCAGCTTATTGGAATTACCTCAAAAACTGACGGCAATCCTGATGCAGAAAAATATTTTGCCGTTGCTTCAAGTAAAACATTTCCACCCAATGATATAATGAAGGAAGAATCACCGGTTGCTGATGTTGGCGAATTAGCATGGGCACCGCATGTTATAAAACACAAAAACATCTACCATATGTTCTGGTCACCACACAAACTTCATCATATGACCTCAACCAATGGCATACGATGGGGTAATCATGACGTAATTATGGAAAAGCCGTATCATAAATTCTTCAGAGATTGCATGATACTACAGGTGGCTAAAGACCAGTGGTTGCTATACACCACTGCCCGTGGTACATTTTTTTCTCAGATTGATGTATATCAATCATTCAACCTAACCCAATGGCAATATATAAGGACTGCGCTGCAAAGTAGTTGGGGTAGTGAGCGCAATTCACCAGCATTGATTACAACATTAAAAGCGCATGCACCCGAATGGATTTATGTTCCACAAACAAAACAATGGTACATAACAACCTGCGGATGGAAATGGGTTGCAACGCTTACAAACGGTGAAGCTGCAATAGCACCGGTGTCATGGAAATGTAAAAAATAAAACACACTCTACCAGCGTAGCTGTGCAACAAGGCAGTGATATAAAATCTTAAGTTGCAGTGTTAACGGCAAATCAAGACTTTCTTTTACAGGCTTTGCCACAAATGTATATGTTACTGGAACTTTGTTTACATTGCCGTTATCATCATAAGCGCTAACTGCTGCAACATAGGTATTCCCTTCAACAAATGGTTTGCCATCCCAATTATTTTTTGCAAAGAACGAAGTATTGCTGGTTACACCAATTTTTTTTAATGCATCCTTGTTGCCACAATAAATATTGTATCCTGCTGCGCCATCAACCTTTTCAAAGTTTATATATACTCCGCCATTATTATATAACGCCACCACTCCTTTTGGTGACTGCAGCTTTTGTTTTTGCTGAACCGGTGTCACTTCATTCATGGCTACAATAAATGGCTGATGAGCAAATGATTGCAGTTGAGCCTTTACACTTTGCTGCAAAGCCCCCCTGCCATGAGCTATCGCCAAACTAAACCGTTGTGTTGTTCCACTATAGGTACATGCCCCTGAATGGTATTGATCCCCGTTAAGAATTGCTGATTTAAATCCCTGTCCATTACCCCATGTTGGCTGGAAGTATTGCCTGCCAAAAAAAGTACCAAACGGATTAAGGCTAACTGTAAAACCTTTAACCATCCCATAATCAATCTTCAGCGGACAAAAAGCAAAATTTGAAAGCACCTCATTATCCTTTGCCACTGCAATAAATTCTTTACTGTTGGTTACTGCAACATAGCCGGCGGTAATGTGATTGTTCACATTGGCAAGCCGTAAATTTTCTTTTGAATGTTTAAAATAATCAATTTTGTAAGTATCCTCAACACCAAAATAATTTTTCTTGATGACAGTAAACGGTATATCTTTTGTGGCTGTCATCGCTGCAAACAGCGGACAGGGTATAACCTGCTGCCACCGCTCATCATAGATGCGAGCAAGCGCCGGCATACCCGGTTTAAAGATAGTGGTGCGGGGAGTATCCGGATAGGTTATTGTACCCTCAACAAACAGCATGTCAATGTCATCAACAAGATATATGGTATAGTCAAAATATCCCCTTGTTACATTTTCAGGCAGAGCTATCTCGCCACGCAGTGCCACTGCAGCCACCCCATTTTTGCCATCACTCAATACTGAAGCGGTAATCTTTTCCGGGCGATAGTCCTGGCCATTGTAGGCAATCCATGGGATTAAACTCATTTTGTTAAGTATGGTACTGCCATGAGCCTCAACGCCCTGAATAAATCCATTGTCAACCGTTACCGTTATGGTATTATTTTTTATCATGGTATCGGTAGCTTCAGCAGCATAGTGTTTTGTACCCGGTTGTGTGCGCACAATATGATAGACACCGCTATGGAGAGGTTGCCTGCCAATAAAGATTGTAGACACACCATTGCTGGAAAACATATTAACAGGGGTAAGCATATCTTTTGACTGCATGTAATAGGTATATCCCTGCGGTAACTCCATTGGCAGTTTAAAAACAAAGGGAGCAGTATCCTGCTGTAACAGCAGCAGTGATGTAACATACTCATAACCATCGTTTGTGTTTATTGCCTGTTTTGCTATAATCCCTTTTGCACCTTTTTTTATATCAGCCACCACCGGTTTTGTTAATGATTCCATGGAATGGGTGATTGTTTCAACGACGTGCTCTCTGTTTTTTGCCAAAAATGGTGTTGCCATACCAAAGTTTGTTGTTGAAAGCAATCGCATGCGTTTTTCAAACGATCTTTTTAATGCTGTCGTTATATCTCCGGGTGCTGATTGTCCAATAAATGAATAATATGCCTCAGCCAATTTATGAATATTTCTGTCCTTTTCAACAGCAGTCCAGTAATCACTGCAATATTTTTTCTCTGCCCATGAAACATACCCATTAAAGCTTCCATCGGCCGTATCCTGCCCAAAGCTGATTTCTTTCACCGGTTTATGATTTTTTACATAATCACCTATTGTCGTAAACGTAACAAAATCCAGAGATGCAATATCGTCAATAAGCTGTGACAGGCCGCCCGTATTAGGGAGCCATTTTAGATATGACGGCAGGTCATATCCATACCAGTACGAATCATCAGCATCGGCATTGATACATATCATAACGTCATTATTTATTGTTCCTCTCAACTGCTGATACCGTAACATATGCACCCAATTGTATATGCTAACATTTTCAATTAAGTCAGCCTGATTGTATGCGGGTATCACCATCATTTTTTCATGAGTATTTTTGTTATGATACATAAGCGGATTATGAGCTTCTTCAAGCGATAGTTCATCTACAAAAACTCTAAATGCATCAAATGGGATGCCACTATAGTATAAAACAATTCCCTGCAAGCCCAGCTGTTTATAGAGCTCATAATTCCCGGATGTAGCCATCATCTCCTGAGGGCGAACAAAAGGTGAGTAGTCCTTAAATATATCTTTGACGCCACTTCTTCTGGAATTTGAAATAGCATATTTGACTGAATACATACATTCATCCTGTGTCATTGCTGATACCAGACCATTATTATACGACATCAGGATTATTTCATCACCATGTTCCTTCACACGGCGTTTTATGTTTGCAATAATATCGGGAGCATACTGAGGCAAAATTTCTTCCAGTGTAAAAAGGTTTTCAAAATCCCATACACCTTTTACCGGAATCCCTTTTTTATTTTTTTCATCCAGCACTTCTATGATCTTTCGTATAACGCGTATATCTTTCCCAAATCCCGCCTCATCATTGGTATCTATCCTGTATGAATGATACATGTTCACATGAAATCCCAGCGAAACATAGACGTTATGATTGGAGTGTTTGCCAATAGTCAAAAGTTTTGGAATAACCATATAACCACAGGCATAGACGAAGACAACCAGAAGTATGCCATAACAAACATACCGAATAATCTTTTTCATACTGTCCTCCACAATAAAAATGATAGCATCTGAACCAACGCTAACATCGCTAACCTTCAATGCAGAAAGTTAAGTCATTCCCATTATTTATGATTTTTTCCATTTATTCATCACAATACCTGATGAATACCGTTACGCTCATACCTGCCATTCATACATCATAAGGATTATTGTAACATCATGCTATAAAAATACAACTAAAATAGTGAAAGTATTAATGTACACTAACCCGTTTAATTTTATATTGATTTTAATGTTTAAACACACTACAATATTCCGGGACAGTGTAAAATGGTCATTTCACAATGGCAAAATTATATACCATGCATCAGGTGTAATCCTATTATGGGCATAAACTATTGGTGTAAGGGGCTCTCATCCATTATTTACTGTACAATACAAACCTTTTTCAATGTGCCCATGCTATAAAACGTTTTTAAAAGGATTAAATATGAAAAAACAACTAACAGTAATGACATTGTTTCATGTTCTTATTTTTTTCTTCAGCATATCCTGCAGCAGCAAAACTGAAAACCATGTAACACCTATTGTGCAAAATATTTTATACACAAAAACTGCCATAGAAGATTATTTGAAAAACAGAATAAACCAGCAATCGTCACCTATACTATTTGCCAGTTTCTGGGATTTTGACGGCACAATAATAAAAGGTGATTGTTCTGAAGGATTACAAGAAGAAAACAAACAAGTCTATAAAGGACTGGTACAGGTAGCCATAGAAAATAATTTTTCAAAAAAATATAAAAATAATGAATACAATAAATTTTTACAACACTACGCATATCTTGAAACACACAAGGGACACAGCGATGCATATATATATCTGGCAACATTATTTACCGGGAGGGATATCCGCGATCTACAGCAATTATCGCAACACTATTTTTCACATACTCTTCGTTACTATTTTTTTGCATCATCAATAGCAATAATGAATCAACTTAAAGCACATGGAATCAAAATATACATTATTTCAGCAAGTCCTGACTATTTTGTAAAAGGTGCTGCATACTCATTAACCGTATCAGCAGACCACATCTATGGAATAAAAATTAAAACCAATAATGGAATAGCAACAGAACAGGTGATACCACCACTTACCTATGCTGAAGGAAAAACAAAATTGCTAAAATCAATCATTGACAGATTAAAAAAAGAAAATAAAACAAATCATGTGTATGCAATAGCTGCGTTTGGCAACAGCTATCATACCGACGGTAATTTTTTAAACTATGTTGCAACGCAAACACTCCCTGCTGGTAAACCGGTTAGCGTGATGATCAATGGGGGTAGCCCGCCCAAAAAATACCATGCATTATTTGAATGCGTCATACAAAATGATGTAATAGCAAAATAACTTTATGAAACGGTATGCCATATTTTTTTTCATAATTTTATTTGGTTTATTGCCTCTTTGTACACCGGCACAAAATCAATGGGGGTATTATTGTAAGGACACATACAGCAATAACTCCAAACACTACTGGGATAACACACTCAAAAGCCTTTCAGTACTGTGTTTTACTGGAATCACTATTTCTAAAAACGCATGTAACATCCCTTCATTTAGCAATGAGCACTATCTTTTTACTAAAGCACAACAATATAATATTGCAATTATACCTCATGTAACATTCACAAGTGTAACCGAGGGGATGTCATTTTTAAAAGCCCGAGAGTGGGATAATGTCATTACAACACTTGCAAATGCATTACACACAAATGCATGGGCAGGTATTCATTTTGACTTTGAATATCTACCTGCAGCATACAGCAATGCTTATGCACAGTTTTTAAAAAAATTTAGATCGATAGCTCCCGATATAAAACTTTCAGCAGCACTTTTTCCACAGATTGAGTTTCATAAAGAACATGCAGCATTCCACAATTATGAAAAACTGTCTCCATTCTTGAATGAAGTTGTCATTATGTGTTACGATTATCACAATCCTAAAACAAAGCCTGGACCGGTAACTGATATGCAATGGACCATGAAAAATATTGAATATGCATTACGGTTTTTTAAAGCACATCAGATATGGTTAGGCATGCCGGCTTATGGATATATGTGGAAAAATGGGAAATACCATTCAGTTATTACTACACGTGCAATTCCAAAATATACATCAATCTACAGTAACTATCGCCACAGCTCCGGAACACTGTGTATTGAATATATAAAAAATGATGATATGTTCATTGCCCTGGTATCGGATACCGTAACTATAAAAAAACTACAGCACCTTGCAACAGTATATTCATTAAAGGGAACTGCTTTATGGCGTTTGGGCTTTGAATAAAAAAGGGGCATCCCTGCCCCTTAATCGTGGAGTATCTGGAGGGTTAACACTTAGAATACAACTTCGGTCTTAACATAGAACGTAGTTTCCGGATCTTCCTTTGCATCATTGTCTGCATCTTGATAGTATGCCATCACACGGATGTTTTTGTTGATTGCATACCCTAATCCTGCTGCCCAGATGGTTACTTCAGAATCATCAACATCTTCGTTTTCACCATATGAATACCGCCCGGTGATTAAGATTGGGATATTGATAACGCTTTCCAGATTGGCAAGCAACCAGCTATCAACCAAGGTATATTCATTTTCAACGCCTCCTTTCTTGACCTCGGGCATAACATACATAGCGCCAACCTTGACCAAATCAGTTGAATATGATGCACCAAATGCCATGTAGCGGCTATAATTGTCCGAACCATGACCATCATCAGTTATTTGATTTCGGTAGGTTCCAAATATATCAAGCCCTTTCACAGGAGTAATGGTTAGCATACCGTAATATGCTTTCCCATCATCGCCCAATTCATCCTCGTTTACCTTCTTGTATCCTTCGCCGTTTACCAGAGATCCTGACAGCTTAACCATTTTAAAGAAAGAAAGATCAACACTTACACCCATATCGGCGGAACTGTCTATTGATGTACCAATGATGTTTTTAGCCTGATCAACATAATTCTGCTCAACCCATCGGTAATCACTCTTGTCATCAATAAGCCCAATAAGTGGAGTACCAATCATACCAAACTTAAAATTTGCATCAACAAAATCCATTTTTTGTTTAGCCTGTATATAGGCATATTTTACATATACCGTATACGGATCGCTTTTTGCTTTAACATCTACTGTTTCAGGATTTCCTGACTGGGTGTCTGTAACTTCAATTTCATCTTCTGACTCTACCTGCCCAACATCGGTTGTAACCCGTGCGCTCCACACACTATCAAATTCCTTTTTAAAATCAAGGTAAACACGCTTGATTTCAAATGTGTTCTGATGCTCGGTAGTATCATCGTAATTGCTCAGTTCCTTATTCCACTCTAAATACGCTTTCCCTGAAATTTTAATATCCTTAATCTCTTCTTTTACAGCCTCCTGAGCAAACGCTGCCGTAGCAAACGTCATCATAGCCATATACACAAAACCCTTTAAAAACTTCATGTAACAACCTCCTTAACTAATAGTTAATTGTATTGATTTTTAAAAACAATCTGAGGGTAAGAAAGCAGTCTGATATAAAATAGATTTGAAGGATATGTTAATATTTAGTTAAATTTCATTTTTTTTACTGCTGTCGCTTTTTTTATTGCCGGTAATCGTGCTCTGTCACAGGGCAACGGCATTCTTCCAGGCAGCAATTATGTACGTTGAAAAAATCCCGGCTGTACACTTAAGTTTTTAAGGGTGAAGGCTTATTACCGATAACTATCGCCAAAATAATAACTACAATATTAAAATGATTATATTATTTTATTGACTTTTTTATTGTTTTCACTATATTTAGATAGGATACTAATGGCCATGAAATTGTTTTTTTAGCATGGTTTTTTATTTACAGAAAAACTTCAAGAGATACGGGCATGAAACCTAACAATCTAACAGCGGAACAATACTCTATTTTCAAAGAAAATGGCACCGAACCACCATTTAACAATGCGTATTGGAACAAAAAAGAGCATGGCATTTATGTTGACATAGTATCAGGAGAAGTGCTATTTTCATCGCTTGATAAGTTTGACTCAGGTACCGGCTGGCCAAGTTTTACAAAACCAGTAAACAACAATGCTGTTATCACATGCTCTGACCCCTCACATGGAATGATACGCACCGAAGTGCGCAGCAAAAGCTCAGATGGCCATTTAGGGCATGTATTTGCCGATGGTCCTGCTCCTGCGGGATTGCGGTATTGCATCAATTCTGCCTCATTGCGATTCATCCCGGTAAAAAAAATTATAGAAGAAGGGTATAACGATTATATCTACCTCTTTGAGAATACGCCTATAGGGTTTGAACAGATAATAATTGGCGGCGGTTGTTTCTGGGGTGTTGAAGCATACTTTAAGAAAGTAAAGGGCATACTTGATACCACAGTTGGGTATTCGGGTGGAACAATTAAAAATCCCGATTATACCATGGTGTGTACGGGTACCACCGGTCATGCAGAAACGGTGCTCATTACATTTAATCCAGATATTGTAAATCTTGAAAGAATACTAAAACATTTTTTTTCAATTCATAATCCTTCTACGCTCAACCGCCAGGGCCCTGATATAGGCACACAATATCGTTCAGCGTTATACTATATCAACGATAATCAAAAAATTACTATTGATACCATTATTCAGCAAATTACATCCAGGGGGGCGATAGTTACTACTGAAGTAGCTAAAGCTATAAATTTTTTTAAAGCCGAAGAATACCATCAAGATTATTTAGATAAAAATCCAGGCGGGTATTGTCATATTAATCTGAATAAGATTTATCAGGTTTAAGGTTATTCCTGATAAACAATGACATGGATTACTGATTCGCTGGATGCAACATTTTCTATTTTGTGTGGTATGAGCGATAGAAAATAGATACTGTCACCATGGTTTAAAATAACTTCATTTGAACCAAGAGTTATTTTAATGGAACCTTTTTTAACATGGATAAATTCTTCACCATTGTGGATGGAAAAATCCTTCTTTGTATAATTCCCTTCCAGTGTAATAATGTATGCTTTAACAGCAACTACCTCATTAACATCAGCTTCATCGGCAGTATGCGATGGTTCAACATTGTTCAAAAAAATATTTTTAGGCCTTTCATTTTTTAACTGTATAACATCATCCTTTTTTATGACCGTATATCCCCATTCAACAGGGGTGCCCGGGGCTATTACCTTTGCCTGTTGCAGTGACCGTGTAAGCTGATGAATTACTCGCAAGGAAGGATACGCTCTGCGTTCTTCTATTTTCTGTAACAACTCCACACATATGCCAGTTATAGCGGCCAGCTGTTCATAACTCAGATTATTGTGTTGCCTGAAAAAGCGTAATTTATCGCTTAACGAATCGACATGAGATGCTGATGGTTTATGAAAATATTCTGTAAAGCGCTGGAAAACGTCGTTGTTATCTGTTTTGGGAATATCGTATGATGAAAAAGAGCTCATGGAATGTTCCTTAACACAATTAGTATATATTCAACTGCAAAACAACCTCTCGTTATGATCCTTACCATATGCACCACCACACGAACATGCATCAATTCCGCTGCTATAACATCAACTTCTGATAATTAATATATCCTCATAATTATTTTTATCATATAAAATATTCTTTTACAACAAAAAATTTTTGACAAAATTTTAAATGCCGTTTAATGTATCAATATTATGAAAATTCCCTTCTCCATTTTATCGATAACGGAAAAAGCACTGACAAAATCCATGGATGTCCACACCATGGAGCGCATTGCAAAAAGTATTATACCTCATTACGATCTCCACAAAATCATGGGCTTTTCAGAAAGTATGCCAATCCCCAATAAAGATGCCGCATCCCAGATTGTGCACGATTTCAGCGAATCAAAATATTTTTTTAAGTTAGTGTGCGCCCTGATGGAGGCACAGGAATACGGCATCATGGGACGCAGGTACCCTATAGCTCATCTGCACGAAATAGTTACAGAAATAATCAATTTGGGTTTTATCTTTGATAAAAATAACCACATTTTTATTGAAAACGCAAACACCAGAAAAACTCAACATTGGGGTGTTTTAGAAGAAAATGAAGAATACATCATCACGTTGCTCAGAATGGACATTGCAGCAAATACACAGCTTGTAAGAAAATATACACCACCGTTAATTGCTCATACCTATCAAAACATTCAAACCATTGTAACGTCTGCTGTTGAGCAGCGTAATGGCAGGATATGGAACTGGGAAGGTGATGGCTGCATAGCTGCTTTTATTCTGGGCAATAAAAATATGACTGCCGTTTTTGCTGCTATAGAGATATTACACGAACTTTTTTTATTTAACGAGCTTGTATCAAAACTGCCTGAAGCAGTCAATGCCAGAATTGCAATTGATACCGGTTATTGTGCTTACAAACATTCTTCGGAAGAATTAAAAAAAACTGAACTGGTAAAAAAAATCATGGAAATAGAATCACACTATACGCCAATCAATGCAATTACCATAAGCAACACAATATATGCATCATTACATCCCGATATTGCAAAACTTTTTATTTTAACCAGGAAGAGCGCCACACCTTATTATACTCACACAGTAAAATGGGAAGATATATGAATATCACTGTACTCTATCATAAAAAAAATGCATCATCGTTACAAAAGACTTTTGGGACATTGATGAAATCAAAAAAATATTCTATTGAATTCATTGATCGTGATGAATACAATAAACCAAAAAAAACCACTGCAAATTCATTATACTATTTAGATATTACCGGGCTACAACAAGCTGACATTCAGAAATATATAAAATATTTTAATAAAGAATCAATGTTTTATGGAATAATAGATTACAAAAATACGTTCAGCGATATTGCATGGTTTTTTCACAATAATGCATGTGATTATATAACAAAAGAAACCTGTAACAATCCAATTTCAGAAAGTCGTATACGGGCGATAGTTACCTTTAAATCAATTACATTATCAGAAACACCGCAAAAAAAATACATTATTGCCAGAGATTCATGGAAAAGCATCAAACCAGAACAGGAATACACCTTCTGTTTTCTTTTAATTGAAATTCTTGATGTGCATGAATTGAAAAAACATATTGCATCTGAGCATCTGGATAGTAAAATTTTTTCATTTCGTCATTTTGTTGAAAATACACTGAACCAACTGGACGGCAAACTATGGATGTGGATGGATGCTACGGGTTTATTTATTTTCCCCTTTGATGGGAAATCACTCCCTGCTGTCGATAGTGCAATTCGTCTTACGGTCAATCGCAGTATTATATCGCTTGAGCACACACTCTTTAATCAAATAATTCATTACAGGATAGCCATGCATATTGGTAATACCGTATATCAACCACATGGCAAAACAGGTACAATAATATCAGATTGCATTAATTCATTGTTTCACTTAGGGCAAAAATACACTGCTGATGAAGGACTATTCATTACTGAGGATGTATATAATGTTCTTAATTCAAGAACAAAGGGCATGTTTATACAAACACATCTTTTTGAAGGGCGACAGATATATCGATGCAAAAACATTATCTAAATAAGTTATATAGCCTTCAATTCATATTGGCGCTTGTCAGCCTCAGGATGTTGGCGGTAGATAATAAGCACATTACCAATCATGGTAATATAATTACTTCCTGTTTTTTCAACAATCTGCCGGGCTAATTCTTTGCGCTCTTCTTTGCAATCGATAAACTTTATCTTAATAAGCTCATGGCACAATAACACTTCATCAATTGCATTGAGTACAGCCTTAGAAAGACCATTTTTACCTATCAACACAACCGGATCTAAGCCATGTGCACAGGCTTTAAGATATTTAACTTTTCTGCGGTGAATGTTATTCATACAACCCTCAAAATAATGAAAAAATTAAAATTGCTCTATCACACATTCTTGCCGCACATACCTTATGGTATTTTAAAACTGCTTGTTTTTCCAATCCATAACTTGCAAAAACAGTTTTATCATTTTCTTGTGTCCATAGAGGTATTACAATTTAAAGTTTTGAATATGCCTTATTTTTTAGTAATTGACATTACATTGTCAGTATAATAACAATTAATGTCTATACAATTAATGATAGTATTATTGCAATAATTTTTTTATTAATTGTTACACGGTGGTTGCAAATGCAAAATAATTCTGCGAAGTGAGTTGACAATGGTTGGCATCCGGTCATCCATACGGTATGAAAATAACTGACGATAGTTATCCTGAACCCTGATTCGGGATTTTGGATAATTATTTAGATTACAGCAGGGGCGCATTATAATGCGCTAAAATAACAAAATCTATTTTCAGGAGGAATAATAACAATGAGTAACGATACTATCTTAACAAAAGACCCTGGTTTCCGATACCACGAAAAAGCACCAAAGATTGATGCTAAAGAATTTCAAAAAGTGATTGATTCCAGACGATCGGTTCGCATTTATGAAAAGGAACCAATTCCTGATAAAATAATTCAACAATGCCTTCGCAATGCACTGCTGGCACCAAATTCATCAAACCTTCAGCCATGGGAGATATATCACATTGCTACCCCAGAAGTACGGCAGCAGATGAACAAGGCATGCCTTGAACAGATAGCAGCAAAAAGCGCTGCAGCATTGTTTGTGGCAGTTGCACGAACAAATACATGGAAAGAGCATGCCAAAGAGATGGTACAACTTTTTGAGGCAGCCGGGAATGTGCCAAAATCAGCCATTGCCTATTATAAAAAGCTGGTACCGTTTGTTTACAATCAAGGATTATTTGGAATATGGGGATTGATAAAAAGGATACTCTTTTTCATTCGGGGATTAAAGACTCCTGTCATCCATGAACCAGTTTCACACTGCCATATGAAAATATGGGCAGTGAAGTCAACAGCGCTGGCATGTCAAAACCTTATGCTTTCACTACGTGCGTATGGATATGATTCATGCCCCATGGAAGGATATGATTCAAAGCTCATAAAAAAAATATTACAATTACCAGAGGACGCTGTTGTTGTCATGGTAATCTCTGCCGGTAAGCGTGCAATCGGCGGGATATATGGTCCCCGTATCAGATATGATGAAAACAGATTTTTAAAAAGAGTGTAATATACTATGCTACACAATCCCAATGTTGTATTTGCCTTCATTTTAACATTGTTAGCAGGACTTGCAACTGGTATAGGGAGTGCAATCTCAATCATCAGCAAAAAAACCAATACAAAGGTACTATCGCTTGCATTGGGATTTTCGGCTGGTGTAATGATCTATGTTTCCATGATGGAGATACTTTCAAAATCATTTGATGTATTGTACCATGAATATGGAAAGTCAGGAGGCTGGTTTGCATTAATATCCTTTTTCGGTGGCATAGCATTAACAGGAATAATTGATATTATTGTTCCATCGGCAGAAAATCCGCATGAGATAAAGCGTGTTGAAACTATGCCTCTGCCAGCAACAAACCGGGAGCAGCAGCTTATGAGGCTTGGGCTTTTATCAGCCCTTGCTATTGGCATACACAATTTTCCAGAAGGGCTGGCTACATTTGTTGCTGCTCTCCATGATACAAAGGTTGGGATTCCTATTGCAATTGCTATTGCGCTGCATAACATCCCTGAAGGTATTGCTGTTGCTGTACCTATATTCCATGCAACCAAGAGCAGAAGAAAAGCTTTTGTATATTCTTTTATTTCCGGATTAGCAGAACCTGTTGGAGCGTTAATAGGTTTTTTAATCCTATTACCCTACATGTCCGACACCATCTTTGGGATTGTATTTGGATGTATTGCAGGCATTATGGTGTTCATATCAGTGGATGAATTATTACCATCAGCAATAAAATATGGTGAGCACCATTATTCAATTTTAGGATTTATCTCTGGCATGTTTATCATGTCGGTATCGCTTATACTATTACAATAAATTTTATCTTTGCACTACACTATTAATTTGACAACAAGTAGTTTTTTTTGTAATGTAATAGTTTCAAAATTAAACAATGAAAGGATTAGATAATGAATAGTAATAGTTTCCATGAGATAGTTGATGATATTGTGATAATCACCCTAAACAGGCCAAAAGTTCGTAATGCCATTGACCGTGATACTGCCGATGAGTTGAGTAATGCTTTTCAACAATTTGATGCCAACAAAAATTTAAAAGTTGCAATCTTAACCGGAGCCGGGGGCAATTTCTGTTCCGGTGCTGATCTACTGGCAATTGCTGAGGATGGACACCGTAAAAACAGGCTTAATCCAAACATCAAGGATAATGGGCCTCTTGGACCAACGCGCATGTTGCTTTCAAAGCCTGTTATTGCAGCAATATCAGGGTATGCAGTGGCAGGGGGGCTGGAATTAGCCTGCTGGTGCGATATTCGCATGGCTGATATGACTGCTAAATTTGGTGTGTTTTGCAGACGATTTGGCGTTCCACTTATTGACGGAGGTACTCAACGGTTGCCCCGCTTAATTGGATTAAGCAGAGCATTAGATTTAATTATTACTGGCAGGGAAATTAATGCAGAAGAAGCATATCAGTTTGGATTGGTCAACTATCTCGTTACAGATAAAGATATAAAACAGGCAGCACTGGAATTGGCTCACAAGATTGCTTCCTTCCCACAACAATGTATGCGAAGTGACAGGATGGCAGTTTATAAGGGTTTTAATATGCCATTATCTGAAGCTCTGGAAATAGAATTTGCCAGAGGAACTGATGTCATACGCAACGGTGAAACATTGGAAGGTGCAAAATTATTTGCACAGCAAAAAGGAAATAAGATTTAACTATTGATGAATGATAAATTGCCGTTGTGGTACACTAATTTTTTACAAAGCTACACTATTCATTAACTAAAATGCCATTAATAAAACGTCCCTTTAATGTACGGCCATCAGGATAGATAAGAGTTCCTTTGCCCTCAATCCTGTTATCGACAAACTCACCTTCATATCGTGTACCATCAGGCCATTCCAATATACCAATACCATTAGCTTTACCCTTTACCATTGGGCCTGTGTATATCTTACCGTCAGCATATATATATTTCCCTTTTCCTGTAATCTCATCGTTGTAAAATTCTCCTCTGTAAGAACTACCATCAGGCCATGTCATAACACCATAGCCATGCCTTTTGCCATCAACATAAATTCCCGTGTATGTCATACCATTTGCCCATGTATAGGTACCCTGCCCATGGAACTTGCCTGATTTAAAGTTACCAGCATACATTGTACCATCTTCCCAGACATACACACCATACCCCTCATCACACTTACCTTCAATACATCCCACTTTTTTTTGCTGTGTTGCACAACCTGAAAAAAGAGCGTATACAAGTAAAACAATAATTATACTGTTGTAGCCTTTCATTTTCCAACCTCCATCAAATAAAAAATACTTTCCAAAAAATATGACAATCAACACTATTTAAAATTATAGTGCTTTCGTATTGGTTTTTTCACATGCCATGTGCATTGTATACCTTTTGGACAGGTAACAAAATCACCAGCACCAAATCGCACCTTTTGCCCATCAACGGTATCAACCTCAACTTCACCCTCAAGAACATAAAATTGCTCGGTTGTATCATAAAACCAATCAAAATCGGATATCTCCTTCTGCCATATTGGCCAAGACAATACGCCTTGTTTTTTAAGGTCATCTTCTGCTATTTTTTCAACAGTAATTTTCATGGGCATTCTTCTCCAAAATAAAATTATGCGTCAATATCATTCCGGGCTTGACCTATAATCAAAATAATTATCATAAATCCTGAAACCTGAGCATCATATGATTCAGAATGACACGTCCAGCATTGTCATTCTGAGGGATGCAATTCCAAAGAATTTGTTTGTTTATAAAGAAGATTCTTCGCTATTGCTCAGGATGACATTGCATTAATACTAAGATCATTTACTGTTACATCGTATCTTGCTATCACCGATAATCACCACTGATAACTTTGCACAACAATAACACCCATCTTTTCAGCTTCATCCAAAAAATCTTTTTTGGCAAAATGGGTAACCAGTAATCGTACAACCTCAACATCACCAAATTCAGCTTTTACAGCATTCACCTTATCTTCAAGTTCAGAAAAAACATCTTTCCGCCAGGTAGATTCTAACCGTATTTTTGATTCACCTACTATAAAAACCTCTTTACCGTCTTTCATAGCTCTGGCAAAAAAATTTATTTCTTTTCCACCTATTTCTGCTCTTACTATTCGCTCTTTGATAGTATATCCATACTTTTCCTTCAGTACCGCAGGCAAATGCCTATATGCTTCATTTTCAAATGCATAGCTAAAACTTCTTGATAACCCTCCTAATTCTACTCTTGTATCATGTAATCCTGCTACAAGACTTTTAACTTCTATTTCAGTACGTTTTTGAGCATCAGCAAGCTCTTTTTGAGCTTCAGCTAACTCTGCTACTCGTTGTTCAGTCTTCTTCTGTGCTTGTGTTAACTCTTTTTGGGCTTTTGCAATATCCTTAACAATAGATTTTAACTCTGAAAAATCTTCTTTTGTTACATGAACCTCATTGATGCGATCATCAATAATTTTAACAATCTGCCTCTTGACTTCTGGTGTTATCGTAAATCGAGCTGACGGCATAGTATCCCCCTTTTTATTTTTATCTTTCAATATTTTACCCCTGGTACTCATCAATGATACTATATATAAATACTGTTTTAATTTCAAGAAAAATTATAGACTTCTAAAAAACATCTTCCGCACCCCATAAGTAATAAACAAATATAGTTATACCAATAGTTTTGATTCAAAAATGTTTCAAAAATTAATTTTCACTATACACCCTTTGATTTTGTAAATTTAAAAAAAATTGTAAATAACTATCGCCAATAAAAATATTTTTGTTGTCAGTATTTAAGAATTTTATTATATTCTTAATATATATTTCAATAACGGAGGCTCTTTAATGGCTTTAATTCAGGAAGTTACCGATGCAACATTTGACTCATCAGTGTTGCAAACAAGTGGAAAAGTACTGGTTGATTTTTGGGCTCCATGGTGTGTCCCCTGTAGATTACAAACGCCAATTTTAGAAAGGCTTGTATCAAATGGCATCAATGCAAAAATAGTTAAATGCAATACCGATGTTAATCACGGTACTGCCCAAAAGTTTGGCATAAGCGCTATACCAACTCTTATACTTTTTGACAATGGTAAAGAAATTGACCGTATGGTTGGTGTGCAGCCCGAAGAAGTCTTGAAGCGAAGACTCCAATAGCCCCCTACTGTTGTATCAATACGGCTGATTACTCAGCCGTATTGTTTAATGAAAAAAATTTACAAACCGTTAAGCAACCCAATGCAGGTATATTTTTACCAAGTATTTTTATTTAACATAAGAAAAGATGCGCGAATTATGTTGAAAGATACCTACAGAACATCCCATGACCTTACTTATGACATCTTCATTAAGCAAAATATTTTTAGTGCCAGCATACATACATTGCCCATTATTCAAAAGTAGCACCCTGTTTATCCATGGCATTATTTCATCAACATGATGCGTAACATAGATAATATGTTTACCTGTTTTAATCAGCATGGTTAATTGCTGCAAAAATTCTTCGCGAGCCTTCATATCCAGACCATTGCATGGTTCATCCAGGATAAGAATATCCGGGTCATAAACAAGTGCCCGCCCGATGAGAACACGTTTTTGCTCCCCATACGAAAGCTTGCCAAACGGAGTCTGTGCATAGTGTACCAGTTCAAGTGAGTGTAAAATAGTCAATGCTTTTTGTTCCATGGCAGGCGATAGCTCCTGGTATAAGCCCATGCTGCTGAAAAATCCTGATGCAACTACTTCAGCAACCATGGTTTCCTGTGGGTAGTGTGTTTGTAGATAATCACTGACAATACCAATGTGTTTGCGAACATCCCATACATTGACCTGCCCCAATGTTTCACCTGCAATGACAACCTGTCCCTCTGAGGGAAAAACCAATGTGGCAATTATGTTCATTAAAAAAGATTTCCCTGAACCATTAGGTCCAAGGACAGCCCATTGATCACCCGTATTAACAGTCAGATTGATATTTCTTAAGATTATGGTTGAATTACGCCACAATGATACATTATGTAATCGCAAAAGCTCCATAGTATATGAAATAGCACATATAGCTATGGAGCTTCAAATTTTTTAAACCATTTACAATGTTGGTATATTTTTAATTCTATCCTCTTTAATCTTTTTTTCCTTGGCTGCTTTTTCTTGTTCAGCTTTCTCTTTTTCAACCTTTTCCTGTTCAGCTTTTTCCTTTGCTAATTTTTCTGCCAAAATTTTAGCTTCTTGTTCATTTTGTAATTTAAGCTTTAATGCCTTTGCTTCTTCTGCCTTCTTTAACTTTTCTTCATTTTTGCGCTGTTTTGCTTCTTTATCCGTTTCAATTACCTTTTGAATCTCCTGTTTAATCTCCTCTTGAACTGTTGTAATAACAGGAATATCTTTAACCTCCTGTTTTATTTCTTTAACAGTTTCTTTAGGTATTTCAGTGGGTTTGATGGTTTCTTTTATTGAATCTATAATTTTTTGCTGTTCCTGTTCTGCTACTACCTCAACTTTATTCTCATCAATCTTTTGAGATATTGTTGCAGCAGTTTTGGTATCCAGAGTAACCGTTTGGTTTTCTTCTACTATCACTTCTATATCTTCAATTACCGTTTCATTATTAACCGGTTTAACCATAACCTTACCAGAAACAACATCAACTCTGGAAGCTTTTTCATCGGCAACCAATCTGAATGAAGTTCCCCGCACTGCAGCTATAACGGTCTTTGCTTTTATGGCAAAGCCATCACCCTTTTTTAACTTACCTAATGTAGCAAATGTTTTGCCTTTCTCTAATGTTAAAACAACATCATCGCTACCAGCTTTGATAAGTGAGCTTACAACAACAGTGGTATTTTCATTAACACGAATAATACCACTATTTCGGTATAGGAGGTCAACGACAGAGTTTGCTCCTGTTACTATTGTATCACTAATAGTAAGAACTTGCCCAACAGCAGGAGGCTTATTCCCCTCATGTGAGGTAATGGTAACATCACCAAAAAAGGAATTGATGGTAACAATAGTATCAACCGCCTCCTTTTTTGAGCATGCAGTTAGTATCAAAAACAATACTAAAATTATACTTTTATATCTCATGCTATTCACCCCCATTCAATAAAATTTATCACATCATGCTTGCCATAATCAACTCACCAACACATTTCCCATCTACAGTGCAAAGGACGTGACGAGATTATTTCCGCGCAGTTTGCGTACAGCATAATGCTTCTATGGTAAACTTTTGCAAATAACGACACCATACCACAACTGCTCTATAGTAAATGCAAAAATTGCTTTTTGTACACAGTTTATACCAGTGCTATGATACTTATAAATCACTATAAAAGTGCAACAAATTTTAGACTACATCAGTTATTATATTTTATGAATATTGACTGCTTTTACACCTGTCAACAACAATTAATGGCTATATACCATAAAAAAATAGTTATCGTTTTATATCTTGACATTCTGAACTGAATATAAAAAAATAATTTATTTGCTATAGCAATATTGATTGTTATACATATGGAATGGACATGTATGGACCGGATTACACAAAATGATACCCTCATAGACACGCTGGGCAATTGTACCATTGATTCCCCTCTTACAATACCAAAATTTATAAGCGACTCACAGCGTATTGCAGTGGACATAGAGGCTGACATTATTGAACAATCTCTTGAAAAGGGGAAAATTCCCTCATTTGAAAATGCCGGACCTCGTAAAAAAATATTTTTTAAACCTCAAAACACCAGAGCAGCTATTGTTACATGTGGAGGGCTTTGCCCGGGTATCAACAATGTTATTCAGGGCATTGTGCGTATGCTAACATTCCAATATGGCGTTAAAACAATATTTGGAGTAAAATATGGTTTTGAAGGTCTTGTCCCACGTTTTGGGCATTCATTTATTGAATTAACACCTCAATTTGTTCATGACCTCCACGAAAAGGGTGGAACAGTATTAGGTTCTTCACGAGGAAGGCAGGATGAAAAGGAGATTGTTGATACACTGGTAGCTCATGATATTAACATTCTTTTTGTCATCGGTGGGGATGGTTCATTACGCGGTGCTTATGATATATATCGTGAAGTAAAAAAAAGAAACCTGCCTATAGCAATTGTTGGCATACCAAAAACTATTGACAACGATATATGGTTTGTTGACAAAACCTTTGGATTTTCAACCGCCGTTTCCACTGCAGCACAGGCAATTTATGCAGCGCATGCTGAGGCTATAGGTGCTAAAAATGGAATTGGTATTGTACGTGTTATGGGTCGTGATGCCGGGTATATTGCAGCTTATGTTACATTGGCATCAAATGAGGTAAATTATTGTTTTATTCCAGAGGTTCACTTTGATTTAGAAGGAGCGCACGGTTTTTTACCTCATCTTGAGAAACGACTGTATGCTGCTTCTCATGCGGTCATTGTAGTTGCTGAAGGTGCAGGCCAGGAATATTTTGATGAACCAAAACTGACAGATGTTTCCGGGAATATAAAATATGGTGATATTGGTTTACTTCTTAATAATACAATTGGTGCATACTGCAAGCAAAGAAATATACCAGTAACTATCAAATATATTGATACAAGCTATCTGGTGAGGAGTACCCCTGCCTCAAGCGATGATGCAGTATATTGTATAATGCTTTCACAAAATGCAGTACATGGAGCTATGGCTGGCAAAACCGGTTTTGTAGTAGGTAGCTGGCACTCATACTATACATACATCCCATTATCGCTGGTAACAAAAAAGCGTAAGCGAATTGATCCCCATGGATACCTCTGGTCAATTGTAAAACAGAGCACCTGCCAACCAGATTTTTTTTAGCCAGTACAAATAATATTTTTTTATAACCACAGCAACAAACTAAAAAGAGCACCAGTGAATGGCATAAAAAAGGACATCGAAATTCACAAAACAGCCATCAGTAGCAATTTTCCGTAACACAGCATTATATTATATGCAGGGTTCAATAAAGCACATTACAGTATGATACATAAAAAAATGCTATGCTATAGTATGTGATATAAAAATTTTTAATTGTATTTTTATTTATTTTATTTTATTTTTTTAGAATTCATATTAAATTATTGACTATACTGGTATTTGAGATATGACTGCTAATGATATGGATCAACTTTTTAAAATAAAACAGCTCTATGCAAACATCGGCAAGCTTATAACTTCTTCTCTGGAGATAGAACATATACTGGAAGGCATCATGGAAGAAGTCCACACCTTTTTTGGACCCGATAACTGGAGCTTGTTGCGCTATGATCCTAATTCTGAGGAACTGTACTTTGTCATATCGCATGGTATTGATTTTGACAGTATAAAAAATATTCGTCTTCAAAAGGGTGAAGGCGTTGCAGGGTATGTGGTAGAAACAAAAAAACCGGTTTTTATTCCCAACACCAGTCATGATACCCGATTTAGTGATAGGATTGACCGCATTACCGGATTTTCTACTAAATCTGTTATGGCTGTACCTCTCATATTTCGTGACACCATGTATGGTGTTATTGAACTTATTAATAAATCAACAGGTGGGATTTTTTCTTCTGATGACTATCTCATATTGCAAACTATTGCAGACTTTGGCGCTATAGCATTTGCTAACTCACTGTTATACGAAAAAGCATTAACGTTAACAGCACTTGATTCACTAACAGGACTTTACAACAATAAAAAACTCAACGATATAATTGCATCATGGTCAAAAGACGAAGCCCATATCCGACGAGATGACACTACCCACGTCATAGCAGTATTGAATATAGATATAAAAGGCCTTAATGAAATTAATACTATAGCTGGACACAGGGATGGTGATCGTGTTATAAAACATATATCACGAATACTTAAAACCAGCCTGCGTGAAAACGACATGACTTTCAGAACAGGCGGGGGTAATTTTATTTCTATCATTAATTGTGATAATTATTTTGATATGAAATCGCTTGTGGAACGTATACTGCACAAAATCAGCGCCATAACTGTTCCCGATTATCCTGATCTGCATATACAGGTAAGTCATGGACTGAGCATTGGCACGCGTAACCGCATCAATGAGCTTATTCAAGAAACCCTTGAACAAAAATCATAGATATCACTACATCTGGATTCATCAATGTGTTTGCAATGATTAATAAACATTAACCCTTTTTACGAAGTTGTTCAAAAAATGACTTCAGCAAATTTTTGCACTCTTCTTCCAGTATCCCAAAAATAATCTGTGGTTTGTGATTAAGCACACCATTGCCACATACATTAAGAACTGTTCCGCATGCACCAAAACGTTTATCCTTAACACCAATATAAAGTTTCTCAATACGTGCATGAACAATGGCACCGGCGCACATAGCACATGGCTCTTTAGTTACATACATGCGACAGCCGTTTAACCGTTCGTTTTTCAATACCATGGCAGCCTGCTTAATGGCAATTAATTCAGCATGTGCAGTGGGGTCAGAGCATTGCCGCGTTGTGTTATGTGCAGTGGCAATGACACCATCTTTAAAAACTATCGCCGCCCCAACAGGTATTTCACCCTCATCATGTGCTTTTTTAGCTTCCTCAAGGGCGATAGTCATATAAAATTCAGGATTATTGTCATTATTGTTCATGGTAGTTTCCCAATTTCGCTATTTTGCCAGCTTCTTCAAATGGATACATAATAGCCTCTTCACTATACTATGAGTAACCATACAGATAAAACTGTCTACCAATCAACAAAAAATAATGAGAGTAACTATCGCCAAACTTTTCTTTTATCCATATAATACAATTGACACCATAAGATTATATATTATGTATGTCATTAATACAGTAATAAAATATTATTTTTGCTATACTCTATTTATAATATGGGAGGTTTGTTATGATGCGCAATCCACTGGTAGATCATCGAGATGTATATTTTGTTTTATTTGAAGTGCTTGAAACAGACAAGCTGCAACAATTTCCAAAGTTTGCTGAGCATGATAAAGACATGTATGAAGCTACAATTGATTTAGCTTTAAAGATGGCAACAGAAGAGGTTTATCCAGTAAATAAAGAAGCAGACAAAATAGGTGTACGCTATGATCCTGATACTAAAAAGGTAATAATTCCACAAGGTTACAAAGGTGGGTTACGAAAATATAATGAAGCTGGTTTTGTTGGCATGATCGAAGACCCTGAAATTGGGGGGATGGGTATGCCAGGAGCTATTGCTATCGCTGTAAACGAGATATTCACGTCAGCAAGTCTATCGTTTACCACCTATCCCGGATTATCACATGGTGCAGCAGCACTCATTGAAAATTTTGGCACTGACGAACAGAAAAAGGTGTACTTAGAAAAAATGCTGAGCGGACAGTGGGGCGGCACCATGTGCCTGACCGAACCTGAGGCTGGCTCGGATGTTGGAAATCTAAAAACGAAAGCCATACCACAACCTGACGGCACTTACCGTATACAGGGACAGAAGATATTCATTACATCAGGCGACAATGACTTTTATGAAAACATTATACATCCGGTATTGGCACGTATTGAAGGTGATCCTCCTGGTACCAAGGGCATCTCTATATTTATTGTTCCCAAATACAGGATTAATCCTGACGGTAGCATAGGTGAATTAAATGATGTAGTATGTTCCGGTATAGAACACAAGATGGGTATACACGGTTCGGCAACCTGTTCGCTCAATTTTGGTGATAATGGTACATGCGCTGGATATCTGTTAGGACAGCCACGCAAAGGGATGAAGATCATGTTTCACATGATGAATGAAGCCCGACTTGGTGTAGCCTGTCAGGGGCTGGCATTATCGTCTACTGCATATATGCATGCAGTAACATATGCACGCAACCGCATTCAGGGAGTTCATGTTACCCAGATGCTTAATCCCGATGCACAAAAGGTAGCCATCATTGAACATCCTGATGTGAAACGCATGTTGTTATGGATGAAAGGTTATGTGGAAGGGATGCGCATGCTCAATTACTATCTGGCTCATAATGCAACCTTAATTGAAGTATTAGACGGTGAGGCAAAAAAGGAGGCACAGGCTATAGTTGAGATACTCATTCCCATTGCAAAAGCAGGCTGCACTGATTCGGCAGTGCTTATAACTTCTGAAGCCATACAGGTATATGGCGGCTATGGATACATATCTGATTATCCAGTTGAACAATATATGCGTGATGCAAAAATTACTCAGATATACGAAGGTACGAATGGCATCCAGTCAATGGATTTAACAATGCGAAAGATACTGATGAATCCTGAACAGTACAATTATACTATCATGAAGAAAAGAATGTCAGAAGCAATTGCCAATGCAAAGGGAATTGTTGAAGAAAAATACATTAACCTTGTTGAAAACGGCATGCAAAAGATGGATGAGGTAATTTTGATGCTTAAAGAGCAGATGGCTGCAGGGAAGTTTTTACATATCTTTGCAGCATGCACGCCAGTACAGCAGGCTATGTTTATGCTAACATTAGCGTGGCTACATCTGTGGGCTATGACTCTTACTATTCCGAAGATGAAAGCACTTGTTGGCGAAAAGAAAGGGGAAGAAAGAGATGCGTTTTTATCAGAAAACGAAGAAGCATCATACTATTCAGGCAAAGTTTTATCTTCACAGTTTTATTTAGGAGCAGAATTTCCTAAATTTTTTGGAAAAATTGATGCGATACTATTTAATGAAACTGCGATCATTAAAGCCAGTAAAGATATCTTTACTGGAGCCTTATTAGAGTAAACAGGATCAACCATCAAAATAATATGAGAGGGTGTTGGCATCCTCTCTTTTTTTGTTTAAACTATAAAAATCATCCACTCATTTTATCAAAAACCGTGTTTTTCATAATTTTTATTGTAAAAATTGTTTACATCCTTTTTGAAGTTTTATAAATATGTAGCAATAGAATTTTATTTTTGACATATAAACAGATTTTTATACTTTTTAATACTCTGGAGGGAAACAATGGATTTTGAAACCACAACCTGTATTTCAGTAGAGCATAGGGAACTCCTTTCACAATACTGTGAAAAGCTGGATATACCCCTGCGAACGTTTATTGTTTACTGTATCATGTATGCTGCAAAACATGAAAAAAAGAAGGAAGTTGCCTTTAAACGCATATCATACAGAAAAAGAAATGCTGATAATCCATGGAAGAGGGTGCATCTGGAGCTGTATCAGTCGGAATATGAGTTTTTTCTTGATGTGAAGAAGCTGTGGAAGATGTCGCTTGCCAATATTATTGCGTATTGTGTTGATAACGTGCTTTTTGAATTTTTTGAATATTTCAGCAAGCAGATAGAAAAGATAAAGACCGATAACTATCTTAGTTACTATGAAAACAGGTCGTATTCATTCAACTTTTACCGGGTAAAAGGCATCCATTGCCTCAAATTCTACTGGGGACCGCCACCGGAGATGCTTGGACAACCACTCACCCAATAAAAATTAACATTAATCATTTAGTCTGTTATTGAGCATGCAGTATCATGGCATATCTGTATTTTAAAGATATGCTTGATGCAGAAAAAATTATTTTCACATTGTATAATATTATGTAAAAACTATCTGCCAATTATAAAAATGACTCTATAAAATTCTTTACCTCTTCCCTGCCACAGTAAACACCAAAATGCCCCTCGCATAAAATATCAGCATCAAGCGACAGTAAAAATTCCAGCGACTGTATATAATCATCTCTGTTTGATTTCAATACATCATTCAGTGGTCCATGAACATCCTGTCCAAAAAGTACAAGTTTGCCTTCTGATTCAACAGTTAACGCTACCGAACCTGGCGAATGACCCGGGATGTGATACATGTTCAGCGTTAAGCTCCCAATAGCAAATGACTTTTTACTGTCATTGACCTTGATGTCAATTGGACAGGGAGTAAGAAAACTACCATACCAGTTTGCCGCTGTTACATATTGATCACCTGTCTCAATATACTGTGCATCTAATTGGTGAGCCACCACCTTGCAGTTGAATGTGCCCCTCAGCTTATGCGCACCACCAACATGATCAAAATGGCAATGTGTCAAAAAAAGATAGTGTACCGTTGATGCATCAATATTTTCTTTTGCGATATTTTTTAAAACCCTGTCATGTCCATCGCCGGTCCCTGCATCAATGAGGGCTGTAACCTTCCCATCAGTAACACAATATATTGCTGCATCAGAAGGATGACTTAATGTTGAACCACCAATCTGATATACATGCTCTGTTATCTGCATAGTAACGATCCTGTATATATAATTTAAAAACTTATTCGATACACGCACTCATTCTAAATATAGAAAGAACTGTGCACTGCTGTAGCTAACCGGTTATAGTGTAGTACACCTGCCATCCATCACTATTAATAGGCTACGGTGCTCCGTCTTTGCAACTCATTGAACAGTACCTCGCGCACCCTATCTGCATTGGCTTCTAATTCTATAGGCCTGTTAGCATAAATGCTCTTCACATCGGGAAGGGTTCCCTGATGGTATCCAACCTTGAATTCGCTAAACTTCAATCCATGTGCAGTTGATATGACCACAGTTTTGTCGGTCTTTGATATAACCTGTTTTTCAACAAGCTTAAGCAACACAGCCAATGCAACGCCTGTATGAGGACAGCTATACATGCCTGTTCTGTCAGCTAAAGCAGCAGCATCGGAAAGCTCATCCTCTGATGCCTGCTCCACAATGCCGTCAAACTGCTGCAATGCCTTGATAGCCTTTGTTACCGAAACCGGGTCGCCAATCTGAATTGCGGATGCCAGTGTCTTTTGCGGAGTAATGGGTTTAAATTCTTTAAAACCATTACGGTATGCTCTATACAGTGGATTGGCATTTTGCGCCTGTGCAAGCACAATACGCGGTTTTTTTGTTATAAGTCCTAACTGCAACATCATGTCAAAACCATTCCCCAGAGCAGAAACATTACCGAGGTTGCCTCCCGGAATAATGATAACATCCGGCACCTCCCAGTCAAACTGCTGAACAATTTCAACCGAGATTGACTTCTGCCCTTCTATACGCAACGAATTCATAGAATTAGCCAGATAGATGGTATTGTCTTTTGTTATCTCCTGCACAATCCTCATGCAACCATCAAAGTCAGTATCAAGAGACATGACGATAGATCCATTACTCATGGGCTGCACCAGTTGAGCGGTAGAAATTTTGTTCCGTGGTAAAAATACAATCGATGGTATCCCGGCGTATGCACAGTATGCTGCCAATGCTGCCGATGTATCACCGGTTGAAGCGCATGCAACCGCTTTAATTGGCTTCCCCCGCATGATCATTTCATTAACCATGGATACCAGCACCGTCATCCCTAAATCCTTAAATGAACCGGTATGGCTGTTGCCACACATCTTAATCCACAGATCATGCATGCCAATCATAGCACCAAAGCGTTTAGCCCAGAATAAATTTGTGTTACCTTCAAACATGGAAACAATGTTTTCATTGTCAACCTCAGGGCACACCCATTCCTTTTTGCTCCAGACGCCGCTCCCGTATGGCCATTTTGTGGTGCCAACACGGCTATTAAAAAGCTCTTTCCATTTTTTTGGCGATAGTTCCCGTAAACGGTCTCTATCGTGATAAACCTCTAACAGCCCACCACACTTTTTGCACCTGTATACAACCTCATCTAATGGATACTCTTCACTGCAACCAGCTATACAGCGAAAAACTGCTCTATAGTTACTGTCGCCCCCCATAACTATTCACCTGTATTATCAAAATCTTCTATTGGAATAATCATCACATGACCATTAACAAAATTGAACCGTTCAATTTCGTTTTTTGCCTTTCGCATTCCTGCTTCATTTGCTCTATGCGTTGTGATGACAATAGGAACATATTCAGTCATTGCCTCCTTTTGTATTACCGAAGCAATTGAAATATTATACCCTCCCAGTACACCAGCTATCTTTGAAAGTATGCCTGCCCTATCCTCAGAATACAACCGTATATAATACCTCAGCATCCTGTATTCAGGCGATATATATTCTGCATCCTTTTCAATAAATATACAATCCTTCCCACCATTTTGCTTCTGAGCAATAGAAACAATATCACTGACTACCGCAGATGCTGTAGGGAAGCTTCCGGCACCTTTGCCATACAGCGTCACCGGGCCGGTCATATCACCGTGATACATAATAGCATTAAATTCATTGCGCACCGAAGCCAGCGGATTAGTAAGCGGAATCATCACCGGCTGCAGCCGTATGTCAAGCTTACAATCAAGCATACGGCTAACACCCAGAAGCTTGATGGTATATCCCATCTCATGAGCATACGTAATGTCCAGAGCGGTGATATTGGTAATTCCTTCAACATAAACCGACTTCATGGAAACACCAACATTATAGGCTAACATCGATAGCAGCACAATCTTATGCGCTGCATCGTACCCTTCAATATCAAAGGTTGGATCAGCTTCAGCATACCCTTTATCCTGTGCCAATGCAAGTGCCTCGGCAAACGACATGTCATCTTCTGACATGCGTGTCAATATATAATTGGTGGTACCATTTAGTATTCCCACTACCGACTGTATGGAATTCCCAACCAGCCCATTGCGCAGTGCCGCAACGCAGGGTATACCACCACCAATGGCAGCCTCAAATGCCAGTGACCCTTTTACTGACATGCTTGCTGCAATTATTTCATCACCATTTTCGGCTAAAAGCTTTTTGTTTGCTGTTACAACATTTTTACCCGCCTTCAGTGCTGAAACAATAATAGATTTAGCAGGTTCTGTTCCACCAATAAGCTCTATCACCGTATCAATGCTGGTGTCATATATGATGTCTTCCCATTTGTCGGTAACCGGGATGGCAACCATAGAAGCAATGTTGCGCACATCACATATCTTTACCAGCTCAATATCTATTCCTGTTTTTTTTAAAATATCGCCCCGATGTTTTTCTAAAAGATGATAAACACCACTTCCCACAGTACCAAAACCAATAAGCCCGCATCGCACCTTCATAGCCTTTCCTCATTTTTTATAGATGATAGTCATTCATAATCCGGCAACAGTTTAATTGTCAACTTTATTTATAGGTATTGACTTATGCAGCATATATGTTGACAGGTTTTTGACAGCCGATTTTTGTCTGCCCATAATAGTTAACAATATCTGGCGATAGTCATTCTAAACAAAGTGTCTGTCATTCAAAGCAAAGCGAAGAATCATGGTGCTGCACTCAAACGTATAAAACGGCATCCATGCAGTTTATATTAATTTTTTACTTTATAAGAATATGCCATTATACTATAATAGTACCATGGGTGAAAAAATTACAATTATCAACCTCCACAAATCATTTGGACAACAGGTTGTTTTTTCCGGGCTTCATCTTTCGGTCCATGAGGGTGAGATACTGTGTATTATAGGCAAAAGCGGTTCGGGAAAATCAGTACTGCTAAAGCATTGTATTGGCATTTTAAAACCTGATAGCGGCAGCATACTTGTTGATGGTCAAAAAATTTCCAATGATGATAGCGATGCATCTATTATAAAGAAATTTGGGGTTCTTTTCCAGGGCGGTGCGCTGTTTGACTCAATGAATGTATATGACAATATTGCCTTTCCCTTACGCAGGCAGGGAGCAAGCGAGGAGATAATCGCACAAAAAATCCCTGAATTGCTTGCCCATGTTGGGCTAAAGGGAATTGAGGCAAGGATGCCTTCAGAGCTTTCCGGCGGCATCCAGAAAAGGGTGGCGCTTGCAAGAGCTATCGCCAAAAATCCTGAAATTATGCTGTACGACGAACCAACCACCGGCGTGGATCCCATAAACTCAGGTTCGCTGTACAGGCTGATAGCATACATGCGAAAGATATTCCATGTTACTTCGGTGATAGTTACCCATGATATGAGGCTTGCCTTTACCATTGCCGACCGCATTGCAATGCTTCATGATGGCACAATCATTGTTGAGGGAACGCCACAGCAAATAAAGGAATGTCAGGATGCAGTTGTACAACAGTTTGTTTCAGGAAAAGCAAAAGTATAAATTATCCATTAATTTTATTTTTAATCCTGCTTTTATATTCACCAATCTCGTTTTTCAGGATTTCAAGGTCCTTCATCCTGTCGTCAATTCTCCTGATGTGCAAATCTAAAATCTCCAATAAGCGTTTAAGCACAATATCATTTGTTTTATGTATCTGCCAGATATACTCTAACTCGTGCATCTCAGAAAGGGTCAATCCAAGAATCTTCAGGCGCTTGATTAATTTCAAGCGCCTGACATCATCATCAGTATAGATACGTCTGCCATTGTCTATGCGCTTCACCGAGTTGAGCAGTCCCAGCTCTTCATAATACCGTATGGTGCGCGTGCTCATCTCTAAAAGCTTTGCTAACTCACCAATTGAATAGGTTGTCACTTTTACTTCAATCACCTGTTATTATTTTTAAAAAACCGAAGCTGCCATGCCATATTTTGATGCAAACATCTCACGTAATTTATACTTCTGAACCTTACCACTTGCCGTCATGGGGAATGCTTTTACAAATTCCCAGTATTTTGGTATCTTATGGCGAGCTATCCTGCCAGTACAAAAAGCAACCATTTCTTCTGCACTGGACGATTGTCCTTCCTTTAATTGGATGACAGCTAAAACCTGCTCGCCATACTTTTCATCAGGAATACCTACAACCTGTACATCCTGAATATTTTGATTCGTCAACAAAAATTCTTCAATTTCACGCGGATAGATATTTTCACCACCGCGGATAATCATATCCTTTATTCGTCCGGTAACCTTAAAATAGCCGTTTTCATCAACCGAACCTAAATCGCCAGTATGCAACCAGCCGTCTTTGTCAATTGCATTTGCAGTAGCTTCTGGCATCTTATAGTATCCCTTCATTACACAGGCACTGCGTGTAACAATCTCGCCCTGAATGTTGGGTGGCAAATCTTCACCTGTTTCAGGATCAACGATTTTACCTTCTATATCCGGTAGCAGTCTGCCAATAGTTGACACACGCAGACTCACCGGGTCATCACGGCGTGTCATCGTCATAACAGGCGAGGATTCGGTTTGCCCAAATGCAATGACAATATCCGGACAATGCATGCGTGTTCTAACCTGATTCATAGTTTCAACAGGACACGGAGCGCCTGCCATTATACCAGTTCGCAGTGATGACATGTCATAGCTGTCAAAATCGGGATGGTTAAGCATTGCAATGAACATTGTGGGAACACCATTTATGGCTGTACACTTTTCACTGGCAACAGCCTGCAACGATTTCAGCGGATCAAAACTTTCCATAACAACCATCGCAGCACCATGGGTCACACAGTTTAATGTACTCATAACGCATCCAAAACAGTGGAACAGCGGGACATGAATGAGCAGCTTATCATGGGGTGATGTCCCCATAACATCACCAACCATTAGCCCATTATTGACTATGTTATAATGAGTTAACATAACACCCTTTGGAAAACCTGTTGTACCGGATGTGTACTGCATATTGATAACATCATCAACATCGCACTCGCTGATTCGTTTGTCCAGTGCCGCATCACTTATAGCATTCCCCATCATTACCATGTCATGAAAGGTAAACATTCCGGGAGTAGCATCGCGCTTTCCAATATAAACAATATTTTTAAGCATCGGCAGTTTTGGCTCATTTATCATACCGGGTTGAGCACAATCTAAATTAGGGATTAATTCCCGTACAATCTGATGGTAATTGCTATCTCTGTATCCTTCAATCATAAACAGCGTTGTTGAATCTGATTGTTTTAACTGGTATTCCAGTTCATGCGACTTATAACTGGTATTCACCGTCACCAGCACACCGCCAATCATACCCAGTGAAAACTGCAAATATACCCATTCAGGTACATTGGTTGCCCATACCGAAACATGATCACCTTTTTTTACACCCAATGCAATTAATCCTCTGGCAACCTCCCTGCATTTGTGATAAAACTGCTTATACGTCAGCCTTACCCCAAATTCAGGACATACCAATGCCTCATGATCTGGATATTTTTCCACAGTATCATAAAGCGCCTTCCCTATCGTTAATCTCTTAAAAGCCATACCAACCTCTCCTTTTTTAAAATATATATAGCTTATAATAATACAACAAAATAATTTTTATAAGACCAGTTTACGTAAACTGTTATATGACTGCATGGTATGTCAACATAATTACATAATTTTTTATCAATTTTTGAAATTTACAAAACAGCAGACACTACCTGCCCGGTATACAACCCTACCACTCTTTTTTTTATTCTTTGTGCGATAGTTACTGCTTATTGACATTTTGTGCAATAAGGTATATCCTGTCAATATTTAATTGGCTGTCCAATCAATTTTATTAATGTATTCTGCACCATCAAATATATTTTTGCCAGATAAAAATTATAGTGCAATCAATGTATTATATAAACAATCATGTTTTACATGAATCATAACAAACCTTGCATACACATTTTATGGAAGGCGTTGTAACAGGCAAAGTATAACTGTCATTGAGTAACCTGATTACATTACAACAAGGAGGTTTTATGGATTATACTATTTTGACAGCACCATGCGGATTAGACTGCTTTAACTGCCCCATGTATCTGGCAGCAAATGATGGCAGCCTTCGCATCAAGATTGCAAAGTCTATGAATATCAGTGATGAACAGGCAGTGTGCAAGGGTTGCCGTAATGAAAACGGAACGATTGGTTTTTTAAACATGAAAAAGCAATGCACGGTATACGCATGTACAACTTCAAAAGGGATACATTTTTGCCATGAATGTGATGATTTCCCCTGTGATAACCTGCACCCCTATGCCGACAGAGCATCACAGGTACCCCATAATACAAAGGTTTTCAACCTGTGCCTTATAAAAAAGATGGGTCTTGAAAAGTGGGCACAAGAAAAGGCAAAGGATGTGAAGAAAATCTATTTTGGAGGGAAATTTACACTGACGGAATAAATTGAGTGGTACTATTACTGTAGTATATTTATGTGAATTAATGTGGCATCCGGATTTATATATGGCAACTCCATCGTATTTTTAATAAATTTTCTCCTAGTTTAGGTTTCCTAAACACAAACAAATGTTCATGCATAATTAAATAAAACCCGAATCGTTTTGCATTTTCTTCCCATCTTTTTGAATAAACACAATTATGCTGTGTTTTTATTATTTCTTCTTTTAAGATAAATCCCAATTTTAAAAATCGTTGTAATAAAAAATATGAAAGTGGTATATAGTGCTGACCTTTCCTTGTATCGCCTATTAACACTGCACAATATTTATCATGTTTCAAGACCCTTAATAACTCTTTGGCAATAATTTCAATTTCATCAAAAAATTTACCAACATTAGAAATATTTGATAAATCCTCTTTAATGACACCCTGAGAATATTTTATTATATTTAAATATGGTGGATGAAAAATAATGAAATCTATTGACTCATCAGAAATATTAGACAGTTTTCTTGCATCACCTACATAGGCTTCTTGTTTACAATTACCATCTTCTACCTCGAAGCTTAAGGCTTTTTTTGATAGTTCAATAGCATAAGGATTGATATCAATTCCTATAATATTCCTACATAAAAGTTTTGCCTCAATTAATGACGTTCCAGACCCTACCATTGGATCAAGTATCCAATCATATTGCTCTGTATATCTTTGTATCAAATTTCTTGCTACTTGAGGTGCATAATTACCTCTATACTTTGCATTATGCGTAGCCCATTTTCCCCTTTCAGGAAATGACCATACAGTAGTTAATTCTTCTTTAAAATCTTTAAGCTGCATATTATGACATTAAACCTCCTCCTCCTTCTTCAGCTTTTGTTCTTGCACTTTCCCAGCCAGTTTGTCCTAAAATACTAATTGATTTTGGCGGATTTAATTTTTTAAAATTTTCACTTTTTGGGTTACATACAACAACAAACGGACATTCATTGACATTTGGGAATATAGCATCGTTGCCTGTAACAAAAACATTTTTTTGAATGGCAATATATCCTTCACTATCCGTACATGGTAAAACTTTTTTAATAATTGTTGCCTTACTTTTTTTACAAATTTGACATGTTCTGTTCCTTGACGAGTGCCACCGAAAAGCATGTTTTTCTGCTTCACACTCAAAAATGCATAAAGATTCTTTACAAAACTCTCTACCTATTATACGATATATAAAATAATCCATCAAACAAGGACTTTCTATACAAGATTCTGGATATTTATTCTTCCAAATTTCCCACACTTTTCTCCATGCCAATGCATTCATCTCATCAATTAAACTATATTGATAACAAAAGATATCCATAAAACTTGATATCAGTGGAATTTCTGTTTTTAAAATTCTTGTGCGCAAGGCAACTTTAATTGTGTTGATGTCACTTGCCACATCTATTTTTTCAAAGTTTTTTGGATTTTTCCAAACACCAAGTACTACCATATCCCTTAAAAACATATCTGTTTTTTTATTACCGAATCCACTTCCTCTGTTGTCAGTTATAAGGAAATTTCTTATTTTAAAAATATCGCTTTCAAAATGTTCAAATAAATTAAAAGCATCAATATTTAACTTTATTAATATCTCAGCAGCAGTTTTTGCATACTTTACGCGTTTATCGTTTTGTGATAAACTTGTAATGCCAATACTTTTTAAAAAATCTTCGGGATTATCATAAATTTTTTGCTTATCAAAGATAGTAGGATCACTTGAGTAAATTAAAAATAAATCTTCAAAATCACGAGAACCCCTGAAATCCTGGTTAGCTGAAAAATATCTAATCTGGCATATTTCTTCTGGTTTAAGATTTTTTGTATCATAAAGTTCATAAAAAAGTTTTTGACCATTTTCTGATTCATATAATTTTTTTAAAACATTTGCAACTTGCTCACAATTATTTTCATCAATAGAAGGATTTAAAATTTTCCTATGATATTTTTCCCAAAATTTGTGGAATTCTGAAAAGTATTCGTAATATTCATCCAGAATAAATGTTTGACCCAATTGTTCTTTATATGTGAAAAAATACTCATTAGTTTTTGATATAATAAATCTTACCTCATCAATACTAAGATCATCATCTAAAGAATTTCTTATTTTTTCTAATAATGTTTTCATGTAAACAGAAAAACTTTCCATTAACCATCTCCAATCAATAATTAGTGATAATCAATTCGTTAATCTTTCCCCTTTTCTCTCCATTACAATTTATCATTCTATTTGCATATACTCTTTGAATATTAAATCCTTTATAATGCTTTTCAAAAAAATCATCATTGAGATTAACATTTTTAGGGTCAGAGTTACTTAACATAAGTCTTGCATTTCTTTTATCTAATTCTTTAAATATTTTAGCCAATCTTATTTGATCATTTTCACTGAAATCAAATTTACTATATGAAGTAAAACTTGCTGTCTGACTTATAGGGCGGTATGGTGGATCAAAATAAATAAACGCGTTGTTAACATCATAATGTATAATCTCTTCAAAATCACAAATATATAGCTCTGCCTTTTGTAATAATGCAGAACTATATAATATATTTTCCTTATCATAAAATTTCACATTTTTATATTTCCCAAAGGGGACATTGAACTCTCCTTTTGAATTTAATCGATATAATCCATTATAACATGTTTTATTTAAAAAAATCATCTGGGCTGCATGCTCAATCCATCCGTTATTATAATCATTGAAATTGATTTTAACTTTATTTTTGTTATAAGTTTGTCTTATGCGGTAAAAAAAATCTTTTTGTTGTTCAATATCCAAACTATTATAAAAAGACTTATAATAATCAATGAAACGCATTAATTCTTCAGGATTATATTTGACAACTTTATATGTTATTATGAGATCTGCATTAATATCAAATAAAATAGCCCTTTCTATTGAATATTTCTGTGCAATATAAAAAAACACAGCTCCACCACCTAAAAAAGGCTCAAAATATGTAGTTATTTTTCTTTCTTTTAATTCTAATGGTAATCTTTCATCTATTTTATCTATAAGTTGAGATTTTCCACCAGCCCATTTTATAAATGGCCTGGATAACATACTAATTTCACCAATCATCATTTTCCCTTAAAAAATTCAAAGAATTTACCAAAATAGTATATAGTTTACAATAACCTTTTCTGTTGTAAAGTCAATATCACCACATTTTTATACATGAAAACATAACGCAACATAGTTCATGCTGCATAAAACTGTACCTGCTGTATACCCTCCAGACGCAGCATTGCCTCAATCCTTTGACGGGTACTGGTATCGCTTACAGGTTCAACCATTGAAATAACACTATCGCCCTCTTTTTGTACAGCATATTCCTGTAAAAAACCCGCAACGGTTGCAAACATGCATCCTCCTACCCCGCAACAGCTTTTATTTGCAATGGCATATCCAATAAAACACAATATCTCTTTATCATCAACAGACAGACGTTTTTCATGGGTATAGGCATACACGCCCGCAATGGATTCAACCTCATGCTCCAGCTGAGGATGTTTAAAATGCACACTCATTGCTACCTGCAGCAATTACCATTCAATGAGCAG
>Ga0209407_1000784_pt1 | contig 37326 bp, 32 predicted proteins | sample AD_JPNHG3_MetaG_FD_184410 | JGI IMG/M metagenome (GOLD analysis project Ga0209407, IMG submission 184410) | Active sludge microbial communities of municipal wastewater-treating anaerobic digesters from Japan - AD_JPNHG3_MetaG (SPAdes) (version 2) | ecosystem: Engineered > Bioreactor > Anaerobic...
CATCAAAGGCTATTACCGGGATGAGGAAAACACGAAAGAAGCTCTGGTGGACGGCTGGATGCACACCGGCGACGTGGGAGAAATCGACGAAGAAGGCTACCTGAAGATTACGGACCGGAAGAAGGATCTGATCATTACGGCGGGCGGAAAAAATATCGCCCCGCAGTATATCGAAAATATGCTGAAGTTCTCACCCTACATCAACGACGCCGTCATTATCGGCGACAAGCGGAAATTCATCTCGGCGCTGATCGTGATCGACGAGGAGAACGTCGTGAAATTCGCACAGGACAACAAAGTCCAGTACACAACCTTCGCCAGCCTGACCAAGACGCCGGAAGTCGTGAATCTGATTCAGACGGAGATCAACAAGGTCAACGAGCAGGTGGCGCGGGTGGAAAACATCCGTAAGTTTCGTATCCTCGACAAGAAACTCTATACGGAGGACGGGGAAGTGACCCCGACCATGAAGGTCAAAAGAAAAGCGATCAACGCCCAGTTCAAGGATGTCATCGAGTCCATGTACCGGGAAGGCTAATGACCGTCCGCACAGCATGAAGGCGGCGAACCGCCGCCTTTCTATCTGCCGTAATTTCCGCCCTGGAAAGTCGGAGAAGCAACCCGCGCCCGGCCCGGCAGCCCCCCTTTGTTTGTTCTTGACAGGAAAGATTTATTTCCCGATACTTTTCCCAATTCTTGGAAACGGAGGAAAGGCACATGGCGGACATGGGATTGTGCAAACAACTGGCCGAGGCCGTGGGGGCGGGCGAATCTCCATTGATTCCAAAAATATTTGAGGCGCTGGTCAATGACGACGAAGCAAAGGTGATGCTTCTTGCGTCACCGCCCGCAACCGCAGAAGAGCTGGCGCAAAAGTCCGGATTGTCCAGGGAGGCCATCGCGGCGATGATGGACTCCTTGTTTCACCGCGGATTGATCTTTAAGGCCGCCAAGGGCGGTGAAAAGAAATTTTATCGCGTGAAAAATATTCCGCAGATGCATGATTCCACCAGCCTGACGCCCGGAATCTCAAGGCAAGTGCTGGACCTCTGGAAAGATTACATGGATCAGGAATGGCCCGGTTACGGCCGGATGATCATGGATTTCTTGCCCGGACCCGTCATGCGGGTGATTCCCGTCAATGAAAGCATCGAGCCGCAATCCAAAATTCTGGCTTATGACGATGCCGTGAAGATTGTGGAGAACGCAAAAACGCTTTCGGTCACCCCTTGCTCCTGCCGCGTGATCTCCGGCCGTTGTGAAAAGCCGCTGGAAGTATGCATGCAGGTGGATCGCGCCGCCGAATACAATATCGAACGAGGCACCGGCCGCGCCATATCCCCGAAAGAGGCCATGGCCATTCTGAAACAATGCCGGGAGGCAGGGCTGGTTCATGTTGTGGATAATCGTCAGACGGTAGGCCACGTCATCTGCAACTGCTGCAATGACTGTTGCCTGAACTGGGCATTGATGAAGGGACCGAAGAAATGGGTGGCGCCCAGCCGTTTCGCGGCCTTTGTAGATGCCGATCTCTGCAGCGGATGCGAAACCTGCATCGACCGGTGCTTCTTCGAAGCTCTTTCGATGCAGGATGATCTCGCCGCCGTCGATCCGGATCGGTGTCTGGGGTGCGGGGTCTGTACCGTCGTCTGCCCGACGGAAGCCCTGAAACTCAAGGAGGTGAGGTCATCCGATTTTGTGCCGGTCTGAGGAATGGAAAAAACGCCGAAGGACCATGGGAATGACGATGGATGTGAGGGGAAACGGACCTTGATGAACCCCATTTTTCGTTATGAGCTTCTGGTGCCCAAAGAAGCGGAAGATCTCAACGGACATGTCAACAATGTGGAATATCTGCGCTGGATGCAGGACGCCGCCATGCGGCATTCCGAAGCATCCGGCTGCACCGCCGCCACCAACGCCATAGGGGCCACCTGGGTGGTGCGCACGCATAAAGTCATGTATTTGAAACCGGCCTTCGCCGGCGACCGGGTGGTGGTCTGTACGTGGGTGGTGAATCTCCGACGGGTCCAGTCGCTGCGCCGGTATAAAATTTTTCGAAAGAACGACCAAGCTCTGCTGGCCCACGGGGAAACGGAGTGGGTTTTTGTGGACGCCCGGAAAGGATCACTGCGCTCGATTCCCAGGGAAGTCAAAGATTTGTTTGAAATCCTGCCGGAAGGACAGGAGGGAAATATTTTTGAATCGTAAGGGAGGATTTCATCATGCCGAGAGCGGAGCTCGACGCACAGGCGCCCGCCTTCACGTTGAACGATTTCAACGGCAAAAGCCTGTCCCTGTCCGATTATGCCGGACACAAAAACGTTCTGGTCGTTTTCAATCGCGGTTATGACAGAAGGCCTTTGAGTTTGACGAGGCCCGCAACGGCGAAATAACCGGCGAAGCCGATCAGGAAAACGGCGCAAAGGCCGATCAGCCGGCGGTACAGCCGGTCCGTCAGCAGGCTCCTGCCCCGGGAGACCGCGCCGGCAACGAAAGAATACCAGGCCAGATCCGCCGAAATGTGGCCGACGAAGAAAAAGGCAATTCCCGCAAGGCCATACTGCCGGGCGTAGAAAATGTACCCGATGCCGATCGTTGCCCACCAGATGATCCAGTAGGGATTGGAAACGCTCATCAGAATTCCGCTGACCACCGGATGATTCATTTTGCTTTGATGGGCTTCCCAGGAAAGCCGAAGGGTGGGCAAAGACCGCAGCATTCCCGCCGCCATCCACAACAGAATGACCGCGCCCGCAAGCGCGCTGGCCGCAAAAACCGCCGGCATCCGAAAAAACGGGGCCAACCCCAGGAAAAGAGCAATCACCAGCGCCAGTTCCAGGACGGCGTGTCCGGCGATCAACAGCGGCCCCGCGATGAATCCGCGCCGCGAGCTTTCGCTGATCGTCGCGGTCAGCAGCGGTCCCGGCATCAGCGCGCCGGAAAGTGCGACGACAAACGAGGAGGCAAAAATGGTGAACAGGGTAAACAGCATAAATTTTCACATTCTCAATCTTGTTTGCCGCGTTACGGGGAACAAGGCAAAGCGATTTTTTGTAAAACACGGCCAAGGCCGTAAGTCAAGATAACGTTTGAAACTGCGCTGCAATCATTAATTTCCTTGCGGGTATGTATGGATCCCGGTTTTGACGTTCCTATCGTCGCCGGACCGGACACGTTTGACAGAGCATCAAACCATTCCGATAACGGAATGGATAACATGAAATCCGACATTGCCAACTTAAGAGAAATCCTCTATCCTTCTTTCCGGATGGTTTGCCGCCTTGACGGAAGAAAATAAAACTCGCACGGGTTTGACACAGCAAAAGACTTTTGAAGAAGCCCGTTTGAATCGAAATGAAAAATTCATTGATTGAAAAAACAATCGCAACACTTGCTCCACGCCGTGCGCTGGAGCGGGGGCGGGATTATTATGAAAACGGTCAGGTGCGCGATCTTGCCGAGTACAACGGCACCATCCTCGCCAAAGTCGACGGCAGCCGGACTTACACCGTTAAAATGAAACCTGCCGCGGGAAATGACATCGATTACTCCTGCACCTGCCCGATGGGTGATGATGGTGAATTCTGCAAACATTGTGTGGCCGTGGCGCTGGCCTGGATCGCCGCCGGCAAATTGAAAAATACCCGAGCCTCCTCTGTAGTGAATCTCAAGGACATTGAAAGTTATCTGCATGCTGTGGACAAGTCTGTGCTGGTAGAGATGATGATGGAACAGGCCCAGGAAGACGAACTGCTGAGGAAAAAGCTTTATCTTAAGACGTCACAGGCCCGGTCCGGGGGGGTTAATCGTACAGCCTGGAAGCAAATGATTCGCAATGCTTTTGACACTCCTGATTTTGTGTCGTACCGGGAGGCCTATCGCTATATTCGGGGCATCAATGACATGGTGGATTCCGTCGAGGAATTACTGGACGGACCGTATGCCGGGGACGTGGCGGAGCTTGCGGAGTATGCGCTTCAGCAGGCGGCCGATGCGGTTCAATATATGGACGATTCCGACGGCGGCATGGGAGACGTCATGTATCGCTTGCAGGAGCTTCATCTGAAGTCCTGCGAAAAAGCAAAGCAGGATCCGGCAAAACTGGCGGCGCATCTTTTTGAACTGGAACTGAACAGCGAATGGGATATTTTTTCCGGCGCGGCGAAGACCTACGCCTCCATTCTGGGCGACAAGGGCCTGGCGGTTTATCGGCAGCTGGCCGACGAGGCTTGGAAGGAATTCGCGCCTTCCGCATCGAAGCAGGAACTTCGCCGGAGCAATGCCAATGCAGCGCTCAATCTCATCGGAATCAAAGAGACGCTGGCCGAGATGTCCGGCGATATTGAAGAGCTGGTGGACATCAAAAAGCGGGATTTAACTTATGCGTATCACTATTTAGAAATCGCTGAAATTTACAAGAAAGCCGGCAATAAAGATAAAGCACTGGAATGGGCCGAAGCAGGTCTCAAGGCGTTTCCCGCCAAAACCGATTCCCGCCTGCGCGAATTCCTGGCGGATGAATATCATCGCCGAAAGCGCTCCGCGGAAGCCTTAAATTTGATCTGGGCAAATTTTACGGATCAGCTTGGCCTGGACAGCTATCAGCGCTTAAAAAAACAGGCGGACAAAACCGGACAGTGGTCCGATTGGCGGGAAAAAGCTCTCTCGCACATTCGTTCTCACATTACGAAGCAGGATCGAAAAACCAATCGATGGCATTGGAATCCGGGGTATTCCCTGCTGGTTGAAATTTTTCTATGGGAGAAAGAACCTGAGGCCGCCTGGAAGGAAGCCCTGGAAGGCGGGTGTTCGCAGTCTCTCTGGATGAAACTGGCGGCGCTGCGCGCGCAGGATCATCCGCTGGACGCCGTGGAAGTGTACATGAAATATGTCCATCCGACAATCGAGCAGACGAACAATAAGGCGTACGAAGAGGCTGTCATGTTGATCAAAAAGATTCAGCCCTTGATGCTTCGGCAGCGCAAGGATGAAGCGTTTACGGCTTACGTGGACGAGCTTCGGACCAGGTACAAAGCCAAGAGAAACTTCATCAAACTGCTGGATAAAATTCAGTAGGGAACGCTCGCGAGCGTTCCCTGCATCAAGCGGTTATTGATCGATGCGGATCAGCATGGCGTCTCCCTGGGCATGGCCCGAGCAGATGCCGCAGACACCACGTTTTTGCGGCAATCCATAAATGGCTTTTTGTCAGTATCAGATCATTCCATACATTTTTTTCAAATCGGCAATCACTGCCTCCAAAGTCGTTGACGCCAGACCGAGTGCCGCCAAATCCGTCGGCTCTGCAATGATGGCCTTAAAGAAGGTCTGCAAATCGCGGGTAATGTTATCGGGCAAGAATACTTGCGTCAAGAAGAATTGCCGACAGGCTGGCGGCTTCGTCATCGATAGGGATCGGCGTCAGATGACCCTCAGCGTCAATGGATAACGTATCCGGTTTTCGCGAAAACAACTCCAGCATAAAAGGGAATGAATTATCCGCGGGTTTTGTAAAACGATAGAATTGCTTTTCACCGGACGCCTTTTCCTGAATTTGATACCCTCCGGCCCGGATAAACGCCCAGAAGACTTTCACAAAAGGCCGGTCAATGGCTTCGATGCATAAAACGATATCCAGATCTTTTGTCGCCCGAAAGGACAGACCGGCTTCTTTCAGTGCCAGGTTACAGGCGGTTCCGCCGATAAGAATGTAACGATCCGCGTAATCCTGAAAATGCTTTTGGAACACGTCCAGACCTTTTACCATTGCATTTCTCTCATCATTTGTTCCAAGGCCGCTTCCACGCGCTCGTCTTCTTCATCGCGCAGCGAAAGAAACAAGGAGAGGCGATCGACCACGCCATCCACCGCAAATAAAGCGGGCGCGTAGCTCCAAACTTCGATCTCATAATCCTGCACATCTTTTCGGGACAGCGCCTCCCTTCCGTATTTTTGAATCAACAACTTTCCTGTGACGTTTCCGACAGCCAGGACCTTGTTACCCGGTTCTGCAAGGGTCGAGTAGCGGGCAAGGGCCGAAAGCCCAGCGCAGACGCCGTCAGGCAAATTAATCGACGGATCGGCATATAAACGCCGGATCACCGGACTGCGCAGATAGTCCAGCGTCTTCTCCCAGATTTCTAGTTTTGTTCCTTTTAAAATCCGTTCCCGTTTGCGTTTTCGGATAGAAATTTCAAAAAGCCCCAGAGAATCGATCTCGCTGAAGGCCCGCGAAATCGTCATGGCGGAATAACCATACTGCAAAACCAAATCATTGGGGGCTAAAATTCTCTGCGGACTTTTCAGCAGCGTATGCAGCAGAACGACCTGGGCAGACGGGCTCAGTGATTTCGCCTGTGTCCGGGCTCGTTTAAAGCGCTCACGCAGATCAACGCCAAGGGGAAGCAAATACATCTGATTGCCGGGAACAATGAAACTGACTTTCTGATCGATCAGCCTTTTTCTATTATAGGAGCTCATCTGCTTTTGAATATAAATGAGCGCCTCACCGCCTGCCCTGGGTTGCACAAGATCAACGTGCTTGCGGATCATGGCGGGCGTTGATTCCTGTTCGCCTCCGGCGACAATCAAAATGCAGGACAGGTCTGCAATCTTTGCCTGAAAGAAAGCATACTGGTCTTTCAAAAAAAACGGCAGGTTCCGACCGCCACTCCACGGCTGAATCGATAAAGGAACGCCCAGCGTGCCCTGGACATACCTTTCTAGTTCTTCGATTACTTGATTTTTCATTTATTTTAACCTTTGATGCGCACAATAACATAACGTTAGTTAATGTGCAACATAAAAGTTAATATATTGTTATATTGAATAATTATTAACAGGCAACAAAGAATCGTTCTGTAAACTTTGCAGGGAACTTTGCAGGGAACGCTCGCGAGTCGTTCCCTACCGTATAAGTCTATTTGTCCACGCGGATCAGCATCGCGTCTCCCTGGGCGTGGCCCGAGCAGATGCCGCAGACGCCCCAGCCCCCGCCGCGCCTTTTCAGTTCATAGCCCAGCGTCATGGCGATGCGCGCCCCCGTGGCGCCGATGGGATGGCCGTACGCCACCGCCCCGCCGTTGATGTTGACCTTTTTGAACATCTCTTCCTTCGACATCCCCAGAATGGACCGGCAACTCACCAGCGCCACCGCGGCGAAGGCTTCGTTGATTTCAATGACGTCGATCTGGTCGAGCGTCATGTTGTTCTGTTCCAGTATTTTTTTGATCGCCAGACCCGGCACGGTGGCGATATCCTTCGTCGGCTGCGAGACTTCGGCGTAATCCACGATGGTAAAGATGGGCGCAAGACCCAGTTCGTCGGCTTTTTCCCGGCTCATGAGCAGGCAGACGTCGCCGCCGTCATTGACGCCGGGGGCGTTGCCCGCCGTAACAGAACCGGGTTTTCCGGTGACGGTGCTTAGATGACCGAAAACGGGGGGCAGTTTGGCGAGTCCTTCAAGCGTTGTTTCCGGCCGCGGGCCCTCGTCTTTATCCATGATGATGACTTTTTTGCCCTGCTTGACTTCCACCGGAAAGATTTCGTCGTCCAGTTTTCCTTCCTTCATCGCTTTGACGGCGTTTTGCTGGGAATTGAGCGCCCATTCGTCCTGCTCCTCGCGGGAAAAGCCGAACTCGTCGGCCACTTCGGAGCCGTGAATGGCCATATGGCGGTTGTAAAAAGCATCCCACAGGCCGTCGTAGACCATCGTGTCCACCACGCGGGCGTCGGGCAGGCCCATGCGCATTCCCCAGCGCATGTCGGGCAGGGCGAAGGGGCAGTTGCTCATGCTTTCCTGACCGCCCGCGATACAGATTTCCGCCCGCCCCAGCAAAATCATCTGAAACGCCAGATCGATCGTTTTGATGCCCGAAGAACAGACTTTGTTGACCGTGATGGATGGAACGGATTCCGGAACGCCCGCCAGAATCGTAGCCTGACGGCCGGGAATCTGGCCGCAGCCGGCGGGAACCACCTGGCCCATGAAAATATAGTCGATATCCGCCGGTTTAACCTTGCCCTCGGTCCGACGCAGGACTTCCTGAATGGCCAGGGCGCCCAGCTCCATTGCCGAAAATTCTTTCAGGGCGCCGCCGGCCCTTCCGTAAGGCGTCCGGCAGGCTTCCACGCAAACGACTTCGCGGAAGTTCCGGTGAGGATTCTTTATTTTTCTGCCCATGGTCGTGAAGTCCGGCTTTCTTTCGCCGAACCCGGCGATGGGTGCGTTTTTATAAAATTCGGACTTTTTTCGGGTCAGTTTTTGCGGCGTTTTTGACATGATTCCTCCCCGTTGCTGGTTTTTCCGGATGCGCGGGAAAAATGCGCGGATGTTTTTAAAGATGCGTTTTTCTTGCACATCGCTTTCATTTAGTCAACTGTTTTGAAGAATGCGGGACTCTTTGATTAAGGCCGTTCGCCTTTCCGGCCGGCGCACAGAAGTCAGCCGAAACCGTTTGACGAAAACCGATATTAATATTATAAAAACGTACCAACACCGCCCGGCACACCGCGGGTTTTACAGGCTTAAAAACGGCTGCGCGGCAGATCGGAAACTTGAGACCCCCCATGAACAGAAATTTGGCTTTCCGGATTCTTTTGCTTTTCGCGCTGATTGCCCTGGGCGGCTATCTTTTTATTCACTTCGACCTGTACCTTTTTTTTAAAGACAAAAATAAAATCATCTCCTTCATCAAGTCGTATCCTCACGGCGAAGCGGTGTTCATCCTTCTGCAGATTGTCCAGGTGATCGCAGCGCCGATTCCGGGAGAGGTGTCCGGTTTCATCGGCGGCTATCTCTACGGCCCGTTCTGGGGAACCCTGTATTCCACCATCGGGCTTACGATCGGCTCCTGGCTGGCTTTCATCCTGGCGCATTTCTTCGGCGAACCGCTGCTGGAGAAGGTGGTCAAGAAAGAAGTTTTCGAGAGGTTCAACTATTTCATGGAACACCGGGGCTTGCTCGTTTCCTTTCTGCTGTTTTTGATCCCGGGGTTTCCCAAGGATTATCTGTGCTACATCATGGGCATGAGCCGAATGCCGGTGCTGACGTTTATCATCATCTCCACGGTCGGCCGCTTTTTCGGCACGGCCATGCTGTCCATCAGCGGCAATATTGCCGCCAGGGAGCAGTACGTGCTTTTGGCCTTCGTCGTCGCCGCGGCCGCGGTGGTTTCGTTTCTGGCTTGGCGGTATCACGAGAAAATTTTGGAGCTGCTCAAGAACCATCGGGACGGAAAGCCGCCGCACCGAAGCGATGAAAACCCGTCATGAGGATTCAAAAACCACAGTCCCGGCATGGAAAGGCAGGCCGGAGCTCAGCCCCCCCGGCGGTCTGGCTTCGGGCGCTGCGTCTCCATTTTGTCCTGCCCAGCATCCTTCCGGCCCTGTTGGGAGGGGTCATGGCCTGGGCCGCGGGGCATCCCCTGAACGGTCTTCATTTCGCCCTGGTCGTGATCGGTGTCACCGTCAACCATTTCGGGCTCAACCTGGTGGATGATGTTCTGGATTACCGGCATACGGTTGACCAGCAGACCGGCGACCAGAAAAATTTTTTCACCGGGGGCAGCGGCGTTCTGCCGGAAGGACTGCTGAAAGACACGCAGATGCTGAAGGCGGCGGCTCTTTTTTTCTCGGCCACGGCCCTCATCGGCATTTATCTGGCGTGGACCTGCGGATGGTTTGTGCTGGTTTTCGGAATTTTTGGCATGGCCTGCTCCATTTTTTACACGGCGCCGCCGATCCGTTTCGGCTACCGGGGGGCGGGCGAGCTGGGCCTGCTCATTAATTTTGGCCCCGTGATCGTTCTGGGGGCGTATTTTGTTCAAGCGCGGACGTTGGCCATCGAACCGTTTATCGCTTCACTGGTACCTGGACTGCTGATGGCGTCGATGATCCTCATCAACGAAATTCCCGATTACGAGGCGGACCGGCGCGGCGGAAAATGGAACCTCGTCGCCCGCTTCGGAAGAAAAACGGGCGCGTGCCTGTACGGGGCCGGCCTGGCGTGCGCTTACAGCATTCTGGTTCTCTCGGCTCTGGCCGGGGTTTTGTCCCCTTTTGTATGGCTGGGCCTCGTCAGTCTTCCCTTGGCCTTCCGGTCTCTGGCCGTCCTTCGCCGCCATCTGAATGATCCGCTGGCGATGGCTCCGGCCAATCTGGCGATGATAAAAGTCCACGCCCTTACGGTGTCCGCCATGGTTGCCGCGTATCTCCTGGAAGTTTTGATTGCGGCCCGGAACTTTATTTGTTAAGCATCCGGCAAACCATAAGGCTGCCTTTGATGATTTCAGAAATTTCCGAAAACTTTTACCGCATCACCCTGCCCATGCCGTTTCGCCTGCGGCACGTCCACGCCTACGTGCTGGTGGAAGGCGGGCAGGCGGCCCTCTTTGATGCGGGTATGCTCATGCCCGGCGCCTTTGAAAAACTGGAAGCCGATCTGGCGGGCATCGGCCTCTCCGCGGCGGATGTCCGCGACATTTATCTGACCCACACGCATACCGATCACTGCGGCCTGGCCGGCCGGATCCAGGAAACATCCAAAGCCCGACTTCATCTGTCGGAGGAAGCGCGGCAGGTTTATGATTCTTTTCGGCAGGGAGAAGACCTGATCGCGCGGGCCCGCTTCTTTTACGCCCGGCAAGGCCTTCCCGCGGAAGACGTGGAAGCCATCGTGGAGGAAATTGAGGACCTGCGGGGACGGATTCCGCGCCTCGTGGTCGCCACGCTTTTGCGGGACCGGGAAACCCGGCGCTTCGGCAGACGATCTTTTGAGGTGATCTTCACGCCGGGACACGCGGCGGGGCACGCCTGCTTCTTTTTCCGCGACGAGGGATTGCTGCTGGCGGGCGATCACATTCTGCCCTACATTGCGCCGAGCTTGAGCCCGAATATTGCTGATGACGTTTTTCAGCCGCTGGCGAGCTACCTGGAATCGCTGGTCGTCCTAGAAAAGCTGCCGGTCGTCATGGTCCATCCCGGCCATGGAAATTCTTTCGGCGGTGTTCACGAGCGGATTTCCGAAATCCGGGAGCATCACACGATGAAAAAGGACCTGTTGCTCAAAAAGATCGGCGCCCGCCCGCAGACCACTTTCGGCATCTGCAAGCAAATGATCGGAGCGGCCGCGGACGGCTGGGAAAAATTCATGGCGCTCAACGAAACCTATGTTTACCTTCAAGCGCTCAAACGGGAAGGCGCGATTCGTGAGGGTATGGCGGAAAATACGCTTGTTTATTCGGCGGCTTGACGCTCCATGCGGGCCAGCAGCCCGTTTTTTGAGTTGCCTCGCAATGATTCAAAAATATAAATAATCCATAGACATTTAAAACGGCCAATGCTATGAATTAATTGACGCATTGAAACATTACATGCCTTTGATCGTTAAGGATTTTATTCGGTCTGTTATGGGAAATGTGAAAATCATTCTAAGGCCATCCGGTCTATCCGACGCGTCTTTGCGTTACCACTGGTTCAACGATCCGGAATTTACGAGGCTTTATCTCGGCCGTCCCTTATTCACATCGTACCGGCAGGTAGAGGAAGAAATCCTGTTTTCCACGTATTCGACCCTGTCCACGGGATTGTACGAACTGGCCATTCAAACGGTGGACACCAACCTTTACATCGGCAACACCTTCTTTCGAAAAATGGATTGGCAAAATCGTTCCGCGGAATACGGGATCTTTATCGGAGACCCGGAGCACAGGGGAGCCGGCATCGGACCGGACGTCACGCGAAGGATGCTGGAGCAGGGTTTTGCCGAATTCGGATTCCGGCGCATTTGGCTGACGGTTTTGGCCTTCAATGAACCGGCAATCAAATGTTTTGAAAAATGCGGTTTTCAGAGCGAGGGGGTTCTGCGCGACGCCATTTATTCCGGCGGGCAGTTCAACCACGTCATCATCATGTCGGTCCTGGCCGGCGCGAAACCATGATGACCACGGATGTTCAACGTTTTAGGAAAGGATAAAAAGGGAGGCGATGTATGAAATGTAAAAGTTTACGGATTACTTTATTTGCGGCGTTCCTTGCGGCGGCTTTTATTTTTGCGGCAGGCATCCCTGTTCAGGCCGCCTGGTTTTCCAAAGGAAGCAAGGATTATTTTCAGGAAGGCTTAAATCATTTTCAAAAGAAAAATTATTATTTTTCCATGCAAAGCCTGGAGAAGGCTCTGCAGTTGAAACCGGACTACCCGGAAGCGCTTGGAGTTTTGGGGTGGGACTATATCAAGACGGGAAGGGCGCTGGATGCGGAAGCGATTTTTGCAAAGAAATACGCAAAGAACAATGCCGATATTTCAGCCGTCCAGGGTCTGGCCTGGGCGAAATTCTCGCTGGGCAAGTTTGAGGAAAGCGAAGAACTTTTCAAAACGGAATTCAAGTGGGCGAATGATCATATCAATAAAGACAACTGGACCTTCTACGGTCCTTCCGACAAGGAATACATCGAATCGATCTATTCCGACGCAAACTACGGCCTGGCTTCCCTGGCGGGAGCCCAAAAGAATTTCCCCCTTGCCGCGAAGTATTTTGAAACGGCGCTCAAATACCCAAACTCCTTCACAAGCCGCACGGATCTTTTGACGGCCTACGGAGACGTGTATTATTATCAGGCCAAATATGCGGAGGCGGTTCCCGTTTATGAAAGAGCCGTAAGGGAAGACAAGAACAATCTTTCGGCGCAACTCAAACAGGCCTGGTCTCTTTACTACAACAACCATTTCCCCGCCGCCGGGGCGTCTTTTGAAAAGGCCCTGGCCGTATCCAGCCGGCAGGAATCCGTCGAAGCCCTTTACGGAATGGCACTTTGCGACTACCGGCAGAATCAATTCGATTCGGCCTACCGGAATCTTGTCAAAGCGATTGCCGTCAATCCCTACTACATGGACAACGCCGTCGTTCATGACATGATCGCCAAAAAGCCCGAGTGGAAAAAGCTTTGGAAGAATTTCGGACTGGCCTATCGTTTCACCAATTATTATGCCGCGATTTACAAACTGGACGGTTATCTTCAGGTCGTGAAAGCCGACGATGTCGAGGCACTGCTCGCGGACGGCTGGAGTTATCTCGGCCTGGGCTATTCGGAAAAAGCCATGCAGCTTTTCGAAGCCGCACTCCGGATCAATCCGAAAGCCGATGAAGCCTATGTCGGCATCGGCTCGTCCTATCTTGCTTACCCGAAACCAACCGAGGCGCTGAAGGCCTATCAGCAGGCCCTCACCATCAATCCCCAAAGCGCCCTGGCGTACAACGGTCTGGCCTATTATTACCTGTACGGGAAAGACGAAGCCAAGGCGCTGGAGTCGGCGCAAAAATCCGTTTCTCTGAAGGGCGACTACTATGATTCGCGGGCGTTTATCGGCAATCTCTTTTTCAGGCAAAAGAAATACGATCAGGCGATCCAGGAATACGACCAGCTGGTCCGGATCGATCCGTCGGCGCCGGCTTCCTGGAATCTGCTGGGGTGGGCCAATTATTACGCCGGAAAATACAACCCGGCCGTAAAGGCTTTTTCGGAATCCAAAAGGATCAATCCCTACCTGGCCGAGGCGCATTACGGACTGGGAATGGGTCTTGCCAAAACCGGAGAAATGGACAGCGCCAAAGATGAATTTTCCGCGGCCATCAATCTGTATCCGTACTATTCCCACACCAAAGAGCTGGTCGGCCTGATCAAGGCCAATCCCAAGTGGAATGACCTTTATAAAACGCTGGGCTGGAGTTACTACAACTATCAACAGTACGGTCTCGCGGCGTCGGCTTTCAAAGCATACCTTGCCGTTGAACCCGGTGACGTCGGCGCGCTGGGCGGAATGGCCTGGTCCAACTACTGGATCGGCCAGCTGGATACGGCCTATGCGGGCTTCAGGGGAATTCTTCAGGAAAACGCCAACGATACCGATGCGCTGATCGGCACGGGCTGGGTGCTGTACATCCGCGGCAAAGACGATGAGGCGATGGGCTACCTGCAGAAAGCCGTGAAGAACAACGACAAAGCCGTGAACGCCTGGAGAACGATTGCCGCCATTCACTTCCGCGCCAAACGGTTTGAGGAAGCCAAAGCCGTTTACAAGAAAATCGCCGATCTGCAGCCCTATGCGGTGGACACTTACAACAACCAGGGCTGGGCGTTGTACAAGGAAAACAAATTCAAGGAAGCGGTGGTCAAATTCAACGAATCCCTGCGCGTCAACCGGTACCTGGGAGAGCCTTACTACGGCCTGGGGCTCTGTTATGCGAAGCTGGGCGACATCGACAAGGCCAGAGAAAACTTCGCCTCCGCGGTGTATCTGTATCCGGGCTATATGGACGGCCAGGATCTGTATAATGTTTTCGATTCCAATCCCAAGCTTACGGATCTTTACGGCGCCCTGGGCTGGGGCTACTATTACCAGTACTATTATGACAAGGCCAAATTCCACTTCAACAAAGCGTTGAAGGCGGATGCCGGCAATCCGGATGCGCTTCTGGGCATCGGCACCGTTGCCTATGTCCTGGGCGACTTCAACGGCGCCATCGACGCTTACAACAAACTGCTGCCAAAGGTTTCCTCGAAGGCGCCTGCCTGGGACAAGTTCAGCTACATGCTCAACAATCTGGGCTGGAGCTACTATTACCAGAAGCAGTATGATCATGCGCTGGAGACCTTTAAACGACTGGAGGCTTATCATCCGGACATTCCCTACATCGCTCCCATGAACGGGAAGGGCTGGTGTGAGCTGAAAAAAGGCAACAAGGACGAAGCCCGAAAGCTGTTCCAGCAGTCGCTGAAGATCGTGCCTTACAATTACACCGCGGAAGCGGGCATGAAAGAAATTAAGAAATAGGATGAACCCTCTGAAAAAAGCGCAAGAAAAAACCATCCGCTGCGTGTTTACGGGCGGGCAGAAGAAAAACTGCCCGCCCGTAAAGAATGCCGGTTTTCCTCTGTGTGAAAAACACAAAAGAGAGTTGAACCGACTGACGCGCTGCCGCATTGACGACGACATTCGCGGCAATTATATGGAAAAGGGGGACGAGTCCATCATCTTCAATCCGAAAAACGGAGGAGTGTATTCCCTGAACGCCACCGGCACTTTCATTTTCAAAGCCATCCTGGCCGGAAAAACATTCTGCGAAATCCTTGCCGAATCCCAGAGCCGGTTTGATGTGGAAAATATTTCTGAAATGGTCGCGGACTACCGTCTGTTTGTCGAAGAGCTGAAGAAATCCAGCGTCATCACGGCGGAAGAAGTGTAAAATGCTCCAGGCTCATGTCGTCATCACCGGCCTCATGGCTACCGATAATCCTTATCCCGGGCTGGGGATCGCCCGTTGTCTGCGCGACGCGCCCGAATTCCGTGGGAGAATCTCGGGATTCGTCTTCGATCCCCTTTCGACGGGCGCTTTCTGTGAAGGCGTGTTTGAACGCGTTTTTTTGGTTCCCTACCCGGCCGCCGGCGCGGAGGTTCTCCTGGAGCGCATTCATGAAATCCATCGCGCGGATCCGATCGATGTCTTGATTCCGTCGCTGGATTCTGAAGTGATTCTTTATGCCCAGATCGCCCGGGAGCTTGCGTCGCTGGGCATTCAAACGCTCCTGCCGCCGGTCGGCAGCATCAAGATGAGGAGCAAAAACCAGCTCTACGAATTTTGCCGCGGGCACCGGTTCCGGTGTCCGGAAACCTTCATGCTCAACAACGTCGGGGAAGTATCCGCCCGGTGTAGAGATCTCGGCGGAGCGCCTTTCGTGCTGAAGGGTGCGTTGAGCGACGCCGCCGTATGCCACACGGTTGAAGAGGGGGAGTATCAGTACTGGCAGCTCTTCCATCAGTGGGGCTATCCGATTTTGATGCAGCAGTACATCGCCGGAGAAGAAATTGATGTCATTGCGCTTGCGGACAAAAAATCGCAGCTTACCGGCGCCGTGGTCATGAAAAAATTCGGATTAACGCCCAAAGGCAAGGCTTTCTCCGGCATTACCGTCGAAGACGAAAAGCCCGTTCAATTGACCCGCCAGATCCTGAAAAGCCTGAAGTGGATTGGCCCCGCCGAGTGTGAATTCCTCAGAGACGAGAAAGGCCGCCACTATCTCATGGAAATCAACAGCCGCTTTCCCTCCTGGCTCTATCTTGCCGCCGCCGCGGGGCAGAATCTTCCGCTGCTGACTGTAAAACTTGCCTGCGACATGGCCGTGCGGCCCTTGACCTCCTATCAAGTGGGCAAGCTGTTTGTCCGCACCGTTTCCGACGCCCTGCTGGACGTGAGGCAGTTTATGGAACTGACCGTTTCCGGGGAGGTGCGCCTGTGATTATCGCCGTGACGGGATTAAACACGGCCGGCGAACCCGAAGCGGGATTCGGCGTTCTTCAATGTTTGTCGGCCGTAAAAGCGAGCCATGATCAGTTGATCGGGCTGGCTTATCAGCCGCTGGACGCGGGATTGTTTCATGCAGGCCTGATGCACCGGGCGTATGTCATGCCGCCGCCCAAAACGGACCGGATGGCGTTTTTGAAAAGAATCACGCTTATTAAAAAGCAGAAAGGCCTGGATGCGCTGATTCCCGCCGTGGATGAGGAAATGGAGCTTTTCATCGATATGGAGCCGCAATTGCGCGCCGCGGGCATTGCCACGCTCCTTCCTTTCGGTAAATCACTGCGGGAGCTGCAAAGCGAGTTGTACCGTCAGTTGGGAAAGCAAAAGGACGCCGATGAAAAAGATGAACAGAATGATCCGCCCGTTCTGCCTCCGGCGCTTATCAAAAATCCTGTTTCCGAGCAGACGGCACCGAACGCCGCCATAGCTCCGGACTACTTCTCGGTTGCCGTCGTCGCCGATTGCCGTAGCCGAATCGTCGCCATCGCATCCGTCAGGAAACTGTTGATTTCCCGCTACGGCGGCACCTGGATGGCGTTGACGGTGGACAACCATGAATTTCTTGACATAGCCGAAGAAATGGTCCGGAGCACGGCCTGGCAGGGGGCCCTGACCATCGATATTGCAAGAAACCGGCAGGGAGAACAATTCCTCTCCGGTTTCCATTCAACTTTTCCCGATTGGATTGGCCTTGCGCGAGGGGCCGGGGCGAATCTGCCGGCGGTCCTGATCCATCTGATCCAAAAGAAAAAAATCAGGGGCGTTGCGCAGACCTTACCCGGCAAGGTATGGATTCGATCCTCCATAGACCTGGTTACCGATTTGAATCATTTTGGGGATATTTCCCTGAACGGAGAAATGACCTATGATCAAACATAAGGGCAAACAACCTTATATCCGGCCGGTCATCAAAAAGGTTTCTTTCGGCGACACCGTCAAGTTCAAAAGCGAACACATGAAAACGCCTTCCGTCAAAGCATTGGAGAGCCTGTCCGTCCGCGACCTGACCGATCGGTACGGGTCTCCCCTGTATGTCGTGTCCGAAAGCACGCTCAGGCGCAGTTATCGCGAAGTGGCGCAAGTCTTTACGAGGCGCTACCCCCGGACCGTCATCGCCTACTCTTACAAGACCAACTATCTCGGCGGCATCTGCGCCCTGTTTCATTCGGAAGGGGCATGGGCCGAGGTGGTCTCCGGGTTTGAATATGAAATCGCCCGAAGGCTGGGCATCGCCGGACCGATGATCCTTTTCAACGGCCCTTACAAGAAGCCGGAGGAAATGAAAAGAGCCTTTCTGGACGGCGCGTCGGTCCATCTGGATTCTTTCGATGAACTGAAGGTGGCCGCGGAAGTGGCGGCTTCCATCGGCCGCAAGGTCAACATCGGTGTTCGCGTCAACATGCAGCTCAACTATCCGGCGTGGGATAAATTCGGTTTCAGCTACGAACGGGGGGAGGCTTTGGAGGCTTGCCGGCAGATTCAGAAACACCGGTATTTGCAGCTTTCCGGCCTGCACTGCCACGCGGGAACCTATATCATCGATCTGGGCATCTACCGCCGCGTCATGGAGAACCTGACCGACCTGTCGCTCAATATTAAAAAAGAACTGGGAAGAGAAGTGGAGTATCTGGACATCGGCGGCGGATACCCTTCCGGCAACAGCCTGCACACGCAGCTCATGCCGGGCTACACCATCGCTCCGCCGATCGAGCAGTACGCCGAGACGGTCTGTTCCGTCCTCAACGGAAAATTGCGCTCCTTTAAAAATGCGCCGCGGCTGATTCTGGAACCCGGCCGCTCCGTGGTGGATGAAGGCATGCACCTGCTGACGAAAGTGGTTTCCGTTAAGGAAATGCAAAACGGCAACCGGGCGGTCATTGTGGACGCAGGCATTCATCTCCTGCCGGTTTCCGCGTATTATCGCTATGAAATATCCTCCGACCGGGACTCCGCCCAAACGACGGAAGAAGTCGATGTCTATGGCGCCCTTTGCATGCAAATCGACGTCCTCAGAAAATCGGTGCGCCTTCCGGCGGTGCAGGCCGGCGACATCCTCACCATCCACAAAGTGGGCGCCTACAATTTTACACAATCCATGCAGTTTATCTATCCCCGCCCGGCGGTTGTGATGCTTCATGACGGCCAGGCCGAGATCATCCGCCGCAGGGAAACCTATGAAGACATCAAGGGACCGGAGGCGATTCCAGCCAGATTGCTGACCTATGCTCCCAAAACTAAGAGATAAACTCAAGAGCGTTCGGGAGGAAGCGGCGGGCCGGATCAAGGCGTCGGACGGCGGACCGAAAGCGCTTCAGGGGGCGGTGGTTGTGCTGTGCTCTTACGGACAAGTCGTATTCGCCACCCGTGCGGCTTCCGGACTTTTTCTCCTGCTCGCGCTCGCGACCATTTCCCGCAGCACGGTATTCTTTTCGTTGATCGGCATTGTCGTCGCGTCTTTGTCCGCGTATGCCTTCAAGGCCGAGAGGCGTTTTATCCGGCAGGGCATCTTCGGCTTCAATGGAGCGCTGCTCGGCATTTTCTGGAGCTGGTATTTTACCGTTTCCATCGTGTCCGTCCTGCTGCTGGTCGTGATGGCCGTCATCGTTTACCTGGTGCAATCTTTCCTGATGAACAAGCTGTCCATGGGGCGGTTTAACCTGCCGGTCATGAGCCTGCCGTCCGTGATCGCGTTGATTACTTCGCTGTTGATCGTTTACTGGCTGGTGTACAATGCAAGGCTGATTCCGGCACCCGCTATGTACATGATGGGGGGTTACTCTCCCGAGCCTTTGATCCCCGTGGAAGGCGTTTTGAAAAACCTTTTGCCCGGGCTAGCGACGCCTCCGCACGTCATCGCCTGGTTGTTGATTTTCACCGGCATTTTGATCCATTCCCGCCTCAGCGCTTTTGCGGCTCTGCTGGGTGCTGCGGGCGGCTACGTCATCACCAAAATGCTGCCCGCCACAGCCGGGGTATTGTACACTTCCGACCTGTTTATCGGCTTCAACGCCATCCCCGTTTCCATCGGCCTGCTGGGGGTTTTCCTGGTTGCCAACGGGCAGGCTTTTCTCTTCACCTTTGCCGGCCTTGCCCTCTGTTGTGTTTTTTGGCTCTTCCTGGTTCAGCTTTTCGGTCTTCTCAATTTTCCTTTTCTGACGCTGCCGTTTAATTTGACCATTCTCGCGGTTTTAACCGTGCTGAAAAAAATGAATTCGCAGGCGGCCGGACTTTATCCGGTTCCCCTCGAGGTGATCACCACGCCCGAAAAAATCATTCACTGGCATAAAAATTATATATTGCCGCGCGCCGCCGTGAGGACGCCGGAAACGGTCGTACAACTGCTTCTGCATCCTTCCCGGTTTTTCAGGCCGAACCGGAAAGAAATTCTCAGGTTCAGAGAAATGGTGGATGGTGCGGAGAAAATTGTTATTCTGTCCGGCGCAGGCACCAGCACGGAATCCGGCATTCCGGACTTTCGCGGCCATTATGATTTCTGGAGGAAATTCGGAGCGGAAGATTTTACCTATCAAAACTTTCTCGCCCGGGAAGACGTCCGGGCGCGCTACTGGGCCATGGAGCGGCAATTTTATCACATGATTCTGCGTTCCAAAGTAAATCCCACTCACCGGGCCGCAAAATGGCTGGACGATCAAAAGCGCCTTTCCTGTATTGTCACGCAAAATGTGGACGGGCTTTTTCAAAAAGCGGGGTTGAGTCCGGAAAAAGTCATAGAAATTCACGGCACAGAGCATCAAGTCCGTTGCTTGAACTGCGGAGCTCTCGGCAACCGGCAGGATGTCGAAGCGATGTTCACCGCCGGAATTTACATTCCTTACTGCTACACCTGTTATGGTTTGCTGAAGCCGGCAACGGTGCTCATGGGTGAGGAGCTGGACAAAGCTCTGTTTGAGCACGCTCTGTCCAAAATTCTTTCCTCCGATTTGCTGATCATTATGGGGACCAGTCTGCAGGTGGAACCCGTGGCTTCCATTCCGGCCATGGCCTGGAAGAAGGGCATTCCCATCATGATCATCAATTCCACACCGACCTCCCAGAATCATCTGTCTAAATGGTTTGTCCAATGTTCAACGGGAAAATTCTTCAGGAAATTTCTCCGTCAGGTCAAAAAGGGAAACTGATTCAGATTCGCCGGGAGGTAAAGCGCTTTTCTGAACAGGGTGCAGAGATGTCTTTGCCGGAGGCTTCACGGTTCGGCAGCGAGGTTTTCCCGGGCCTGGAAAGAAGGTCGCTTTGGCTGCGGGCTTCTCTTTCGTTGGGCCAAAACAAACCGCAGGACCGGACAGAGATGGGACAACGCCGGGTCGGGCGCGATCGCACCGGTCCGGCACTTTGATCAGGACACCGTCTAAGAAGGGGACGATTTTCTTTCTTGTTCCCAGGCGTTTTTCATTTTCATTTGATGATCGAGCGTTTCTTCTTTGATCTGCCGGATCAGCGTTCTGGTTTCATCGTCCTGTCCGGAAAAAAAATTGTAAAATCCTTTTTCAAGAATGGCCTGTTCGAAATCATGACTGACCGACAGAGCGTTGATCAGGGTCATTTTACCCGATTTCGTCCTCGTCAGGGCTTCCTGAATGCTGGAGATGAACATTTTGACCGTGTAGGTTTTGGTCGTTTTTTCATCGAACAGAACGCGGTCTTCGCCGGCCAGAAGGCGCAATTTTTTTATTCCGTCCGCGTGGTTGTTTTCCTGGAGTGAGACGGACGACCAAAGGTCGCCATATTTGGGGAATCGTTCGGCGAAAAGCAGGTAGAGATCCCGCATGTTCAGTTCGAGCTGTGCCAGAAGCTCCAGTATGGTTTGCTGATAATCCTTCAGCATCGCCGTTTCCCTCCCTGACTTTGCCGTCTTCGGCCGTCGCCGGGCATCGCACCGAACGACTGCCGGATCATTTCACCGAGGCGGGGCCGCGGAAATTTCCACCTCCGCGGTGCCCGCTCGGCCGTCTTCAGGTTTACTCGATGCCTTCCCGATCCAGAATCAGACGCGCCGCCCGCCAGCCGTTGACCTGACCGGAGCCTACGCCGTGCCACGCCTGTGTCCAGTTGCTGGTGATGAATACATTTTCAACCGGCGTGCTGTTGGGGACCTTCTGCCACTGATCCGGCGACAAATAAAAGCCGTACACCACGCCGCCTTTGTTCATCGTGAAGCGTTCAATGGTTCTCGGCGTGTAGCCTTCCTTGACGATAATGTTTTTAGGGTCCTTGAGCTCGGGGATCACCCGGGCGGCCAGGGCAATGAGCTCGTCGATCTTTTGTTCCTTCAGCTTTTTATACTCCGCCCGGTCTTTCGGCCACACGGAGATGTCGGAATAGGCGTCCAGCTTGACCACGGATTTGCCTTGCGGTGCATAGACGGGATCGCCCAGATTCGTATAGATCGTAATGGCCACGGCTCCTTTTTCGAAGTCGCCCTTCATCATGGCCTCGTAGTTCTTCATGCTGTCCCGGTAGGAGTTATAGAAGATTTCCGTATCATTGTAGCCCAAGGCTTTCAGGTCGATATTCAGGCCCAGATACACGCCAAACAGGGAATTGGCGGGCTTCAACGAATCGATTTTCTCCAGATACTTGGCCGGAAGATTTTCCCTGCCGATCAGCTGGTCGGCCAGCTGATAGGGATCGGTATTGGCCACAATATATCGGGCGGTATAGGTTTTGCCGTCCGCCGTCCGGACGCCGGTTGCCCGGCCGTTTTCCAGCAGGATTTTCGTCACCAGAGCGTTGGTTTTGACCGTGCCGCCCAGCTCGCGGATGCGGGCCGCATAACCGTCGGCCAACGCCTGAGACGTGCCTTTGATATGCCAGGCGCCATCGGTCAGGTAGCTTTCGGTGGCCGCCATGAAAATGAGAGCAGATTCCTTGTCCACCGGCGCACCGTAGTAAACCCATAACTGTGAGACCACCGCCTTGAGATCTTCGTTTTTAAAGCATTGATCCATCAGATCTTTTACCGTGCGATCTTTCCAGCGAAAAAATGTCGGCTGCCGGAGGGGCACCAGAATCTGCGTGAATGCGCTGCTCACGCTGCCTTGGCGGAAGAGGTCCCGCAGTTCCATGATGTCCCCATACAGGCCGGCGCAGAGAACATGGAATTTTTCTATGCCTTCCGATTCCTCCGGCCATTTCTTTTTCAATTCACTTTTAAACCCCGGCCAGTTTGGAGGAAGCGTGATGTCCACACCGGGAAAAACAGATCGGTAAAAGTGCGGGACTTCATACAGCTGAGCTTTTTTATCGACGCCGGTGGCCTTGAGCAGTTGGTACAGGCCTCGGTCCATCTTGCCGGGGCCGCCGCCGGCCATTTCATGCAGTGCGGTGTCAAAAGTAAATTCGCCGCGGGTGAATTTGGATGTGCTGCCGCCCACCACAAAGTGCTTTTCCAGGACCAATACTTTTTGCCCTTTTACGGCCAGGTGCGCGGCGGCGGAAAGTCCGCCCATTCCGGCGCCGATGACAATCACATCATAGTCTGTTTTTTTCTCCGCCGGATTCTTTGCGAAGCAAACGCCGGCGGCCAGGAACAGGCAAGCCGGCAGAATCATCAACCAAAAAGTTTTTTGCATCAGATTTTTCAAATTCATCGCATTTCTCCTGAAAGGGTTTGCCGTAGATCCTTCCATGAAATATAGGGCTTGTCAAGTTTGTCTGAAAGAGATCCGATCGATCCGGCCGTCGCATTACCCCGGGGTCCTGTTACGGGGGGTCGATACCCACCCAGTCCTTCGCCCGACCCACTAGAACAAACGGGGCCGGATTGATTTTCCCGCCGCCCAGATCCATGTATCCCAGGCCGATCAACAGACGATCGTTTATTTTGCGAAGCTCATCGCGCATGGAATTTACGGTGCCGGAATTGTACGCGCGGTAATTGAGTTTGAAGGAAGGCTTTCCGTCATAATCCGACGGTCCGATGGAGGTATCCATTTTGCGGGTCCTGAACATTTTGCCGCCGGTGTCCTGAAACAGATTGTATCCATATCCCCTGTCTTTTTCCGCCGGATAAAAAGCCTTGCCTGTCCAGCGGCCCGGGCCGAAAAAATGATGGGTGTAAAAGGCCGCGCCGGACGCCATGATGCCGACATCCACGGTCAGGGCGTCATACTCGCCTTTAAGCTCCGCAAAGGCAGGTGCCGGTGCCGCGTAGAAAAGTTGGAATACCTCCGACTTGCTCAGTTTCCGGATATCGTCAACGGTCGCTTTTTCAGGCGCAACCCCCAGAATGATTTCCAGACTTCTTCCGTCATAGGGGCCGCCCTTCTGCAAAATGTTGATTCCCGTCAGCCCTACGCTCAGCGCGATCAAGACCCCGGCGATGATGAAAATCGTTTTCAACGCTTTCATGGCACTCTCCAAAATTGATTTATGAACAGCCTCGTCCTTTCCATGTGTCGTTGCATGTGTCCATGCCCATGATTCTGTTCAACCAATCCATTGCAGGAATGGGGAAAAGCAACTTGGTCAGGGGGGTCAGAATTTTTACGGGAAAATTCGGCACGGCGACCATCGCCTTATTGCTTTTGATGGCTTTGATGACTTTTTGGGTCACGTCGGAAGCGTTGAGCATCTTCGTGCCGGCCACCATTTTTGATCCCTCAAACATCCCGGTATTGACGGTGTTGGGGCAGACATAGGTGACGCCGATACGGTACCCGTGCTTTTTCATCTCCTGGCGCAGTGCGTCGGAAAAGCCCACCACGCCGAATTTGCTGGCGCAGTAGGCGGAGAGATTGGGGATGGCGAGGATTCCGCCGGCGGACGCGAAATTAACGATATGCCCCTCTCCTTTTTTGATCATATCGGGCAGAAATGCTTTGCAGGTCCAGAACTGGGCGGTCAGGTTGATGTTGATGGTTTTTTCAATGGCGTCATCGCTGAGATCGACCAGTTCCTGCGCCCTGACGATCCCGGCATTGTTGACCAGTATATCCACCGGGCCGAATTCGTTTTTGACCTGATCCGCAAGGCGATAGACGGCTTTGCGGTCGGAAACGTCGCAAGGATAGGAGATGCATTTTCCGATTGCGGACAGCTCTTTTTCCGTTTTCGCGAGCTCCGTCTTGTTGACGTCAACCAGAACGACCGCACATTCTTCCCTGAGCAGATCTTCCGATAAGCTTCTGCCCATGCCCATCGCCGCCCCTGTCACCAGGGCAATTTTTCTTTTTAAAGTCTTCATGACGCCTCCAGAAGGATTGACCGACGTTCCAAGCCTTTTACGGCTGGAAGGCAGAGGATCCTTTCCCGTTTACGTACGTTGTTTGGCTTTGCTCATGGGCATCTCCATTCGGCGCGATCGGTCCGCTCCTCGACGGGATTCATGATGGACAAGCAATACCGTTCAGCTTTGCAGAGTATAGGGGGGAGGGTGTATGTCTGTCAAGTCATTTAGGATCTTTAAAAGCGAACCTGTCGCCGGCAATCATAATCAAGATTTTCTGTGTGCGGTTGAACGTTTGCCGGTACAATGATGTTCTTCTTGACTCGGAAGTTATCTTTGTGTATGAAATCAGTATATAGATATTATATAGTTTTCAACGTCAAAAGCAGTCCTGTCCAGCGTGACGCGGCAACCGGGGCAACCATCGAATTCATGAACCAACCAGGAAATCCATCAGGGGGTAAAGACTTATGAGCGACGTCATGGAATACAAGATGTTCATCGACGGCCAATGGGTGGATAGCGAATCAAAGGAGAGGATGGACGTTATCAATCCGGCCAATCAGGAAATCGTAGCCCGAGTGCCCCTGGCGGGGCCTGCAGATGTGGAAAAGGCTGTCGATTCATCCCGCAGGGCTTTCGAATCGGGAGTCTGGACCAATAAAAGCAAGAGCGAGAGGGCGCGTATTTTAGGCAATATCACCAAGCTGATCTTCAAAAACAGCAGCCGACTGGCCTATCTGGAATCGCTCACTTGCGGTGCGCCCATCCGACAAACCAGTTTGATCGATTTAGGGAGCTGCATCATGTCATTCCACACCACGGCACAGCTGCTCGACCAACTGCCGGAAGTGGAGCATGCTCCCTATCCCCCGTCGGCGCCTCTTCACAGTTTCATGAAACGCGAACCGATCGGCGTCTGCGTCGGCATAGCCCCCTGGAATGTTCCTCTTTCTTCAGCCGGTGCAAAAATCGCCCCGGCGCTGGCGATGGGCAACAGTATGATTATGAAGCCCGCCAGCATCACCCCGATTACAACCCTGGAGTTGGCTCGCCTGGCGAAAGAGGCGGGTGTGCCGGATGGTGTTCTGAATGTTGTGACAGGACCCGGTTCGTCAATTGGCGCCGCTTTGGCAGGCCATCCCGATGTCGGGAAGGTTTCCTTAACCGGATCGACCGAAGTAGGCCGTGAAATTTTCCGTTTGTCGGCGAGCACGATCAAGAAAATGACTCTCGAACTGGGCGGAAAATCACCCCTCATCGTTCTCGATGACGCAGACATGGATGTGGCGATCAACATCGGATTGTCTGCTTTCCTGTTTCATCAGGGCCAGATCTGTTTATCCGGGACCCGGTTGTTCGTACCGCGGAAGATGCAGGATGCCCTCGTGTCGGGCATGATTGAAAAGATCAAGTTGCTCAAAATCGGAAACCAGTTGGATCCTCTGACGGACCAGGGCCCCATCGCCTCCCAGGCACAGCTCAACACCATCGTGCGATATGTAGAGATCGGCAAGAAGGAAGGAGCAACGGTGGCCTGCGGCGGCAATCGCCTTTCCGGTTCGGAATATGATCGGGGCTTTTTCTTTGAGCCCACCATTTTCATGAACTGCAACAATCGGATGACGCAGGTTCGGGAAGAAATCTTTGGGCCGGTTCAATGTGTTATCCCCTACGACGACGAGGAGGAAGCTCTGGCCATGGCCAACGACACCGTGTACGGATTGGCCGGCGGCATCGTCAGCGCCAATGTGGGCCGTGCGCAGAAACTTGCGACCAAGATACGCACGGGAACCGTATTTATCAATATCTATCATCTGACAAGGGCCGATGCCCCGTTCGGCGGATACAAACAAAGCGGCATCGGCACGGAGAAGGCATTTGAGTCGCTGCGAGAGTATAGCTATGTAAAACATATTTGTCAGGATATGACCGCCAACGCCAGGGATAAGTTCTGGAACTATCTATTGGGGATCAAATATTAATTACAGCCTAAGGAGGGTTCTTCGATGAGCATGACACAATACGTCGCATGGGAACACCGCGGCATTCTGGATATAGGAGTTGGAAGCATCAGCCAGATCGGCGCCCACTTCAAAACCATGGGAGCCAGAAGGATCGGGATCATCACGGATCAGGGCCTGGTCAACGCCGGCGTGGTGGATATGGTGAAAGAAGTCATCGAAGTGCAGGGAGCGCCGGTGGTGGCCGGTGTCTATGACAACATTGGACAAGATGCAAAATCGTTAATCATTAATGAATGCCTTCGGTGGTGCGGCGAGAACGGCGTTGAAGGCCTCCTGGCCGTTGGAGGAGGCAGCGTGCTGGACACGGTAAAGGGAATAAAGATTATGCTGGGTTTCGGCGTTCGGAATATCGCGGAAATCATGCGCGCGACGGTCGGAATTCACACGGGACTGGTGGTTCAACCGCTTACATTTCCTCACATTGCCGTGCCCACCACGGCCGGCACCGGGGCGGAATCTTCACCGGGAGCGGTGATTCTGGTCGAAGAAGAAGGTTTGAAGGGCAACATCATGCACCCGCACCTTCCGGCACAGGTCGCTGTTCTGGACCCGCAGGTTACGGTGAGTTTGCCGCCGCGCTTGACCGCGGAAACCGGTTGTGATGCCCTGTCGCATTGCATAGAAGCTTTTTTTGCAAGGAACGCCAATTCTCTATCCGACGCTTTTGCCATTCACGCCATCAAACTGATCAAAAAATATTTGCCGATAGCCGTCCAGGACGGAAAAAACCTGGAAGCACGCATGCAAATGCTGATTGCCAGCAATATCGGCATGCAGGCCTATTCCAAGGCAAACGGATCGGCGCCGATCCATAACTTCGCTCATGCCATTGGCCCCAAGCTGAATATCCCCCATGGACTGGCCAATGCCGTTTTGATGTCCCACGTATTGAGTGTCCTGTTTCCTCTTTATCTGCCCAGAATCCAGGAATTCGCAGAAGCTTTCGGAGTCAAGACCGATGGCCAAACTCCTGAACAAACCTATGGGTTCGTGATCGCAGCGGTGGAGGACTTCAAAAAGCAACTGGGCATCCCGGCGGTGTTTCCGTATAAACTCACGCCTGAAGACAAGGAAGATTTGAGATTTCGGGTCAAAACCGACATCGCCGGCTTCAGGTTCCCGCTTCCTGTGGAAGTAGTGGACATCATTCTGGATCTGTCCTTCAGCAAATGATGGCCGCATTTCGAAAGGCTGCCCGAGCATTTGGGCACGGGATGAGGGTGAAATCAGAACGGGCGCCTGTGACAAGAAGTGACACAGGTGCCCGTTTTGTTTTCAATATTTATGACGCGTCAAGGCAGTGAGGTTCAACGTACATATCCCGAGCTTCTGCAGAAAAGGTCACCCGCCGGTACCCACAGCCCTGGTCTTATGCGCAGACGGGCGGACGCCGGTCCTTCCAGGGCCTGGCCTTTTCCAACTGCGCCGCAAGGCGAAACAGTGTCGCTTCATCGCCGAACCGTCCGATGAAATGGCTTCCCACCGGCAGGTTGTCCCTGTTCCAGGAAAGCGGGACCGACATGGCCGGCTGGCCCGTCGCGTTGCAGATCGGCGTAAACACGGCGTAGCGGGCCGACTCGGCAAATCCCGCGAGCGGATTGTCCGGTTTCGGGTCAAACGAGCCCAGCGGCACGGGCGGCTTGGCCAGCGTCGGCGTCAGCAGAATGTCGTATTGTTTGAAGAACGAGGCGATGTCCCGGGAGACGCGCTGGATGGTCTGGACGGCGATCAGGTAGTCCGCGGCGGTCGAAGTTTCGCTTTGTTCGTAGATGGCCCAGGTCAGGGGCTCCACCTGGGTTTTGGACAACCCCAGCATCTTGACAATGGAAGCGATGCCGGCGAACCACAGGACGACAAAAGCGCGGGTCAGGGTTTTCCCGTCGATGACGGGGGCGGCCTCCTCGACGGAATGCCCGAGCTCTTCGCACAGCCGGGCCGTGTCCTGAACCGCGCGGATGCAGTCTTCATGCACCGGTTTTTCGGTGGGGGCTTTTACGGTAAAAGCGATGCGCAGGCGCCCCGGGTCGGTTTCCGTTTCCTTCAGGAAGGATCTTTTGGCGGGCGGAGCCCAGTAGGGATCGCCCTGCACACAGCCAGCCGTTGCGTCCAGAAGCGCTGCGCTGTCCCGGACGGAAATCGTCAAGGCGTGTTCATTCACCAGTCCGCCGATCATATCGCCGAAATCTGGCCCCAGGGTGATTCTGCCCCGGGTCGGCTTCAGGCCGAAAACGCCGCAGCACGACGCGGGGATTCGGATCGATCCGCCTCCGTCGTTTCCGTGCGCCATGGGGACGATGCGCGCCGCGACGGCCGCAGCCGAGCCGCCGCTTGATCCGCCGGATGAATGGCTTGTGTTCCAGGGATTCCGGGTCGGACCGAAGAGTTCCGGCTCGGTGGTCGGCAGGATGCCGAATTCGGGCGCGTTGGTCTTGCCGACCACAATCAGCCCCGCTCTCTTGTGCCGACAGACGAGTTCGCTGTCATGGTCGGGAACGAGGTCCTTCAGCACCCTGGCGCCGAGCGTCATCCGTACGCCGCCGTAAGACGCGAGGATGTCTTTCAGAAGAAAGGGTACTCCGGCGAAGGGGCCTTTGAGACGCCTTGATTTGGCGGCATTCCGGGCCAGGTCATACATCGGCGTGACCACCGCGTTAAGGGCCGGATTCAATTTCTCGATCCGTTCGATCACGGATTCGGTAAGTTCAAGCGGCGTAATTTCCTTTTTCCGGATCAGACCGGCCAGTTCCGTGGCATCACAATATTTCAATTCCTCTGATAGTGACATGCGACCTCCTTTGCCGGATGATATTTTGCGTTCGATGGCTTGAAGTATAGGGTGGCCGTTTTTGCCCGTCAAGCAGTATTTCCGCAGTTGGCCTGTATTCGCTTGACAGCGGCCCGGGTGTTTCTTATACTCCCGCGCAACCGGAAGGCCGTGGCTTCATCCCTGCTGTTCAGAACGGCTGGCCGTGATCCTGTTTCGGGACGGAGGGACGAAAGTGAAAAAACATCTTTACAGTTTGCTTTGGATGGTTCTGGTTGCCCTTTGCATGATCCGTCCCGCCGCGGCCCAAATGGAAACGTTTGTCCAGTCGGTGGCAAACGCCCACGCGAACGCCGCCCTCCCGCCGGAGACGCTGGGAAGATGGATCCCGGCGGCGTCGGATATGTTCAGGGTCTCCACCGCCGGCTCGGTCGGGGCGAATCCTTACGGTCTGAAATATTCAAACAATCAGTTGATCGTCCGGACGGTCAGCATAGAAAGGGCTTATAACGGCTACTACCCGCCGAACATCCCCACAACCGCGGGATCCAATTACACCATTTACGGCAACAAAGACATCATGAGCGCCTGGGTCACGACGGGCAAGGAGATGACGGGATTTATCGACACCCAGGGTCTGACCGCCCAAACGGTCATCAAGGGACTGGAACGGGGCCTGGGCATGCCCGACGCCGGGACGCACGACGCCATCTTTGAAATGGCCGTGACCGTCGGCGATGCGTATAATCCCTATTTGCTCCGTCCGACGCGGAACCCCGACCCGACGCGGTACTCCACAAATCCGGCGGATCATGGAACAAACGCCGGTTTTCCCGCCACCGCCCAGGCGGCCGGCATCGGAACCGGCGCGGCGGCGGACGCGGTGTATGCCAACTACAAGAAGGCCTACACCGACTGGATGACGGCCAACTACCCCTGGACGCAATTGGGCTATACCTACTACTGGGGCCGGGCGGCCAACAAACCCGAAAACCTCTCGGACGTGCAGGGGATGTCCGAGTTCATCCTGCTGGGCGGCGCGGGCGGCTCCGATACGGCCAAAACGCCCTCCGGCACGAACGAGTCGGGAAATGTGGTCGTCGTCGGCATCTATGCAACACAGTCCTATCTCTATACGAAAAACAATGGAACGACCTTCAGCGATGCCGCGGACGCGCAGTACGGAAACGGCTTCGCCAGCTTCAAGGTCACCGGTCCCTGCAACACGCTCTGGGCCGGAAGGGATTTTCAAGTCGGCGCAAGTTTGAATCCCGCCGCCCTGCCCAACACGATCACCATTGCCGCCGGCGGATCCATTGCCGGCGGGCAGGGCATCCTGGTCGGGTCCCAAAATTATACGGTCACCAATGCCGGATCGATCACCGCCAATGCGGGTGCCAAGAAGTTCAACGTCGCGGGAAGTGAAAACATCGCCTTGCTGTTCAAGGGCGATACCCATGCGGCACCCGGCGCCTTGAAAAACACGTTGATCAATTCCGGCACGATTATGGCTCCCGGAGCCAACGGCACGGCCGTCGCCGCCTGGGCCGGCGATACCGATATAACCAATACCGGAACGATCATCGGAACCGGAACCGGTTACGCCATCAAAACCGGGGCGGGCAACGACACATTGACGGTCAACGGCGGAGAGATCGCCGGCCGAGTCGATCTGGGGACGGGGACGGACAACGTGAACATCCCCGCAGGTTCCAGCGCCAGATTTACGTTTGCATTGAACACCGATGCTCCGTCTTCCGCACAGATTCAATCGCAAAACGTCACGATTGCCGACAACACGACGACGCTGGCCGTAAGAACCACCGGGACAGCCAACATTAAAAACAACGATCAGTTTCTGATTGCGGATGCGACCACGTTGACGGTTGATCCGGCAAAGCTGTCCGTCGTCAATGACCCGGCGCTTCCCATGGTTACATTTTCTCCCCAAACAAGCGGCAGCCGCCTTTTTCTTACGGCGCTTCGCGACACCGCCTTCTATGGAAAAAGAGCCGGCAACGCCTCGCTGGGTTTTGTTCTGGACAGCCTGGCCAACACCGCCACGGGGGATATGGCTTTCGTCCTGGGTGCTCTGGACAGCTCCGGCGATCCGGCGGGCGCCGAGCAGATGCAGCCCACCGTCAACAACGGCCCGATCCAGGCCGGTTTCGGGACCGTCAGCCAGTACACCAACACCGTCCTGAACCGCATTGGACAAGTTGTGGCCGCCCGGACGCAGGGGATCGGCATGACCGGCATCTCCACCGGGGAGGAAACCGTCCAAAGCGGCGTCTGGGCGCAGGGATTCGGCAGCTACCTGCACCAGGGAGCGACGGGAGCAAGCCAGGGCTATACGGCGGATGTCTGGGGCATTTCCTTCGGGTATGACCGATATCTTTTTCAAAATATGATCGCGGGCTTCAGCGGCGCGTTTGCCCGCAACAACATCACGACGGGCGATGTGAACACCCGCACCGACGCAGACAGCTACCAGGGAAGCCTTTACGGCAGTCTGGCCAAAGATGCCTGGTATCTTGATGCCGTCGTGTCGTTTGCCTACAACCGCTATGATGCCTCCCGGCATATCGTCTTTGCCGGAATCGACCGGACGGCCAAGAGCAATTACGGCGGCAATCAGTATTCCGGCTATTTTGAAGGCGGCTATGCGTTTAAAGCCTCGGGTCTTTCCCTCACGCCGCTGGTCTCTGTGCAGGCGATGCGTCTGGAACTGGAAGACTACACGGAAACCCAGGCCGGCGCTCTGAATCTTAAAGTGGACCGCCAGCGGTACAACCTATTTCAGACGGGGCTGGGGGCGAAAGCCGCCTACCCGGTAAAAAGAAACCGTTTACGAATCACGCCGGAGCTGCATGCCAAGTGGCTCTACGACTTCGCGGGTGATGCGCAGCAGGCCACCTCGACCTTCACCGGCGGCGGAGCCTCGTTTGTCACGACCGGATTCGAGCCGCCGCGCTCCAGCGGCAATATCGGCGCAAAGCTGACGATCATGACGGAGGCCAACTGGTCGGTATCGCTCAACTACGATTTCGAGATGAAGCAGGATTTTTACAGCCACAACGGCTGGGTCAATCTGCGCTATGAGTTCTAAAAGCGGTGCCGCGCTTCTTTTAACGCTTTGGATACTTCTGACGGTTGGGTGTGTGGCGCTCTTGCCCCAAAGCCGATACGCTGCGGCGGACCGGATCGCCGCTGCCGCAGGCTTTCAGAAATCCGTCATCAGAACCTCATGGTTTGCCCTGACGGCCTATGTACGGATCAAAAACCCGGGCGGCCCGATTCATGTTTATATTGAAGGAGACGGGACGGCCTGGCTTTCGCGCAACCGCCTGTCTGACGATCCCACGCCCAGAACCCCGCTCGTTCTGGAACTGGCGGCGCTGGATCCGGCGTCAAATGTGGCCTATCTGGCGCGTCCCGGGCAGTATGCGCCGGACGGAATTCCGGGTTGTGACGCGGCGTACTGGTCGGAGAAGCGTTTCGCGGGTGAGGTGATCGACGCGATGAACCGGGCGGTTGACGAACTGTGCCGACGGGCCGGCGCCGGGGAGATTCATCTGGTCGGTTATTCCGGGGGCGCGGCCGTCGCCGTGCTGGTCGCCGCAAGGCGAAGCAACGTGGCCAGCCTGAGGACCGTGGCCGGTAACCTAGATCCTGAAGCGGTCAACCGCCATCACCGGGTGAGTCCTTTTGTGGATGCGACAAATCCGATGGACGTGGCCGCGAAGCTGAGAGACCTTCCCCAGCGCCACTTTGTGGGTTCACAGGACTCCGTCATACCGCCCGGAATGGCCGAATCTTTTTTGAGAAGGGCGGGGAAACCTGATTTTAGGGCGATCACGGTGGTGACGGGCGCCGCCCACACCAGGGGGTGGAGCGAAAGATGGAAAGAACTGCTCGCTTTGCCTGCCGTCTGAAAGGGGGTACGAATTTGGGATTTTCGCTTCTGATCGTCATTGGTTCATACCGGCGTTTGGGAAATTGCGAAATGTTCGCGAAAGACCTGGCGTTGCGCGCCGGAGCGGATTCCATTGCTCTGTTGCGCCTGACGGATTTCGAGTTGAAGCCCTGCACCGGCTGCTACCGGTGCCTCCATCCGGAGCACCGCTGCCGCCTCCAAGATGATCTCTACTTCATCCTCGAGCAAATGAAATCGTTCGACGGAATCGTCTTTTCCATACCGACCTATGTGCTGGGGCCGGTCGGCCAGTTCAAGCTGTTTGCCGACCGTCTGTCCGCTATGGCCGTCTTTCACGACGATTTCCGGAACATTCGGGCGGTCAGCGCAATTTTCGGCGGCATTGAAAGCTGGCGGGGCGTGACGCAGTCGCTGGTGAACGCCGTTATTCGAATGATGGGCTTCAATTTCAGGGGAAGCGCTTTTGTGGAGGCCGCTCTGCCCGGCGAAAGTCTTGATGCCAAATACCGGCCTGCGGCGCAGGGGCTGGCCGACGCGCTCAGGGGAGGCCTCGAGAGTTACTTTCCTTCCGATACGCTGCGCTGTCCCTCATGCGGCGCGGATCTTTTTTTTCACCGGCAACGGCGACTGATCTGCGCCCTGTGCGGAAGTTCGGGCGAGCGCCGGGAAGATGCCTGGCTGCAGTATGAGGATTCGGGGCGGTTTACGACGAAAGGATTTGTCGAGCACTTTGAAGGCTGGCTTAAGCCCAAGGTGGCGGAATACGCCGCCCGGCGGGAGCATCATCGGGCATTGCGGGAGGTTTATAAAAACATCGGGACATGGATCAAAAAGGAAGGGTAGGGTTCCGGCCGCAAAAAACCGCGGCCGGTTCAGAGGGTCCGTTTTGATGGACGAGGATCAGGCCCGGGACGCCTTCAGAATCACGAGGGCGTCCACGGCCACCGGCTTGCCGTCGCGGATAATCAGGGGATTGATGTCGATTTCAGCGATTTCTTCGTAAAGCATTCCCAGCCGGCCGATGTTCACCAGGGCGCGGACCAGCGTCTCCCGGTCAACGGCTTTTTCTCCCCGGAAGGCATCCAGGAGTTTTGCCGCACGGATTTCACCGATCATCTCACGGGCGTCGTCATCCGTGAGCGGCGCGACGCGGAAGCTGACATCCTTCATCGCTTCCGTGAAGATGCCGCCCAGCCCGAACATGACGCAGGGGCCGAAATGCGGGTCACGGGTCAGGCCGATGACGAATTCCCGAAGGCCCTTGACCATTTCCTGAACCAGAACGCCTTCCAGCCGGATTCCCTTTCCCGTGAGTTCATCGAAGGCTCTGCCCACGGCGTCGGGGTCTTTGAGATGGACGCGCACCATTCCCATCTCCGTTTTATGCGTCAGCTCCGGTGACGATCCCTTGAGGACGACGGGGAAGCCGATTTTTTCCGCCTGCGCGATGGCTTCATCGCGGGATTGAACCAGCGCCTCGCGGGGGATGGGAACTCCGGCGGAGGCGATCACTTTCCTGGATTCGTATTCCGAAAGGGCGAGCTGTCCCTTTTGAAGGGCTTTGACGAGCAGCTCCCTGATTTCTTTTTCTTTCTTGCCGGTCATCTCATGGCCTCCCCTGTGGAGCGAAGGCTTGTTTTTACGCAGACGGCGGACGGCGTCCTCTGGTCGGCCACATTCTTTTTCGCAAGAGAGGCCCAATACGTTTGGGAAACGGCAAGAGCCCGCACGGCCTGTTGCGTCGTTTCAAAGATGGGAATGCGGTGCTTGGCCCGAATGGCAATGGATTTGGCGATGGCATTCGGTGTGTAAATGGCGGCGGGCTTTTCATACCGCTCGCAGATCTTCATCAGCTCCTGCAGGCAGTCGATCACAAACGGCTGCCAGACGCTGAGCAGCGGCAGCAGGCCGTCCACTTCGTCCGCGGCCAGAAGAATTTCGAAAATATCGAGATACGTCTGCGGCGGCGCGGGACCGATGTCCACCGGATTCTTGATGTTGAAGACCTGCCCGACCTTTTTCAATTTCTCCTGGGTTTGCGGAGTCAGGCTGACCATCTGCAGACCCGCCTGCACCAGCAGATCCGCCGAAATCCCGCCGAAGGCGCCGGAATTGGTGAATGCCGCGATCCGCTTTCCTTTCAGCAGAGGCATTTCGGTGAAGATCTTGGGGAGCGAATGCAATTCGTCGATGGACTGCAGCCGGATGATCCCCGCCTGCCTGCAGGCGGAATCGAAGATCCGGTCGTTATTGGCCATTCCCGCCGTGTGCGACATGGCGGCCATGGCTCCCTCTCTGGTTTTGCCGACCTTGTAAACCAGAATGGGCTTGCGGGATTTCCGGGCCGCCTCCATGAGCTTGCGGCCGTCCGCGATATTCTCCAGATAGATGCCGATGACTTCAGTTTCGTCGTTTTGAAAATACTCGATCAGGTCCGCTTCATCCACGTCGCACTTGTTGCCGATGCTGACCACTTTGTTGACGCCGGCCAGATCGTAATAAAGTGATTCCATGACCAGGACGGCCACGCCGCCGCTCTGGATGATGTAGGAGATGCTGCCCGGCGACTCGAAAATTTGATTCATCTCGACCAGACTCGGGTTGACGCCGTAAAAACAGCAGAATTTGTCGCGGGTGCTCAGGGTGCCGAGGCAGTTGGGGCCCAGCAGGCGAAGGCCGTTTTGCCGGGCGATTTTGTCGATTTCGCGCTGCATGGCCTCGCCGATTTCTCCCCCCTCTGAAAAACCGGCACTTTCAATCACAATGCGCCGGATGCCTTTGCGGGCGCAGTCCTGAACGATGCCGGGAACGTGGCGCGCCGCCACGATGATGATCGCCAGATCGGGGGCCTGGGGCAACTCCAGCACCGATGAATAACCCGGATAGCCGTTCACCGCCTCTGCTTTGGAATTTACGGCATAGACGTTTCCGCTGTAATGGAGATAATCCTTGAGCATGTTGCAGATGGTGGAGCCCAGATTGAAGGGAGTATTGGAGGCGCCGATGACAACAACCGATTGCGGATCGAAGAAGCGTTCCATAGAATACCTGCCTGAAGTCGAATTTTCGCGGCGGTATAAAACGCAAAACTTGCGCCTTTTGTCAAGCAGGAAATCAAAACCGGATGATTCTGTTTACACCTACGCGCGTTTCAGCCGCTTGGCGGCCGGCTCCAGCATTTTGCGGATGCGGATCCTCAACGCAACGATGTTTTATGTTTCATGGGAACAGGCCGCCGATCCTGCAGTCGTCTCTAGGCGGTTTTGTTTTCCAGGTCTTTTTGGCGCGCGGCGGAGATTTCAGAGACCCGTTGGTCGAATTCAGGATATTTTTTTCTCAATTGCTCAAAGCTGCGCTGGGAAAGCCTGTATATGTCGCAATACGTGATGGCCTGGATGGAGGCATTGCGCTTTTCGTTATGGATCAGGGCCGTTTCACCGAAAGGCGATCCTTCGGATAGGATGGCCACCTGTTGTTCGTTGACCGTCACCCGTACGCTCCCCGAGCTGAGGAAATACATGCAGTCTCCAAATTCCCCCTGCCGGATCACGAAATCACCCGGAAGAAAAACCAGCGGTTCGAGTTCTTCGATGACCTCGTGGATGAAAACCTCGTCCGCGTCCTTGAAAAGGGAAACTTTCTCAAGGATGTCCTTGTTAAGGAACAGGGAGATTTCCAGACGAAGGGTTTGGGGCAGCGTCAGCATGAAATCGACGTTGGTGATCCCCTGCCGCGTCTCCCATAAGTAGTGGTAGTAGTTCTTGACGCGGTCCTGAATGGATGAGGGGATGTGTTTGATGCGCATATAGTTGCGGACTTCCTCCATTTTGGCGTGGAAGTCCGCGCGCGCCGCGTCGATATTAACGATGAGGGTGGCCACATTGCCGATGATGTAGCCGAACATGCCCACTCCGATGATCTGGACCATGATGGTGTAAATGATCTGAAGATTGCTGTTGTGGTTGGGGGAGTAGTCCCCGTATCCGATCGTCGCGATGGTGGTGATGCACCAGTAGAGCGCGCGGATATATTGATCCCCGAAAGACCGTGAC